>Ga0209333_1000004_pt1 | contig 143861 bp, 131 predicted proteins | sample BlaSpr_A8_OM2_O3_FD_187982 | JGI IMG/M metagenome (GOLD analysis project Ga0209333, IMG submission 187982) | Forest soil microbial communities from Thunder Bay, Ontario, Canada - Black Spruce, Ontario site 2_A8_OM2_O3 (SPAdes) (version 2) | ecosystem: Environmental > Terrestrial > Soil >... | reverse complement strand
GGGAGCAGGGAGCACACTGACGCACGCCCGCAACACGCCCAAACACGTCAATAACTCATCCGGAACCACTTGTGGTGGCCCAGCCGATACAGGTAAGCCTCTTGGGAGGTCTCAGCCGTTGTCGAGGCGGGCGAGCTCGGCGGGGGACAGGGTCAGCTCGGCGGCCTGTGCCGAGTCGATGATCGACTCGGGCCGGCTGGCGCCCGGGATCGGGATCACAACCGGGGCCTTGGCCAGCATCCAGGCCAGGGTGACCTGCTGTGGCGAGACACCATGGGCATCTGCGACCTCCTGGAACGCGGCGTGCTGCGCCCCGAGCCGCGAGGCCCGGCTGATGCCGCCGAGTGGGCTCCACGGCAGGAACGCGACGCCGAGTTCGGCGGCGTGCCGCAGTTCCGCCTCACTGGACCGGAACGCGGACGAGAACTGGTTCTGCACGCTGGCCAGGTTGCCCTCGCCGAGCACCCGAACCGCGATGTCGATCTGCTCGATGCTGGCGTTGGAGATGCCCGCCATCCGGATCTTCCCGGCGTCGAGCAGTTCCTTGAGCGCGCCGATCGATTCCGCGTACGGAACCTTCGGGTCCGGCCGGTGGAACTGGTAGAGGCCGATCGCGTCCACGCCGAGCGCCTTCAGTGAGGCTTCGGCCGCCGCCCGCAGGTGCTCGGGGGATCCGTCCACGGTCCACGAGCCGTCGCCGGGCCTGATGTGGCCGCCCTTGGTGGCGACGAGCACGTCGCTGGCGTCTCCCGCGTAGCTGGCCAGTGCCTTCGCGATCAGCCGCTCGTTGTGCCCGGTCTCGCCGGCGTGCAGGTGGTAGGCGTCGGCGGTGTCGATCAGCGTCACGCCCGCGTCCAGCGCCGCGTGGATGGTCCTGATCGAGCGGGCTTCGTCCGGCCGGCCCTCGATGGACATGGGCATGCCGCCCAGACCGATGGCGCCGACGCTGACCTGACCGATCTTCCTGGTGCGCATTTGAAAACTCCCAGTTTTGTTGTCGTCTAGCCGTGCTAACCGCCGGAGGCCGCCGATAAGTCCGCCTGGCGACGCCGAATTCGGAGGACCGTCATCTACTCCGGTGATGAGCGAGCGCCGTCGCCCGCAAGCTGTGGACCGGCTGGAATCCGCTGCCCGCCTGAGGCGTTGCCATCCGGTGCGCGTGCCCGCCCGGCGCCGAATCGACCTGGTGCAGTATCTGACCATCCGGACCGCTGATTGGAGATCTTCATGGACTACGTGAACCTCGGCTCGACCGGCCTGCGCGTGTCGCGTGTCTGCCTCGGGATGATGAGCTTCGGCAACAACAGCGACCGGCCCTGGGTGCTCGACGACGACGCGGCCGAGCCGATCGTCAGGGCAGCCGCCGACGGCGGGGTCACGTTCTTCGACACCGCGGACGTCTACTCCGCCGGGGCGAGCGAGGTCACGACCGGCCGGCTGCTCGGGAAGATGTTCCGCAGGGACGACGTGGTCGTGGCCACCAAGGTGTTCTCGCCGATGGGGCCGGGCGAGAACAGCAGGGGCCTGTCCCGCAAGCACATCCTGTCCGGCATCGACGCCTCGCTGGAGCGGCTGGACATGGACTACGTGGACCTCTACCAGATTCACCGCTGGGACTACGACACGCCCATCGAGGAGACCATGGAGGCGCTGCACGACGTGGTGCGGGCCGGCAAGGCCCGGTACATCGGCGCGAGCTCCATGTTCGCTTGGCAGTTCGCCAAGGCCCAGCACGTGGCGGACGATCACGGCTGGACCAGGTTCGTCTCGATGCAGAACCACTACAACCTCATCTACCGCGAGGAAGAGCGGGAGATGATCCCGCAGTGCATCGACCAGGGCGTCGGCGTGATCCCGTGGAGCCCGCTGGCCCGCGGCGTGCTGGCCGGAAGCCGGACCAGGGAGGGGGAGCGGCGGACCACCCGGTCGAACTCGGACGCGTTCCAGGACACGCTCTACACCGCCGCCGACTTCGACGTCGTCGACCGGGCCGGTGAGGTGGCCGCGGAGCGCGGCGTGGCGGCGGCGCAAGTTGCGCTGGCCTGGCTGCTGCACCGCCCTGGCGTGACCGCGCCCATCGTCGGCGCGACCAGGCTCGGCCACCTCGAGGACGCGCTGGCCGCCGAGCACCTCGACCTCAGCGACGAGGAGGTGCGGCGCCTGGAAGAGCCCTACGTCCCGCACCCCGTTCTCGGCCACAACTGATCGCCTTGGCGGGGAGCGATGCCGGTCAGCCAGTGGTGATGGCGAGGGCGAGGGGCAGCACCGCGGGGACGCCGGCCTGGCGGAGCAGCCGGACCGCGACGGTCATGGTCCAGCCGGTTTCGACCCGGTCGTCGACCAGCAGCACCGGGCCCCCGAGCCGGCCCGCCGCGGCAGCGACGTCTTCGGGAAGAGTGAGCTCGCGCCACACGGCGGCCAGCCGCTGGGCGCTGTTGTGCTGGTGGCCCGCGGACCGGGACGGCTGCGCGCCGGCCGGGTAGCCGAGCGCGCCGATGTGCGGTATCCGGCCGATCTCGGCGATCCGCAGGCCCAGGCTCTCAACGAGCTGCGGCCTGGTCCGCGAAGGCACGGTGACAACGCCGGCTGGCCGCTGGTCCCAGTCCCACGCCGCCAGCACCTTGACCACAGCTGCTACAAGATCATCGGGAACTGGGCCGTCGGGGGAGGGGCCGTCATCGGGGACGGGTCCGTCGCCGGAAGGGCCATCGGCGAGTGGGCGGTCGGCGGCCGGGATGTCGTCGGGGACTGCGCGGTCTGCGGAGGCGCCCTCGGAAGCGGAGGCGTCGGAGGCCAGCAGGGCGCGCAGCCGCGGGCCCCAGCCCAGGTCGGTCAGCCGTCCGATGGCCCGGCCCGGCTCGGCGGACAGCCCGGGATCGATCTTGCCGGACACCTCGACGCCCAGCTCCCGCATGCCGGTCGGCCACATCCGCCGCGGGGTGATCTCGACTCCTGGCCGAAGCAGCCGGTCGCTGGCGGCCCCGGCGGCGGCCTGCGACACCTCCTGCGGCCAGTGCCGCCCGGTGCAGTTATCGCAGCGCCCGCACGGCGCGGCCGCCGGGTCGTCGAGCTCGCGGCGCAGGTACTCCATCCGGCAGGCGCCGGCCGCGGCGTAGTCCAGCATGGCCTGCTGTTCCCGGGACCGTTCCGCCGCCACCCTCGCGTACCTGTCGGCGTCGTAGGCCCACCCGGCGCCGGTGGCCGCCCAGCCGCCGCTGACCCGGCGCACGGCACCGTCCACGTCGAGAACCTTGAGCATCATCTCCAGCCGCTTGCGGGACAGGTCGACCCGGGTTTCCAGCGCCGCGGTGGACAGCGGCCTGCCCGCGTCTGCGAGGGCGGCGAGGGCGGAGCGGACGACGGCTTCCGGCGGGAACGCCAGGGAGCCGAAGTAGGCCCAGATGTCGGCGTCCTCGCGGCCGGGCAGCAGGATCACGTCGGCGCGGTCGGTGGCCCGGCCAGCCCGGCCGATCTGCTGGTAGTAAGCGATCGGCGACTGTGGTGCCCCGAGGTGAACGACGAAGCCAAGGTCCGGCTTGTCGAAGCCCATCCCGAGGGCGCTCGTCGCAACCAGGGCCTTGAGCTCGTTGGCCAGGAGCGAGTCCTCGGCGGCGACGCGTTCATGGTGGTCGTCTTGTCCGGTGTAGGCGGCGACATCGAGGCCGTGCGAGCGCAGGAAGGACGCGGTCTCGTGCGCGGCGGCGACCGTCAGCGTGTAGATGATGCCGGATCCGGACAGCTCGCCCAGGTGCTCCGCCAGCCAGGCCAGGCGCTGCTGCGCCGCGGGCAGCCGCACCACCGCCAGGTGCAGGCTGGCCCGGTCCAGCGAGCCGCGCAGGACGAGGGTCCCGTCGCCCAGGTGCTCGGCGACGTCCCTGGTGACCCTGGCGTTCGCGGTGGCCGTCGTGGCGAGCACCGGAACGCCGGGCGGCAGGCTGTCGAGCAGGGTGCGCAGCCTCCGGTAATCGGGGCGGAAGTCGTGCCCCCAGTCGGAGATGCAGTGTGCCTCGTCGACCACCAGCATGCCCGCGGCGGCGATGAGCTTGGGCAGCACCAGGTCGCGGAAGCCGGGGTTGTTCAGGCGCTCCGGGCTGACCAGGAGGACGTCCACGTCGCCGGCTGCCACCTCGGCGTAGACCTGGTCCCACTCGTCGGTGTTCGCCGAGTTCACGGTGCGGGCACGGATGCCCGCCCGGCTCGCTGCCTCGATCTGGTTGCGCATCAGCGCGAGCAGCGGCGAGACGATGACCGACGGGCCGCTGCCGCGGGAGCGCAGCAGCGCGGTCGCGGTGAAGTAGACCGCCGACTTGCCCCAGCCGGTCCGCTGCACCACGAGAGCGCGCCGCCTGTCCTGGACCAAGGCGCGGATCGCGGTCCACTGGTCGTCCCGCAGTGCCGCCTCGGGTCCGGCGAGCGAGCGCAGGCAGCGCTCCGCCTGATCGCGGAGCGCCGCGGTTTCGGCATCGCGGAGTTCCGCGGTTTCGGCATCGCGGAGTTCCGCGGTTTCAGCGTCGCGGAGTTCCGCGGTTTCAGCATCGTCGGCCATGGCTTCCTTCGTACCAGGCGGTGCCGACTGTCTGCGGCGGAGGGCATGATCTGTCACGTGGCCGACAATGCGGGCTTTGACGAGCGTCCGGTCCGCGCGTTCCGGTGTGGTCCGGATCCTCAGTTCGACCCGGACCGCTGGCCGGCGACCGTGCCCGCGGTGGCGCAGATCCTGCGTGCGGGCCTGGAACTGCCTGCGGGGCTGACCGTGCTCGTGGGCGAGAACGGGTCGGGGAAGTCGACGGTGATCGAGACCCTGGCCGAGGCCTACGGCCTGAACCCGCAGGGCGGGTCGGTCCACGCGAGCCTGTTCCGGGTCCGGGACAGCGAGCCGGGCATCGGCTCCAGCCTGGTGGTCGAGCGCTCGCCGTCATGGCGGTCACACTGGGCATACTTCCTGCGCGCGGACACCATGCACGGGCTGTACAGCTACCTGGAGGACAACCCAGGCCTGCGGCGGGAGCGTTTCCACCAGCTCAGCCACGGAGAGGGTTTCCTCGAGATGCTGCGCACCCGGGTGAACCAGCCCGGGTTCTACCTCATGGACGAGCCTGACGCGCCGCTGTCGTTCACCGCCTGCCTCGGGCTCGTCGCCCTTCTGCACGACCTGGCCGGGGCCGGAGCGCAGGCGGTGGTCGCAACGCACTCGCCGCTGATCGCCGCGGCGCCCGGCGCCCGCATCCTCGAGCTGGGCGAGTGGGGTATGCGCCCGGCCCGCTGGGACGAGCTGGAAGTCGTCGGCCACTGGAGGCGTTTCCTGCACGAGCCAGGCTCATATTTCAGGCATTTGCTTGATGGCCGATAGCTCGTTTAACACGTAATTGGACGGCGAGCGCTGAATTTATCGACTTTGTAAGATTAGTGCAGCCACTTAACTCGGCTGATGCGATTTTCAAGACACCTCGCGCTCGGCTCGCTTAGCCTTATTGCCTGAGTGCATTCCGATTCATTACCGCGACTAATCTGCGGTAATTCGGATATACAGGGTCGGGTAAAAAGCGGAGGAATCATGGACGCGCGCTACCTGATGGGTCGATTTATCACGGTGATGGCCATCTGTCTGGTCGGCGGTTCGGTGATGCTCACTGGCGCCGGAGCAGCAGGAGCCGCGGGGGCCGCGAGAGCGGGCGGGCCGGGCGGCCCGAGCGGGTCGAGTGGGGCCGCGATCCGGTCGGCGGCCGCACAGCCGGCCGCGGTGGTCACGGACACCGGGATGGGGATGCGCACCAAAGTGGGCCTGCCGGCCCCGGCGATGAGTGACGCGATGCTCGCAGCCAATGCCGCGAAGCAGGTTCTGGCCAGCAGCTTTGTTAAGGCGATGCAGGCCGACGTCGCGGCGGCCAGCAAGTGCGCGGACGGGGCGTGCCCGAGCGCGCTGCCGACCTCGAAGAACCTGAAGCTGACCCAGCGGGCACAGATCAACAGCTACTACTGCGGCCCGGCCACGGTGTCGGAGATGCTGGCTCAGATGGGCAAGACCGTGGGCCAGCGGAAGACCGCAAAGGAACTGGGGACGAATAAGAGCGGCACCGGCTGGTCGGACGGGAGCGGCTATCCGGTTCCCGAGGTGCTGAACAAGAACCAGAGCCGGAACAACTACGTTGCCGTCGGGCTGCCCTGGTCGCCAACCAAGCACGAGATCAAGCGGTATGAGGTTGATCTGGTGACCGATATCAACCACAAGGGCGGTGCCCCGCTCGCCGGTGACGCCTACGAGGACGCCGGTGGCCCGCATCTGGTCGGCCACCCGGTGAATCAGACCATTTTCCATTGGTTCGACATCAGGGGCTACAAGAATTCGGGAGCCACAACCGATTACGAGGACTCGGTGCACGGCGCTTCGAGCATCGGCTGGGCCGCCACCGTGCCGGCCTACTCGTCGCTGCCGTCGTCGACGATCGTGAACATCGTCGGGGCCCGTGGCTACGACTGGTAGCCCGAACATGCAGGTCATGAGCAGCGGGCTGAACGTCGCCCAGAAAAAGTTTCAGGCGTATCTGGCGGGTAGCTCACAGGGCACGTTCAGGGCGCTCATCTGAGAACAGCGGCCGACGCAGAGCGATGCCGGGCAACGCCGTTGCTGCCGGCAGGAAAGAGAACCGGTCATGGGTGCGGAAAAGAAGGCTAAGAATAAGGCTAAGGTGATCAAGGGCAAGACCAAGAGGCTTGCCGGGAAGGCCACCGGAAACGAGCGGCTGAAGGCAGAAGGAAAAGCCGATGTGGTGACCGGTAACCTTAAGAACGCCGGTGAGAAAGTTAAGGACGCCTTCCGGCGCTGACCGGCAGCCGTCCGGCCCAGTCACCCGGTCGCCTGAGGCCACCGGCGTTGTGGTGCCATCGCCGAGGTGGCGGCCGGGGTAAAAGCGGCGTCGAGAATATTGTGAACTACGAAGAACCACGAGCCTGAACCCTCCCAGGCCAGTCTCACGGCAATGTGTAAAAGGCGCGATACCGGGCAGTTCAGTCGTTTGCTGTCTCAAGATGCAAGTGCCTATCTTCATGACATTGCCCAGGAGGCTGGAATGCTCGCTGCAATCGCTGTCGTGCTGTTCGTGATCGGATTCATCGTCAACGCCGCAAACGTGGCTACCCCCGCGCTGTTCTCGCCGATCAGCTTCCTGCTGGCCGGGCTCGTATGCCTGGCCATTCACCTGACCGGAGCGGCCCCGGCGTGGTCCACGCCCCGCTGGCGCCGGTAACCGGCAGGTCTGCGGTCCGCCGGGCGGGTTGCCTGCTCTGGGGCTTCAGGCGGAGGCCGCCGCCGCGAACAGCGCCAAGCGCGGCGACCGCTGTCGGCGGGCCAGCGGCCAGGCTAGCCCCGTGACGGCAGCCACCAGCGTCAGAAGCACTATCAACGTGGCGGCGACGGGCAGCCACAGCGGATCCACGATGGCCCGACGGATGAGCACGTGCGGCGGTTTCATGATGTGTCCCGCCCCTTCGCGCCAGCAGCAGGGCAGGATCTGAACCCGACAGCCAAGTGCTGGCTTTCGCCTACAACATACGCCGGATGCCCGGCAAGTTCTGTCTTCGAAGGCCCCTCAAAAGAGCACTATCTGGCCAATGACGATCAGCGACTGCAAATAGCAGCACCGCAGGTCAAGAATGGTGCGGTGCTTAAAGCGACGGATCGGCCACGTAGGGTAACCACTACGATTCGCGGCTGGGGGCGCACAGCCCGAGCGCTGCGGTGGCGGGCGCTCGGGGCATGCGGCGTCCTGTCCGGTGCGCTCGCGCTGGCCGGGTGCAGCACCGGCACACCGCAGGCAACGCGGTCCGGCCAGCGTCACGCCGCGGCCGCGTGGCCTGCCTGGTCGACGCTGTGCCCGGTGCAGCCGACCGCCAGCCTCACCGCGGCGCTGGCCCGGACGGTGCCGGCATCGCTCAACGGCGAGGTGATCCCGCTCGGCATGTCCGCGGACGGCAAGACCGCCTTCGTGTCGACCTGGACGTCCGGCTTCTCCGGGGTTGCCGCGCTGAACCTCGCCACCGGCAGCATCCGGCACATCCAGCGGTTCCGGAACCCGCAGGAGGACCAGGCCGACGGGGCGTCGGGCGGGCAGTGGCTCGTCTGGGAGGAGACCTACTCGCTGTCCACCCTCGATAACTTCACCGTCTACGCCTGGAACTCGGCGACCGGCCGGCTGCTGACGCTCGGCCGCTCGCTGAACGGCCCGAGCAACTCGCCCTGGCCGAGCCCCTGGCACCCGCCCGCGGTCAGCGGCGATTACGCGGCGTGGGCCCAGGGGTACGGGCCGGGCGGCGTGGTCGAGATCCGCCTCGCCAGCCTGGCCAGCGGCCAGGTTCGGGTGATCCGCCAGGGGCATACTCAGCCGCCGTTCTTCGACGGGAACCTGGTCGTGTGGCCGGAGTCCGACCGGCCGGGTGCGCAGACCACGCTGCATGCCTTCAGCCTCAAGACCATGAAGCCTGCGGCGCTGCCCACGGTGCTGCGCGCGGTGCACGGGACCGAGTTCGTGGCCACCGACGGCACCAGGACCGCGTACCTGAACCCGGGCATGACCAGCCTCTTCTACTCGCCAGCGCAGGACGTGCGGGCCAGGGAGGTGCTCAGCCTCCCGTCGGGCGACTATTTCTCGGCGCTGGCCATGAGCCCGGGCGCGCTCGCCTGGACCACGACGGCTGCCACCTACATGGCAAGCACCCAGACCGGCGGCTACGTCCAGGTGACGCGGCAGTTCGGCGACGCGACCGGGTCGGACTCGGCGGTCATGATCTCGGACGCGTCCAGCGAGAAGGTGGTGCACCCAGTCCTGCCTCTGCATGTGCTCACCGCGGCAGGCATCACCTGGCCCTCCTGCCCCGCCACCCGCCGCGCCGGCACGAAAAGAACATAAAGGTTCGCTTTTGTCCGGTTGCGTCTGGACGAAAGCGAACCGCTAGCGCGTGGAGGCCCGGCGCGCGGCGAGCCGGCGCGCGGTGGCGCGGAGGCTCAGGTGAAGGTCCGGCCCGGGTGGCGGGGTAGCTCGGGTGGCGGGGTAGCTCGGGTGGCGGGTTGGCGGTGGCAGCGGCCGGGCGGCTCGGGGGCCCGGGGCGCGGGATGCGCCCCTCTGCGAGGCCGTGACCTGCGGGGGCGGATCGGGTGCGGCGAAGCCGCCACGCCCTGGCCCGGAACACGAGATGATGCGGGCTGGGAAGCAGGACTCTCCGGGCCAGAACAGGACGATACGTGATGAGTGAGTCGGGCGAGCCGGCCTCCCAAGCGTTGCCGAGCAGCGACGCCGAGCTGATCAAGGCGGTGGCATCGGGCAACGCGGCTGCCTACGCCACCCTGCACGAACGGCACATCGCCGCTGCACGGATCCTGGCCAGGCAGGTCGCACCGAGCGCCGCCGAAGCCGAAGAGGTGCTCTCCGAAACCTTCGCCAGGCTGCACGGCGTGCTGCGCCGCGGCGAGGGGCCCGCCGAGGCCTTGCGGCCCTTTGTGCTCACCGCGGTGCGGCGGGTGGCGCAGGAGCGAAGCAGTGCCGGCGGTACCGGGGCCGATGACGACATCCCGAGCCTCGGCGAGCCGCTGTTCGTCGACCCGGAAGCCGCCGATCTGGAGGGCGCGCGGCTCGCGCTTGCGTTCCATGCGCTTCCGGAACACCACCGCGCCGTGCTGTGGCACACGGAGATCGAGCAGGCAGATCCGGCTGAGGCAGCCGCCTTACTCGGCCTGACCGCCGACGGTGTCGCTGGCCTCGGCGATCAGGCGCGGGCCGGCCTCAGGCAGGAGTACCTGAAGCAGTACGCGTCCGACGTGGCCCGCGATGACTGCAAGGCCGTGTCCGGCAAGCTCGGCCAGCACCTGGCCAACGCCACGCGCGGCGGCGACGAGGCTATGGTGCAGCGTCATCTGCGCCGCTGTCGCGAGTGCCGGGCCGTCGCCATCGAACTCGGGGCGTGCGGCCGGTCGCTGCGGCACACGGTGGCGCCGATCTTCCTCGGCCCGGCGGCCGGGGCGTACCTGGCCGCGGTCAGGCCGCCGTCGGCTCGGCCGGGCTCGGTGGACGCCGGGTTGCGCTGGCTGCGGCGGGCGCCGAGGCAGATCGGGCAGGCGCCGCGGTGGATCCGGCGGGCGCCCCGGCAGCGGCAGGCACTCGCCGGAGGAATCGCGCTGCTGGCGGTCGTCGGTGTCACCGGGCTCACGCTGACGCTCGCGGCGAGCTCGACTCCGGAACCCATAACCCAGCGTCCCGCCGCGATCGCGCCGCCAAGCCCGTCCGCCGCGGTGCCGTCGTCCGCGGCACAGCCCACGCCCATCCAGCCGGTGGCCACGACCATGCCGGCGAAGAAGGCCACCCCGGCCGCGTCCCCTTCGCCCGTACCGACCGCATCCCCGACGCCGTCACCCACCCCGCCGCCCACCCCGTCACCGTCGCCTGCCCCGTCACCGACGCGCTCGCCGCCGCCGCACCACAGGCACCACCGCCCGCCCAGCACCGCCTGACCCAGCCCGCCCAGGCGGCGCCGCTGACCTGCCGCGACGAACCTGACCGAGGTGCGGCTTGTGCGATACTCGGGACAAACGTCGGATCTATCGGGGCTGGAGGGTCCGCGGTGCCGGTGACGGACGAGGCCATCGAGAAGATCAAAGCGATGATCGTCTCCGGCACGCTGCACGCGGGGGACCGGCTGCCCAAGGAGGCGGACCTCGCCGCCGAGCTGGGGCTTTCCCGCAGTTCGCTGCGCGAGGCGGTGCGGGCGCTCGCCCTGGTCAACATCCTTGACGTCAGGCGCGGCGACGGCACGTACGTGACCAGCCTGGAGCCCGCGCTGCTGCTCGAGGCGCTGAGCTTCATCGTGGACTTCCACAAGGACGCCACGGTGCTGGAGTTCCTGCAGGTCAGGCGGATCCTCGAGCCCGCGGCCACGGCGATGGCGGCCGAGCGGATCACCGAGGACGAGATCACCGGTCTCGGCAAGCTCCTGGACAGCCTCGGCAAGCACCCGGAGGTCGAGGACCTGGTCGCCAACGACATCGAGTTTCACCGGCGGATCGCGGCCTGTTCCGGGAACGCGGTGCTCTGCTCGCTGCTCGAGACCCTGTCCGCGCCTACCACCAGGGCCCGGATATGGCGCGGGCTGACCCAGGCCGGCGCCAGGGAGCGCACTCTCGACGAGCACCGCGCGATCCTCGACGCGCTCGCGTCGGGCGATCCGGAGGTGGCGAGGTCCTGGGCCACGGTTCACATCGCGGCGGTCGAACACTGGCTCGCATCCGCACTCTGATTTACGGGCCGTTACGCGACGCCCGCTCCCCATCGAGCCGGTAGGTGCTGATCGCGTTCGTGCGGAACACCGCGTCGAGTTCGGCCGGCCCGAGCCGCACGGCAAGCGCGTCCCTGGCCAGGGAGACCACCTCGGCGTAGCTGGCCGCGGGGGTGCAAACGGGCCAGTCGGAACCGAACATCAGCCGCCCCGGCCCGAACGCGTCGACCAGGTGGTCGAGGTACGGCACGATCCGGGCCGGCCGCCAGCCCAGGCCCGCCTCAGTGACCAGGCCGGACACCTTGCAGCTGACGTTTGGCCTCGCCGCAAGCTCGCCGATCTGCGATGCCCAGGGTTCCAGGGCCCCGGAAGTGATCGGAGGTTTGGCGCCGTGGTCGAGCACGAACGTGACGTCGGCGAGCTCGCTGGTCACGGCCAGCGCGGCCGGCAGCTGATGCGGCCGGACCAGGAGGTCGTAGGCGAGGTCGGCCGCGCCGACGGCGCGGATGCCGCGGCGTACCTCCGGCCGCCGCAGCCAGTCGGGGTCGGGCTCGTCCTGAACCAGGTGCCGGATCCCGGCCAGCCAATTACCGCTGGGCAGGGCCAGCAGCCGCGCGATCTCGTCGCCAACCGCCGGGCTGGTCAGGTCCGTCCAGCCGACCACCCCGGCGACGGGGCCGGGTCCGGCGGCGAGCGCCAGGAACTCCTCGGTCTCCTCGGTGCTGGCGAGCACCTGCACCAGGACGCTGGCGGTGACCCGCTCCGGCTCGCTGGCGCGCTCGAAGTCGGCCAGGCCGAATGCGTGGTTCAGCGCCGGGAGGCCGTCCAGCCAGGCGTGCCGCCTGGCCCGCGGATCCCAGATGTGGTGGTGCGCGTCGACGATCAACGGATCAGCCCCTCGGCGGCCAGCTCATCGAACAGCGCGTCCGGGACGTCACGGGCCAGGTAGCCGGCGTCCGTGGCGATCTCGGCTGGGCTGCGCGCCCCGACAACGGCGGCGGTCACCGCCGGGTGGCGCAGTGTGAACTGCAGCGCGGCCGCGCCGATCGGCAGCCCGTGCCGCGCGCAGGCCGCGCCGATCCGCCGCGCCCGGTCCACGACGTCGGCGGCGGCGGGCAGATAGTCGTAGGTGGCGCCGGGGGCCGGATCGACGAGCACGCCGCTGTTGAACACCCCCGCGGCGAGCACGCCCACCCCGCGGCGCTGGCACTCCGGAAACAGCGAGACCGCCGCGCGGGTGTCCAGCAGCGTGTACCGGCCGGCCACGAGCACGCAGTCGAGGTCGGCGCGGGGCAGGAACCACTCCAGCATCTCGACCTGGTTCATGCCGGCTCCGACCGCGCCGATCACGCCCTCGAGCCGCAGTTCGGCGAGCGCCGGGTACGCGCCGTCGAGCGCCTCGGGCCCGTGGTCGTCCGGGTCGTGGATCAGCGCGATGTCGATCCGGTCGACGCCGAGCCGCCCGAGGCTTGCCTCCAGGGATGCCAGCACGCCGTCCCGTGAGTAGTCGCGAACCCGGGCCAGCCGCGGCGTGCCGAAGTAGCCGTCGGCGCCGTCGACATCGCCGTCGGCCGGCTCGAGGAGCCGTCCGACCTTGGTCGACAGCACGTAGTCGCCGCGTGGCCGCCCGGCCAGGAACCGGCCGATGCGCCGCTCGGACAGCCCGACGCCATAGTGCGGCGCGGTGTCGAAGGCCCGGATACCTGCGTCCCACGCGGCCTCCAGCGTGGCCTGCGCGGCGTCGTCGTCCACGGGGGCAAACAGCCCGCCGATCGGCGCACCCCCGAATACAAGCCGGGTGACCTGGACGCCAGAGCCGCCGACCGGCACCATCGGCAGCGCGACAGCCGCATCGCTGCTCACGTCATCGCTCGCTCACGCGTGGAGCGTAGTGCCGGCCCAGGCGGGGCCGGACGGGAACGAGAACTCGGCGATCGACTCGGGAAGCAGCTCCGTGGACGCGCCGGGGGCCGTCGGCGTCAGGTAGCGGCCTCGGGTCACGACCGCCGGGGTGACGAACTGCTCGTGCAGGTGGTCGATCCACTCGATCACGCGGCCGTCCATAGTCCCGGACACCGCCACGTAGTCGAACATAGCCAGGTGCTGGACGATCTCGCACAGGCCGACCCCTCCCGCGTGCGGGCAGACCGGCACCCCGAACTTGGCGGCGAGCAGCAGGTTCGCGATGTTCTCGTTCACGCCGGCCACCCGGCACGCATCGATCTGCATGATGTCGATGGCACTAGCCTGCAGCAGCTGCTTGAACACCACGCGGTTGGAGATGTGCTCGCCGGTCGCGACCGGGACCGGTATCGCGGCGCGGATCGCGGCCGTGCCGAGGATGTCGTCCGGGCTGGTCGGCTCCTCGATCCACTCCGGCCGGACCGGCGCGAGCTCCCGTAGCCACGAGATCGCGGTCGGCACGTCCCACACCTGGTTCGCGTCCAGCGCGATGCCGATATTTTCGCCGACCGCCTCGCGGGCGATGCGGCAGCGCCGGATGTCGTCCTCGAGCCGCGCCCCGACCTTGAGCTTCACGATGCTGAAGCCGTCGGAGACGGCCTGTGCGCAGAGTTCGGCCATCAGCTCATCGGAGTAGCCAAGCCAGCCGGGTGTCGTCGAGTATGCGGGGTAACCGTCGCGTTCCAGGATCTCTGCGCGTTCGGCCTTTCCGGCCGCGCCCCGCTCGAGCAGCGCAAGGGCCTCATCCGGGGTGAGTGCGTCGGCGAGGTACCTGAAGTCGACCATGCTGACGATCTCGGCGGGGGAGAGGTCGGCGAGCAGCCGCCAGAGTGGCTTGCCCGCCCGGCGTGCGGCCAGGTCCCAGCACGCGTTCAGCACCGCGCCGATGGCCATGTGCACCACGCCGCGCTCGGGGCCCAGCCAGCGCAGCGGGCTGTCGCCGACCAGGCGGCGGGACAGGCCGCCGAGATCGGCCAGCGTCTCGTCGAGATCGCGGCCGGCCATGAAGGGCTCCAGCGCGCGCAACGCGGCGAGCTGGATGTCGTTGCCGCGGCCGATCGTGAACACGTGCGCGTGCCCGGCCAGCCCGTCGGCCGCGTCCGTCCGCAGCACCAGGTAGGCGGCCGAGTAGTCCGGGTTCGGGTTCATCGCGTCCGAGCCGTCGAGGTGCCGGGACGTTGGGAAGCGCACGTCGTAGGTGTCGAAGCCGAGGATCGTGGTCATCGGTGCCTCCGCGGGTCGGGCCGGCGGGTCATTCGGCCGTGACCTCTCCGCCGATGACCCTGGCCAGCAGCAGCGCGAGCAGGATGACCCCGCCGTCCACCGCCTCGATCCAGTAGTTCGAGACGCTGGACAGGTCGAGGATGTTCTGCACCAGGCCGAGCAGGATCACGCCGGACGCGGCGCCGACCATGTTGCCCCGGCCGCCGCGCAGGCTGACGCCGCCGATCACCGCGGCAGCGAACACCGCGAAGATGATGCCTTCCTGGTAGCCCTGGCTGCCGGTGACCGCGCTGACCCGGCCCGCCTCCATCAGCCCGCCGACCGCGGCCAGCAGGCTGCCGACCACGTAGACGCCGATCCGGATCCGGTCGACCTTGATGCCCGCGGCGCGGGCCGCCTCGCGGTTGCCGCCGACCGCGTAGATCGCCCGGCCGACCCGGTGGTAGCGCAGGAACAGCCCGGTCCCGACGAAGATGATCACGGTGACGATCAGCGACACCGGCACCTGGCCGTATTCCTTCGCGCCCAGATAGTTGAATGCCGACGGCAGGTTGAACAGCGTGTTTCCCTTCACGATGCCCTGCTGCAGACCGGCCAGCACGATCGTCATGCCGAGCGTGACGATGAACCCGTTCAGGCGGCCCTTAACGATCAGCAGCCCGTTGATCAGGCCAATGAACGCGCCAACGGCGAACAGCACCAGGATCGCGAGGTACGGGTTGAGCATGGCGCCGGAGCCGTATTCGAGGGCGGGCACCATCAGCCACGCGGCGACCGTGGGCGCCAGGCCGTAGGTGCCCTCGAGCGAGAGGTCCATCCCGGCGATGAGCAGGATCAGGCTCTCGCCGACGACCGTGACGCCGAGGGCGGAGACCTGCTGCCCGATGCCGGAGAAGTTGGACGCCGTGAGGAACGCCGGATTGACCAGCGCGCCAACGATGACCAGCAGGACGAGCACCGGGATCAGCGCCGCCTCGCGGACCAGCGAGACCGCGGCGGCCGAGCGGCTGCGGCCCTGCAGGACCTCCTCGACCTCGGCCCGGCTGCGCTCGGTTACCTCGGTCGGCGAATCGGCGGTGCGGGTGGCCCCACCGCGCCAGATCGGTCTCATGCTGGTGGCCCCTGCCCGTCGGAGTCGGTCTGCCGTTGCTGCGCGCTGCCGCCCGTTGCCAGTCCCTCGGTGGCCGCGATCAGTGCCTCGCGGTCGAACGGAGGCGTGGCGAACTCGGTGAACCGCTCGCCGCGGACCAGGACCACGACGCGGTCGCAGATGTCCAGGTCGGACAGCTCGTCGCTGGCGAGCAGCAGGCCGGCGCCGCTCTCCTCGGTCACCGTGGCGAGCTCGGCGAGCAGCAGCGCCTTCGACGCCACGTCCACCCCGCGGGTGGGCGCGATCGCGACGATAAGCCGCGGCCTGCGCGCGATCGAGCGCGCGACGGTGACCTTCTGCTGGTTGCCCCCGGACAGCTCGCCGACCGGCTGGTTCAGGCCGGCCGACACGATCGACAGGGTGCGCGCCAGCGGCGCCATCGCGGCGGATCTGGCCCGCGGCCGCAGCCAGCCGAGCCGCCGCGCCAGCCAGTCGACGATCGACATCGTGCCGTTCTCGGCCACCCCGAGCAGCGCCACGAAGCCCTCGGCCTGGCGGTCCTCGGGGATGTAGCCGACGCCGGCCCGCATCGCGAGATCGCGGCGCCCGGACGTCAGCGGCTTTCCGTCGACGAGCACGGTACCGGCCTCGTACGGCGCGACGCCGGCCACCACCCGCGCGAGCGTGGACACGCCGGCGCTCAGCAGCCCGGTCACCCCCACCCGCTCGCCCGGGTGAACCTCGAGCGAGATGTCGCGCACCGAGCCCGTCGGCGCGGTCGCCGACACGTGCTCGAGCGCCAGGCACGGGGCTTCGGCTCCGGCTCCGGCCGGGCCGCCGCCCCTGGCCGTGGCCACGGCGGTTTCGTCCCTGGCGTCTCCCGTCATTGCGCCCCCCGGCGGGGCGCGCCCCACCATCGCGGAGACCAGCTGTTCCTTGGACAGATTCTTGATCGGCGCGGTCAGCACGATCTCGCCGTCGCGGATCACCGCGGCGTCCTGGCAGATCTCGAACACCTCCTCGAGGTGGTGCGAGATGTACAGGACGGCCACCCCGCTGCTGACGAGCTGGCGGACGCGGGCGAACAGCCGCTGGACGGCGGCGCGCTCCAGCGCGGCGGTCGGCTCGTCGAGCAGCAGGCACCGGGTCCCGGCGGCCAGCGCCCTGGCGATCTCCACGATCTGCCGCTGCTCGACGGTCAGGCTCGAGCAGGGCCGGCCCACGTCGAGGCGGAATCCCCAGTCGGCCATGATCTGCTGTGCCTGCTCGCGCATCCGCCGCCAGTCGACGAAGCCGCCCGGGCCGGGCTGGTGGCCGAGGAAGACGTTCTCGGCGACGGTGAGATCGGGCACCACCATCGAGTGCTGGAAAACGGTGGCGATTCGGCTGCGCCAGGCGTGCAGCGCGCCGAGCGGTGGCGCCGGCTGGCCCTCGAACCGCACCTGTCCGGCATCGGCCGGGTAGATGCCGGACAGGATCGAGACGAGCGTCGACTTTCCCGCGCCGTTGCGTCCCACCAGCCCGAGGCACCGCCCCGGCTGCAGCGTGAGATCGACGCCGCGCAGCGCCTGCGTGCTGCCGAACTGCTTAAAGATGCCTGCCGCCTCGACGGCCGGTTTCTGCTCGGCCGTCGAGGCAGCGGGCGCCCCGCCGTGGTTCATCCAGCCGCTGCGGCGGCGCTGCACACCCCACCGTGCTCGGACCCGTAGACGTTGCCCCATAGCTGGCCGTCGGTGACCGGCGTTGTCGAGACCGTGCCGGACAGCCCGTCAACCGGCTTGACCGTGAGCGTCTGCGCGGTCTTGGTGACGAACGGCGCGACGATCGGGTCGCCCAGGTTGCTGTCGCCCTGGTAGGTCAGCATCTGCAGGGTGGGCGCCCCGCCGCCGGGGTCGCCCGGCTTGAGCGCGATGCCCTTGGCCGCGTCGATCGCGTACTTGAGCGCCCATTCGGCGTACAGGTTCGCCGGCTGGGACTGAGACGCGTTGGAGGTCCCGTGGGTGATGTCGCACATCTCGAACGGGACCCCGTCGTCGCTGACCACGAGAACCTTGCCGGTCAGGCCCTTCTGCTTTAGCAGCGGCAGGATGCCGGTGTCCGGGCTGCTCCACTGCGAGTAGATCGCCTTGAGCTGGCTGCCGTAGGCGTTGACCGCGTTCTGCGCGTCGGTCACGGCGGTGGCGTCGACCCACACCGTGGGGTCCTTTAGGATCTTGACGCCCGGGTCGTTGGCGGCCATGCACGCGTCGAACGCGTTCGTCCGGTCCGCGCCGTTGGATGAGGTGAGGTCGCCCTCCAGGTCGAGCACGTCGCCGGACTTCACCCTTGCGCTGATGTAGGCGCAGGCGTCGAGGCCGTAGATCAGGTTGGACGCGCGGACCACCATGTACACCTTGCCCACGCCGACGATGGTGTCGACCGAGATCAGCTTCACGTGGTGCGAGGTCGCGTACGAGATCGCCGGGCCGAGGCTGGTCGCCGTCTCCGGGTTCACGATCACGGCCTTGGCGCCTTCGTTGACGAGCTCTTCGATCTGCTGGTTCTGCAGGCTCGCGTTGGCGGCGGCGAGCAGCGGGCCGATGAGCTTGACGTGGTACTGCGAGGCGTACTGGCTCTCGTAGTTGATGTAGGCGGCCCAGAACGCGGTGTTGTTGTACGTGAGGTCGACACCGATCTTGATCGTTGACGACGAGGATTTCGAGGTGCTGGCCGGGCTGCTGGAGCCGGAGCTTGAGCTGGAGCCGCACCCTGCGATTCCCGCCATGAGGGCCGCGGCCGCGAGGCCGGCCACGGCAGTAACACCGAAGCGTCTGCGAAGTACCATCGGTCCTCCTGTGTCCGATTCCTCGGGCACACGGCTGCCCGCGACACCCCCGGTGGCGGCCATCCGCGTGGCACGTGCCTGGAAAATAGATCCGATGTATCCGGATGTCAACGGGCAGCCGCTGCCGCCGCCGGTACCGTCACCGAAATGATATGTTCGGATTTACCTCGGGTTTTCGCCCTGTCGCGTAGCCAGTTCCCAGTTATGCCGCTCAGAGTCATCCGACCTGTGTGGGGTTAGGACGAACGCGGCCGGAGACGCAGGCCCGACATTCCGCCGTCGACAGCCAGCGCCGTGCCGGTGACCGCGCTCGACAGCGGGCTCGCCAGATAGGCGATGCCCGCGGCAACCTCGTCGGCCGAAACCATCCGTCCCATGGGCTGGCGAGCGGTCAGCGCCGCGCGCTCGGCTTCCGGGTCGGGCGCGGCCTGCAGCAGCCGGGCTATCCACGGGGTGTCGGCGGTGCCCGGGGTGACGCAGTTGACCCTGATGTGCTCGGCGATGTGGTCGGCGGCCATGGCCAGGGTCAGCGCGTAGATGGCGCCTTTGGTCGACGAGTAAAGGGCGCGCTGTGGCAGGCCCGCGATGCCCGCGATCGAGCTGGTGTTGACGATGGCGGCCTCGCCGCGCCTGACCACGGATGCGCGCAGCGCGGGCATGGCCGCCCGCGAGCTGCGGACGATGCCGAGCAGGTTCACGTCGAGGACGTGCCGCCACTCGTCGTCGTCGTTGTCCTCGACCGTGCCGGCCGCCCCGATGCCCGCGTTGTTGACCAGGATGTCCAGCCCGCCGAAGGCGCCCATCGCCTCGGCGACCGCCGACCGGACAGCGCCGTCGTCGGTGACGTCGGCTAGGACCGGCCGCAGGCCGGCGTCCAGCGGGTCGCTGCCGAAAGTGGCATGTTCCGGCGAGCCTCCGCCCGACGCCGCGCTCGGTATCTCCCGGTCCAGGATCGCCACCTGCGCGCCCCGCGAGGCGAGCAGCCGCGCCGTGGCCAGGCCGATCCCCGAGGCGCCGCCCGTGATCAGGGCCACCAGCCCGCTGAACTCGCCGGTGTTGGGCGTGGTCATGTGGCGCCTCCGATTGCAGCAAGTCAGGCCAAACGCACGTATCCGGGCCCACAGGTATCCGGGAACACAGTGTGTATCGGACGTCAGGCCATATGTCTAGGCCGCCAGCGCCGCGCTCACGGCACGGACGGCCTGATATATCCAATCGTGAGCAGCACGTTGGAGTACAGCTGGTCATCGCCGGTCGCCACGCACACCGCCAGGTCGGGCTTGCGGCATTCGGCGTAGAACTCGAGACGCCCCAGTGGCTGCAGCGGCAGGTCCTCGCCGAGCAGCTCACGGTAGCGGGAGAACACGGCGGGAGTGCTGCCGTCGTCCGGGCGCATGACCGTGACGGCCTCGACCGGAACCGCAGCCAGCACCGGCTCGAGCACCTGCTCGACGGTTACCAGGCCGGGCCGCAGGTTCAGGTGGATCACGGTCGCGTCCGGGCTGACGTTCGTGCTGTGCGAGTAGTTGGCGTCGGCGAGCAGGATCTTCCCGCCGTGCCCGGCCGCGCCGAGCGCCGCGAGCAGCGGCGGGTGAATCAGGGGGAAGCGCAGCACCCGCGCATTGTAGTGCGCCTAGGATTCTCGCGATGTCCTTCAACGGCTGGCCAGCCGAGGCGCTGGACTTTTACGAGGGCCTGGAGGCGGACAACTCCAAGGCCTACTGGACTGCGCACAAGGCGATCTATGACGAGATGGTCCTTGGGCCGATGAGCGAGCTGCTCGAGGAACTCGGCCCGGAGTTCGGTGAGTCAAAGATTTTCCGGCCGTACCGCGACGTCAGGTTCAGCAAAGACAAGTCGCCGTACAAGACCAACATCGGCGCGGTCATCGGCGACGGCTATCTCCAGCTCTCGGCGCAGGGCCTTGCCGCTGGCAGCGGAATGTACATGATGGCCCCGGACCAGCTGGACAGGTACCGGCGGGCGGTGACCAGGGACGAGTCCGGCACGCAGCTCGAACGGGTCATCGCAGAAACTGAGCGGCACGAGGTCGACGTGCACGGCCACGACGTGCTCAAGACGGCGCCGAGGGGTTATCCGGCTGACCACCCCCGGATCGCGCTGCTGCGCTACAAGGGCGTAACGACCTGGAAGGAGTGGCCGGCCGAGGCATGGCTCGGGACCCGGGCGGCGAAGCAGCGCGTGGCCGCGTTCCTCGCAGCGAGCCAGCCGCTCTGCGCCTGGCTGGAAACGAACGTGGGCGCGTCCGCGGCCGAGCCGGGCCGCCGGTAACCGTCAGGACGTGCCGCACTCTGGGCACAGGCCGAACAGCTCCACCGTGTGCCCGACGTCGGTGAAGCCGGCTTCCGCGGCGACCTGCTCGGCCCAGCGTTCGACAGCGCGGCCCTCCACCTCCACGCTCCGGCCGCAGTTGCGGCAGGTCAGATGGTGGTGGTGGGCGTCGGTGTGGCATTTGCGGTAGAGCGTCTCGCCGCTGGAGTCGCGAATGGCGTCGACCCGGCCGTCCTCGCTGAGCACCTGCAGGTGCCGGTAAACCGTGGTGAGCCCGACGTGCTCGCCCCGGTTGCGCAGTTCGGCATGAATCTGCTGCGCGCTGAAGAATCCGGGCAGCCCGTCCAGCACCGCATACACCGCCTCGGCCTGGCGGGTGCCCCGGATCCGGGTGCCGCGGCCGGGCGGGCGGGTGGCCGGCCCGGAAGTAGTCACACACGCACGGTAGCAGCCTTCGGCGGGTTTTCTGACGAGCTGACCGCTCCGGCTCTGGCATGCCAGTACCAGCGGGGCATGATGGACCGTATGGCTGACCGGCTACGCACGGCAACGAGCCCATACCTGCTGCAGCACGCGGGGAACCCCGTCGACTGGTGGCAGTGGTCCGATGAGGCGTTCGCCGAGGCACGCAGCCGCGACGTTCCGGTACTGCTCTCCGTCGGCTACTCGGCCTGTCACTGGTGTCACGTGATGGCGCACGAATCGTTCGAGGACGAGCAGACCGCGGCGCTGATGAACGAGCACCTGGTGTCGATCAAGGTGGATCGCGAGGAGCGGCCGGACGTCGACGCGGTCTACATGACCGCGACGCAGGCCATGACCGGCCAGGGCGGCTGGCCGATGACGGTCTTCATGACGCCGGACCGGGAGCCCTTCTACTGCGGCACATACTTCCCGCGCGAGGCGTTCCAGCGGCTGGTCCTCGGGGTGGCCGATGCCTGGCGTCAGGAGCGGAGCCGGGTCACCGGGCAGGCGCAGCGGATCGCCGCCGCACTGGCCGGGCAGATGTCGGCCGTCGCGCCCGGCGGCGGTGCCCCGGGCCAGGAGGAGCTGAGCCAGGCCTGCGACGCGGCGATCGCCGGGCTCGAGTCCGGTTTCGACGCCGCACGGGGCGGATTCGGCAGTGCACCGAAGTTCCCGCCCTCGATGGTGCTCGAGTTCCTGCTCCGGCGTCACGAGCGGAGCAGCGGCGCGTCCGGGGAGGCGGCGCAGCGCATGGCCACCCGCACCATGGACGCCATGGCCCGAGGCGGCATGTACGACCAGCTGGCCGGCGGATTCTCGCGGTACTCGGTGGACGCGGACTGGATAGTGCCGCACTTCGAGAAGATGCTCTACGACAACGCGCTGCTGGCCCGGGTCTACGCGCACTGGTGGCGCCGGGCCGGCTCCGAGCTCGCCCGCCGCGTGGCGGCCGACACCTGCGCCTGGATGATCGACGAGCTGCGCACCGCCGAGGGCGGCTTCGCCTCGGCCCTCGATGCCGACAGCGAGGGCGAGGAAGGCAAGTTCTACGCCTGGACTCCCGGCCAGCTCCGTGACGTCCTTGGCGAGTCTGACGCCCGGTATGCAGCCGAGGTGTTCGGTGTCACCGGCGAGGGCACCTTCGAGCACGGGAAATCGGTGCTCCAGCTTCGCCGCGACCCGGCGGAGCCCGAGCGCTTCGCGCGGATCCGCGCCACTCTGCTCGACGCGCGCGCGTGGCGGGTCCGCCCTGGCAGGGACGACAAGGTCGTCGCCGCCTGGAACGGCCTCGCGATAGCGGCCCTGGCCGAAGCGGGGCTGCTGCTGGAACGCCCTGAGTTCATCTCGGCGGCACGCGGCGCGGCCGAGCTGCTCGCCGGAACCCACCTGGCCGGCGGCCGGCTGACCCGCACGTCGAGAGACGGGGTCCCGGGGGCGAGCGCGGGTGTGCTCGAGGACTACGCCTGTGTCGCCGAGGGGTATCTGGCCCTGGCCGGGGTGACCGGGGAAGCCAGCTGGGTGACCCTGGCAGGCCAGCTGCTCGACACGGCGCTGGACAGGTTCGGTGACTCGGCGGGCGGCTTCTACGACACCGCGGACGACGGTGAGCGGCTGATCTACCGGCCGGCCGACCCGGCGGACGGGCCAACGCCGTCGGGCACGTTCGCGGTCGCCGGTGCGCTGCTCAGCTACTCGGCGCTGACCGGCTCGGCCAGGCACCGCACAGCCGCGGCAGGGGCGCTCGGGCCACTGCCGGCAGTGGCCTCGCGGTATCCGCGCGCCGCGGGCTGGGGTCTCGCGGTGGCCGAGGCCATCGCGGCGGGCCCGGCCGAGATCGCGGTCGTCGGCCCGCCCGATGACGGCCGCACCGCGGCGCTGCACCGGACGGCCTTCCTGGCCGCGCCCCCCGGCGCGGTGATCGCGCTCGGCAATGGCAGCGGAAATGAAGCGGACGCCATACCGCTGCTGGCCGGCCGTGAGCCGGTGGGCGGAGATCCCGCCGCCTATGTTTGCCGGGACTTTGCCTGCCGGATGCCGGTCACCACGTCCGAGGAACTATGGGCGGAGCTCGCATCGGACCACCCCTAGGGGATACTCGCGGCCATTAGCGCAGGGCCGGTATAGACAGCCGCGTGCCTTTCGTTGCATGGTGTTTTGGTGGCTTACGCCAAAGGCCGATAACCGGGAGGAGCAGTGCAGCTGCGCGACGGAGCGCGTCGCATGCTCGTCACGCTCGGTTCCGGGCTGGCGCTGCTGACGCTTGCCGTCGCCGGGACTGTTCCTTCTGCCCTCGCGGCAACCCCCACCTCGACGCCGGCCATGGCGCCGCTGCACCGGCTGCTCGAGGCGGACCTGTTCGTGGTCGCCCCGACCACGCTGCGCAGCAGCATCACGACCGCGGTGCAGCGGCTGCACGGCGTGGTCGCCGCCGAGCCGCTCGACGCGGCGAGGCTCCAGGTGAACGGCAAGCTCACCGCGATGCTGGGAGTGAACCCGTCCGAGTTCCGTGCGTTTGCCCCCAAGCCAACCGCTGATTCACTACGCCTCTGGGAGAACGTGGCAGCTGGCGCTGTGGCCGTCTCGTACACAATGAGCAAGCTGGACAAGCTGCCGCTCGGCCGGGCCGTCCGGGTGACCGGCCGGCGTGCCGAGGAACTGCCGGTGGCCGGCCTCGGCACCGTCGGGATCGGCGGCGTCGACGCCGTGGTTTCCGACGCAGTGGCCCGCTCGCTCGGGATACCGGCGGACAACGCGATCGTGATCAGCGCTCCGCACGCGGACCTGAGCACGCTGATGAAGCAGGTCAAGAAGCTGCTGCCGCGGAACGCGGCCGTGGCGTCGCTGGTCGCCGAGTCGGCTTCGTCGGGCCTGGCCGAATCGGGCGGGGCGGCCGGGATCGCCGGTGCCGCCGCCGACGGGCCCGGCCTGACCAACGCCGAAGTAGTCGCGTTCCTCGAGGCGGCCGAGAGCAGGCTGGGCATGCCGTATGTGTGGGGCGGCGACGGGCCGACCGATTTCGACTGCTCCGGCCTGGTGCAGTGGTCATTCGCGCGGGCGGGCGTCGTTATGCCGCGCGTGGCCGACGAGCAGGCGCTGACCGGCCCGAAGGTTCCGCTGAGCGAACTCGAGCCAGGGGACCTGCTCTTCTATCACACCGACCCGACGGCTCCCGATTACATCTCGCACGTGGCCATCTATCTCGGTGGCGGGAAGATGCTCCAGGCCCCGATGCCCGGCCTGGACGTCGAGATCGTCCCGGCGGACTTCGGCTCCGAGTTCGCCGGCGCCGTGGCGGTGTACCCGAAGGTCGCCGCGGCAGTCGCGGGCGACCCGGCCGCCTGACCGCCAGCAACGCCGGCCGCCACCAACGCGGCCGCCAGCAAGCCAGCCTGACCGCCAGCGCCCCGGCCGCCTGACGCCCCAGTCCTAGCCTCTTTGGCCCTGTTTTCCATGATCTTGGTAGCTGAACCGCTCATAGCGCGGGTTATCTACCACGATCATGGAAAGTTCGGGGCGGGTGAGGGTTTTGCGGGCCGGCAGTGGCTGATGAGGTCGCGGGGCTGCTCGAGGAGGCCGCGGCAGCGGCTGATTAGGCGGAATGTGGCGGGCGGCGGGGCGGGTGATCTTGCCAGCATTCAGCTACTAGCGTAATCTTTATTACATGAGTACAGGAGATGAGGGCAGCTCGGCGAATTCCGCCGCCGAGCGGCTCCGCGGGTGGTTCACCGGCCGCATGCCCGGCGACTGGTTCGCCGGGGTACCGGAGATCGGCCTGGACCGCGAGGAGATTTCGGTGGTCGGCGTTCTGCCGGTGCCGGAGGTGTCCGAGGACATGACCGACGCGGAGCGCGCCGCCGCCGCCGAGGGACGCAGCCGCCGGTTTCGCGAGCAGACGCGGCAGCAGCGCATCGAGATCGCCCGCGAGGCTGAGCACCGCTTCGGCCGCAAGGTCTCCTGGGGCGTGATCTGCAACAACAAGAAAGTGATGTTCACCTCGTTCTCGGTTCCGGTGATGACCAGGCTCCGCCAGCCGGAGCGGCTCGTTCTGGACACGCTGGTGGACGCGGGTGTGGCGCGCAGCCGCAGCGATGCCCTCGCCTGGTGCGTGCGGCTGGTCGGGGAGCACGAGGACACCTGGCTCGCCGACCTCAGGGAGGCCCTGCGTCACGTTGAGCAGGTCCGCTCCGAGGGTCCCCGGTCGTCCTGAGGTCTGCCGCTCAGCCGGCGGCGTCAAGCGCCGCGGCGACGCGGCGGTGCGCCTGCCAGATCTCCTCGGGCAGGTTGGCGAACTGCTCGAGGTGCTCCGCGCGATACTTCATTTCCTGCCGCCACCGCGGGGTGTCGATGGTCAGGATCGTCTCGAGGTCATGGGGGGCGATGGCGACCCCGTCCAGGTCAAGCTCGTCTTTGGTCGGGACGATGCCGACCGGCGTCGCGACGCCGTGCACCTCGCCCTCGGCCAGGCGCAGCAGCCAGAGCAGCGGCCGCAGGTTGTCGCGGTAGCCCGGCCATAGGTAATGGCCGTCATCGGGGTCGCGCTGGAACCAGTTGACGTGCGCGAAGATCGGCTGGCTCGCCGCCGAGCCGATGACGTTCAGCCAGTGCGCGGCGTACGCGCCCTCTGGGTAGGACATGAACGGGCGCATCGACATCGGGTCGTAGCGCAACAGGCCGTCGACGCCCTCGGCGGCGAACGTGGCCTCAGCGCCCAGCGTCAGCCCGTCGTAGACGCCCTCCGCGAGATCGGTGATCGCGCGGATGAGCGGCTCCCGGTCGCTCGCGCGGCCGCCGAAGATGATCGCGTCGATCGGCACGCCCTTCGGGTCGTCGAAGTCCGGCGCGATGTTCGGCACGTTGGCCAGGGTCGTGGTGAACCGGCTGTTCGGGTGGGCCCACGGCTTGTCGGCGTCCTCCGGTGACCGCTCGGAGATGAGCGTGCCGGTCCAGTCCCGCCAGCCGGTGACGTCGGCGGGCGGCTCGGGGGTGCGGCCCTCCCACCACACCTCCTGGGTGTCGTCGTTGTACGCAACGTTGGTGAAGATCGCCCCGGTGCCCGGCGCCACCGATCCCAGCGCGATCGGGTTCGTGGTCTCGTTGGTGTCCTTGGCCACGCCGAACACGCCGAACTCGGGGTTGATCGCGTAGATCTTGCCGTCGTAGGCGTCGACGCGCAGCCACGCGATGTCGTCGCCGTAGAAGTAGACCTGGTAGCGGTCGCCGAGGGCGTCTGGGGCGAGCATCATCGCCAGGTTGGTCTTGCCCGAGGCGCTGGGGAAGCCGCCGCAGATGTGGTACTGCCTGCCGGTCTGCTTGTCGGCGATTCCGATGAGCATGAACTGCTCGGCGAGGAACTCACCGGATGCCCAGCCGTCGTAGGCGGCCTGCCGCAGCCCATGCGCGATCTTGCCGAGCAGCGCGTTGCCGCCGTAAGAAGAGCCGAAGTGCAGAATGGTCCGCTCGTCGGCGAACGTGACGAAGTAACGCTTGTCGTCGGGGGTTCCCTGGCCCAGGGTCTCCAGGTCGCCGGTGACGTGCACGGCGCGGACGAAGCTGCCGGGGTCCGCGAGGTTGTCGATGTACTCCACCCCGACGCGCGCCATCCGGATCATGTGCAGCGCGACCGTGCGGGTGTCGGTGAGCTCTACGCCCGCCGCGTACCGCTCGAGCGGTGACCCGACCGGCGCCATCAGGTACGGCACGACGTACATCGTCTTTCCGGCGGACGCGCCGCGCATCAGGCCCTCGAGCAGCGGGCGCATCTCGGCGGCCGGGTGCCAGTTGTTGTAGACGCCCTTGTCGTCGGGATTGCTCGTGGCGACGATCGTGCGCTCCTCCGAGCGCGCGGTGTCCTTTACGTAGCTGCGCGAGTAGTACAGTCCCTCGCCCGCCGGCAAGATCTCCCCTTCGGCGAGGGCCTCGCTGATGAGTCGTCCATCGTCCGCCGCGCTGACGACCTCGATCCGTGCAGCCCCGGTGAGCTCGGCCCAGTACCGCACGTACTCGCGGACGTGAACGTTTCTCAGTCCCGCCCCGTCAAGTGCTGCGTGCACGTCGACCATCGCCCGTCCTCTCGCCCGCCTGAAGGGGGATTTCAACTCTGTATGTTGCGAGAAGGATATAGACAGTGCTGGGCGGGTGCCGGACTCCGGTGCCGTTGCTGAGCTGAGGCTGAGCTCCCCGGCATTCTCCGCGGCGTGGGGGTGCCCCTTTCGGGATCGAAGATGTTAACGTTCCGTTATGGGGGAACTACGCTGCGTTGATGGATCCATTCTGACGGTTACCGCTGTGGCGTGTAATGACCGACTGGGCGTGCCCTACGAGGTCACCCTCGACCTCAGCCGCGGAGGTGAGACGTTCGCTTCGGTCGGCGAACGCTGCGGCTTCCGGCTGACTCAGCTCGCCGGCAGCGTCACGGCGGCACGCGAGGATCCTGCGCAGGCCGCGGCGTGGCCCGATCCGGACGACCGGTTCCCCGAGCCAGGACAGCCCGGCTCGGCTGGCCAGTCCGTGCGTCCGGAGTTCCGGCCCGGGGATCGGGAGTACTTCTCGCTCCGGTCGAGAGACCGGTCCGACCTGCCGGGAACCGGGGAGTTCCGGTGCGTGCTGCGGGACTCGGCGGAGTGGCTGGGTGAGCTTCGGCTGGGCTGGTGTCTTACCCGCCGCGCGGTCATTGAGGCGTGGGGGTCCGATGGGATTGGTGTGCGAGCCGTCCTGACCTCGGCCGAACTGGTGACATTCTTGGATACGGTGCTTAGGGAACCGGGCGGTGCTGCGGTCGCAGGCTGTGCGTCCGGCGCGAAGGCGACGACAGCGGGAATGAGGCTGGCCAGGTTCGGCAAGCCATCCTGGCGGCAGCGAGGAAGGGTGCGGGATGGGAGTACGCGATCTCGCCTACCGGCTCTACGAGCACAGAATAGAAGCATCGCTTTCGCCTCGGGCGATCCCCAGGCACGTAGGGGTGATGTGCGACGGTAACCGCCGCTGGGCACGCTCGGCGGGCCTGGCCGATGTCAGCAGCGGTCATCAGGCGGGCGCCGACAAGATCTTCGAGGTGCTGCAGTGGTGCCGGCAGACAGGTGTCGAGGTGGTCACGCTCTGGCTGCTCTCGACCGACAACCTGTCCCGGTCCTCGACCGAGCTAGAGCCGCTGCTGCGGATCATTGAGGACACCGTCCGCGAGCTCGTGGCGCAGAACTGGCACGTGAACCCGATGGGAGCGCTCGACCTGCTGCCCGCCGACACCGCCCAGGTGCTCAAGGACGCGGCGGATGCAACGGCCAACGAGGGCGGGCTGCTGGTCAACGTCGCCGTTGGCTATGGCGGCAGGCGGGAGATCGCCGACGCCGTCCGTTCGCTGCTGCAGGACCACGCCACCAGGGGAACCACGATCGAGGAACTCGCCGAGATCCTCGACGTGGAGCACATCGCCGAGCACCTGTACACCGCCGGGCAGCCCGACCCCGACCTGGTCATCCGGACCTCGGGCGAGCAGCGCCTCGGCGGGTTCCTGCTCTGGCAGAGCGCCCATTCCGAGTTCTATTTCTGCGACGCCTACTGGCCGGCGTTCCGCCGGGTGGACTTCCTGCGCGCGCTGCGTTCCTATGCCGCGCGGCACCGCCGGTTCGGCACCTGAGCACCGGCGCAGGTCCCTGACCAGGTACGCACACCCGATGTCGGTCACGTTAACAGCTTGTGCTGGTACTTCCGGGGAACGGCTCACCGAGGGTAACGTCTTACGTGACGGGTGGTGTGTAGCCACCCGCCGGGAAGGCCCTCGAGATCCTCGAGCTTCGCGTCCTGGTACGCAGGCGTGGTGAGCGAAGGGCCGGCGCCCGGCCCTTGCTGGCCGGTCCCGGTCCCGTTGGCACGTCTGTCCCAATATGGCGCCCCGAGCGTCAAGAGGAGAGCGAGTGGCCAGTTCGCCAGCACGTCGCACCTATGTCCTTGACACCAGCGTCCTGCTCGCCGACCCGGCGGCCGTCGGCAGATTCGCCGAGCACCGGGTGGTCCTGCCGGTGGTCGTCATCACCGAGCTCGAGGCCAAGCGGCACCATCCGGAGCTCGGCTTCTTTGCCCGGCAGGCGCTGCGTTACCTGGACGACTTGCGGGTCGAGTACGGCAGGCTGGACGCCGACCTTCCGGTGGGCGACCTGGGAGGCACGGTACGCGTCGAGCTGAACCACGCAGACCCGACGGTGCTGCCCGCCGGGTTCCGCCTCGGTGACAACGACACCAGGATCCTCTCCGTCGCGCGCAGCCTGGCTGCCGAGGGCGAGAGCGTCGTGCTGGTCAGCAAGGATCTGCCGCTCCGGGTGAAGGCCGCCGCGATCGGCATGACCGCGCAGGAGTACCGGGCCGAGCTCCCGGCGGATTCCGGGTGGACCGGCATGCGCGAGCTTGACGTCAGCGCGGCGGAGATCGACGAGCTGTACGCCAACGGGCAGCTGGACTGCGCGGCGGCGCGGGAGCTGCCCTGCCACACCGGCCTGGTACTGGTCAGCGGGGCTTCCGGTGCGGGCAGCGCACTCGGCCGGGTGCAGCCGGACAAGTCGGTGCGGCTGGTCCGCGGCGACCGCGAGGTGTTCGGGCTGCGTGGCCGCAGCGCCGAGCAGCGGGTAGCGCTCGACCTGCTGCTCGACCCGGACGTGGGGATCGTGTCGCTGGGCGGCCGGGCAGGCACCGGCAAGTCTGCGCTGGCGCTCTGCGCCGGCCTGGAGGCGGTGATGGAGCGGCGGCGGCACCGCAAGCTGGTCGTGTTCCGGCCGCTGTACGCGGTGGGCGGCCAGGAGCTCGGCTACCTGCCCGGCTCCGAGGCGGACAAGATGAACCCGTGGTCCCAGGCGGTCTACGACACGCTGTCGGCCGTCACCTCCCAGGACGTGATCGATGAGGTACTGAACAGGGACATGCTCGAGGTGCTGCCGCTGACCCATATCCGCGGCCGGTCCCTGCATGACTCGTTCGTGATCGTGGACGAGGCGCAGTCGCTCGAGCGCGGCGTGCTGCTCACCGTGCTGTCCCGGATCGGCAGCGGATCGCGGGTGGTGCTCACCCACGACATCGCGCAGCGTGACAACCTCCGGGTGGGCAGGCATGACGGCGTGGTCGCCGTCATCGAGAAGCTCAAGGGCCATCCGCTGTTCGCGCACGTCACCCTCGTTCGCTCGGAACGGTCGCCGATCGCCGCCCTGGTGACGGAGATGCTGGAGGACGCGGTTCTCTAGTAGCCTACTAGGGTTTTACTCCGTACCGTGTTCACGCGATTACGCTCAGCACGGTACGGTGATCGGTGTCATGAGTCATTCACCTGGCATTCGAGCAGACGCCACCGAACCGGGCAAAACGGGGTTGGAGCCGGTTTCGGTCGTCATGCCGGTCAGGAACGAGGAACTGACCCTGGCTGAGTCGGTGCGCTCGGTGCTCGGCCAGGATTACCCGGGGGATCTCGAGGTCGTGCTGGCGGTCGGCCCATCCAGGGACCAGACCCTGCAGGTATCCGAGCGGATCGCCGCCGCCGACCCACGCGTCACCGTGGTGCCCAATCCGGCCGGCCACATCCCGAGCGCGGTGAACGCGGCGATCAAGGCGTCCCGGCACTCGATCGTGGCCCGGGTCGACGGGCACGCCCTGCTGCCGCAGGGTTACCTGCGCATCGCGGTTGCCGAACTGCGGCGGACCGGCGCCGCCAACGTCGGCGGGATCATGGCCGCGGAGGGCGTGAGCCGCTTCCAGCAGGCGGTGGCGTGGGCGATGACCTCGCCGTACGGGGTGGGCGCCGCCAAGTTCCACACCGGCGGCGGGCCGGGGCCGGTCGACTCCGTCTACCTGGGCGTGTACCGCAGGGCCGCGATCGAGCAGGTCGGCGGTTATGACGAGACCTACCTGCGCGCCGAGGACTGGGAGCTCAACCACCGGATCCGGCTGGCCGGGGGCGTCGTATGGTTCCAGCCGGAGCTCCGGGTCACCTACCGGCCGCGGGCGAGCGTCCGCATGCTCGCGGCGCAGTACTTTCACTATGGCCGCTGGCGCCGGGTGGTGGCGCGACAGCACGCAGGCACGATCAACCCGCGGTACCTGGCCCCTCCGGCCGCCGTCCTGGTGATGGTGCTCGGGGTGCTGGCGGGCATCGCGGGCCTCGGCGGTTTGCTCAGCGGAACCGCCGGAGTCTGGCCCGCGATACTCACCTGCGGATTCGCCATTCCTGCGCTGTACGTGGCGGGAGTGATCGGCGTCGGCGCGCTGGCCGTGCGTCACCTGCGCCCCGGCGTGGCGGCCCGGGTTCCTGGCGTGCTGGCCGCGATGCACGTCGCCTGGGGAGCCGGCTTCCTGACCAGCCCGCGCAGCCTGATGCCGGGCAATCGCGGCATGAGCGAGCCTGCCGACCCTGGCTAGTCGCGACGGCGGAGCAGCGTCTCCGCGACCTCCAGATCGCCCGGATATGTGATCTTGATGTTGCGCTCGCTGCCCTCTACCAGGCGAACCGGCACGCCGGGCAGATAGCGGAGCACCACGCCGCAGTCGTCGGTGGCTGGCCGCAGCGGGAAGGACGGGTCTGCGTCGGCCAGTTCATAGGCCCGCCTGATCACCGACAGCCTGAAGCCCTGGGGCGTCTGGCAGCGGGCCAGCGTGTCGCGTCGCGGCATCCCGGTCACCACGCCGTCGGCGACCTCGACGATCGTGTCCGATGACGGGACGGCGACGCCGATCGCCCGGTCGGTGGCGAGCGCGCTCACACAGTCCGCGATGATCCGCTGATCCAGCAGCGGCCTGGCGGCGTCGTGGAAGAGAACGTTGCACTCGTCCTCGCCGAGCGCCGCGATCGCGCAGCGCGTCGAGTCGGTCCGCGTCGCACCGCCCTGGATCACCGTGGTCACCTTTGGGTGCCCATCGGCGGTGAACTGCTCCCTGGCCGGGTCCGCGAGGCCGGCCGGCATCACGATCGTGATCGCGTCCACGCCCGGGGCCTGCTCGAAGGCCGCCACCGAGTGCTCGATCAGCGTTCGGCCCGCCAGGACCTGCATCTGCTTGGGCCTGTCGCCGCCGAACCGCTGCCCGATCCCGCCGGCCAGCACGACCGCCACCGTCCGCATGTTGGGACCCTACCTGCTGCTGAGACTGGGCCATTTCGAGTGGCCGTTACGCAACGCCCCGTGCGCGGTCTGCGCGGCACGCGGCTCGCCCGAGGTCTGCCTTCCGCTTTGCGTGGGTAGACATAGGTACCGTAGGTCACTGAGCGGACTCGTGCAGTGCTGGGAGCCGGAATCAGCTGGATCAGCGGAATGGGCCGGAAAAGCGCAGTAGGGCCGGGTGAACGGCTCGCGAGAGCGCTGGCATGAGCGTGCCGGAAACGCTCGACGACCTGCCGCGGCGGTTTGCCGGCTGGGCGGTTAGCCGCTCCCTTGCCCCGGTCTCGGTGACCGGCATCTCGGTTGCGCTCGCGGTCTGTGCAGCTGGCTGGTTCAGCGCGGGAACCAGGCCAGGCAACGTCAACGGTGCGCTGGCCCTGTGCGTCAGCTACCTGGTTGGGTGCGCTGCCAGGCACCTCGCCAGCCCGGGCCGCGGTGCGTCCGCGCGACACGCCGACGCCGATGCTGGGCGGCTGGCGGACTGGTGCGCCGTGCTGTCCGAGTACGCCGTCTACGCAGGGCTGGCCGTGGGCGGATACGAACAGCGCTGGGGCGGTACCTGGCAGCTCGCGGTCGCGGTGATGATCGTGCAGGCGGTGCGCAAGATAGCGGTCGCGTGCAGCGGATCGGCCGCCGAGGCTCACACCGACAGCAACCCCGCCGTTGCGGCGGTCCGGGGGTTCCTGAGCTGTCCCCCGGGCGGGCGGATAGCCCTGATCACCCTCGTCGCGCCGATCTGGGGCGCCCGTGCCACGCTGCTGGTCCTGCTGGAGTGGGGAATCATCGCCACTGGCTACGCGCTCACCGGGCGCGGGCCGTACCGCGCGCCGGTGACGGGGCTGGCGGATACCGCACGGCCGGCCCTGGCCGGCGGGCCGGTCGCCATCGCGCGGGTGGAGCCCACCGTCCCGGTCGAGTCGGCGGCCGAGGCCCAGTCCGCGGCCTGGGTGGAATCGGCGGCCTGGGTCGAATCGCCGGTCCCGGACGGGTCACCGGTGCTGGCGGAGGAGGCGCCGATGACGCTGGTCGCCTCGGCGGACCCGGACCAGATGGAGCTGCCGCTGGCCGAGCCGCCAGAACCGAGCTCAGCCCTTGACCTGCTGATCCCCGCGCATCCCGCTGATCCGGCCGTTCGGGCGGCGCGGCGGAAGCGCGACGTGGAGGCCGTGGCTGATCCGCAGGCCCTCGCGACCATGGCGGCGTGCCGGGATGACGGGGCGGTGGCAGTCTGGCTCGGCCGGGTCGTCAGGGGAGAGTTCGTGCCCCTGCCGCCCGCAGTCGCCGGGCTCGCCGCCACGTCGCTGCTCGCCTGGCTGGGCATGCGGGAGCTTCCCGGAATCTTGCTGTTCACGCCGCTGGTCGTGATGCTGCTCGCGGCCTTCGGATCCAGGCACCCGCACGACGGCCGCCTGGACTGGCTGACGCCGGCAGTGCTGCTGACCGGCCAGTTGCTCTACTTCGCAGCGCTGGGCTTCGCGTTCGCGGTCCCGCCGCCGCTGACGTTCGCCGTGTGCGGCCTGACCGCGCTGCATTACCTGGAACTCGCCACCCGCACCCGGCCAGAGGCCATCCGGATACCCGACACGAAGCTGGGCTGGGAGGGCCGGATGTTCATTGCCGGCATCGGCGCGATTGTCGGGATCGCAACGGTCGCCTACCTGGCACTGGCCGCGTATCTTGTGTTGCTGATCGGCGCGGGCGTGCTCGCGGGTCGCCTCGTGGCTCGGGAGGGGGAGTACCGGTGATCGGCATGGTCCTCGCGGCCGGGGCCAGCAGGCGGCTGCGACCGGACACGGACGAGCTGCCCAAGGCGCTGCTTCCCGTGGACGGGGAGACCACGATCCTGGATATCGTGCTGCGCAACCTGGCCGCGGTGGGCCTGACCGAGGTCGTGGTCATCGTCGGGCACGCAGCGCACGCGATCGCCGACCGGGCCGCTGATCTCGAGGCCGCGCACGGGGTCGCGCTGGAACTCGTGCACAACGGCAGGGCGCTGGAGTGGAACAACGCCTACTCGCTCTGGCTGGCCCGCGAGTACTTCAGCCAGGGAGCCCTGCTGGTCAACGGCGACACCGTGCATCCGGTCAGCGTCGAGAAGACGCTGCTGGCCGCCAGGGGATCGGGCGCGGCCGGGCGGGCGCGCGTCATCCTCGCCGTCGACAGCGTCAAGCCGCTGGCCGACGAGGAGATGAAGGTGGTCCTCGACGCCAGGGGACTGCTGAGCAGGATCTCGAAGCAGATGGACCCGGCGAAGGCCTACGGCGAGTACATCGGCGCGACGCTCATCGAGTCCTCGGCCGCGGTGCCGCTGGCCGACGCACTCGAGACCGCGTGGCGCCGCGACCCCGGGCTCTATTACGAGGACGGCTACCAGGAACTCGCGGACCGGGGCGGGGAGATCGCCGCGGTGCCGATCGGCGTGGTCGACTGGGTGGAAGTCGACGACCACGCTGACTTGCGCCGGGCGCGGGAGATTGCCTGTCACTGTTAGTAAGTTGCTCGTCACTGCTAGTCTCGCGGCATGCCGCTCCTGGCCCGCATGCTCGCTGCGCCGATGGTCATCGACGTGCGGCCCGGCGCGATCTGTGCGCTGGGGGACCTGCTCGCCGACCGGCGCATCGCCACCTCGGGCCGGGTCGCCGTCGCGGTGGGCCCCGGCCAGGGCGACAGCATCGCCGCGGAACTGGAGATCGGCGAGGCGGAGATCTTCCGCGTCCCAGACGGCAGCCACGGCGCCGCCGTTTCGCTGGGCAAGCGGCTCCGCGCGGGCGAGTACGAGGCGGTGGCCGGCATCGGCGGCGGCAGGACCATCGACGTCACCAAGTTCGCCGCGCACATGGCCGGCATCCCGATGGTGGCGGTGGCGACGAGCCTCGCCCATGACGGCATAGCCTCCCCGGTCAGCTCGCTGGAGCACGAGTCGGGCAAGGGGTCGTACGGCGTGGTGATGCCGGTCGCCGTGGTGGTCGACGTGGACCGGGTGCGGGCCGCGCCGGATCCGCTGGCCACATCCGGAATCGGCGACGTGGTGGCCAAGCTGTCCGCGCTTGCCGACTGGGAGCTCGCGGCGGTCGACATCGGTGAGCCGGTGGACGGGCTCGCGGTGGCCATGGCCAGGACGGCCGCTCAGGCGGTGCTGCACCAGCCAGGTCCGGCGCGGTCCGACGAGTTCCTCCGGGTGCTCGCCGAGGCGCTGATCATGTGCGGGATGGCGATGGCCGTGGCTGGCTCGAGCCGGCCGTGCAGCGGCGGCGATCACGAGATCATGCACGCGATCGATCAGCTCTACCCGGGCACCGCGAGCCACGGTGAGCTGGCTGGCCTGGGCGCACTGTTCTGCGCGTACCTGCGTGACGACCCCGTCCAGGCGGAGCTGATCTCCGGTTGCCTAGCCCGCCACGGGCTGCCGGTAACGCCCGGCGACATCGGGATGTCGTCGGCCGAATTCGCCCGGGCCGTCACGTTCGGGCCCGAAACCCGGCCGGGACGGTACACGATCCTGGAACGCCTCAGCATGTCGGAGGCTGAGACAGCGAAGCGAGTTGAGGAGTATGTCCGGGCCTACGCTGGCTGAGCTGCGGGCCGGGGGACAGCCGTCGGCCGTCATCGACCGGCTGAACGACGAGCACTGGGCCGGCCGCCTGTACATGCGCAGGTTCTCGCCGTGGGCGACCTGGGTGTTCGCCAGGCTGGGCTGGTCGCCGAACGCGGTCACCGTGGCGTTCATCGTCTGCGGCGTGGCGGCCGGCGTGGTGGTGGCGTTCGGTGGGTTGTGGACCGCGATCGCCGGCGCGATCCTGATCCAGGCCTACCTGCTCTTCGACTGCTCCGATGGGGAGCTGGCCCGGTGGAGCAATCGGACCTCGGCCTCCGGGGTCTTCCTGGACCTGATCGGCCACTACCTCGGCGAGTCGGCGCTGCTCGTCGGGCTCGGGATCCGGGCGCAGGGTCACCTCGCGCTGTCCGGCGGTTACGTGAGCGCGGGCCTGGCCGCCGCGCTGCTCGCGGCGATCGTGAAGGCGGAGACGGACAACGTCGTCGTCGCCCGGGCCAAGGCGGGCCTGCCCGGCACGCATGCGGACGCCGCGCTCGCGCCGCGCTCCGGGCGGCTCGCGCTGGCCCGCCGCCTGGCCAGCGTCTTGCGTGTGCACCGGATCACCCAGGCGGTCGAGCTCTCGCTGCTGATCCTGGTGGCCGCGATCGTGGACGCGGCTCGCGGCGGCCTCGCCGCAACCCGGGTGCTGGTCGTCGCCTGCCTGGTGGTCGCCGCGGTGATGGTCCTGGCGCACCTCCTGGCGATCCTCGGATCGAGGCGGCTGCGGTGAAGCTGTCCTGCGTGATCCTGACGATGGGCACCCGGCCGGCCGAGCTGGACCGGGCCGTGGCGAGCGCCGTGGCACTGGGCGGCCCTGCGCGGAACGGGGGAGTGGAGGTCGTGCTGGTCGGCAACGGCGCCGACGTGCCGCCGGTGCCGCCCGGCGTGGTGACGGTGCGGCTGCCGGAGAACATCGGCGTCGCGGCCGGGCGCAACGCGGGCCTGGCCGCGTGCGCGGGCGACGTGGTGCTGTTCCTCGACGATGACGGCTGGTACCCGGATGCGGGCCTTGGCGAGCACGTCGCGAGCCGGTTCTCGGCCGACCCGAGGCTCGCCGTGCTCTCGTTCCGCGTCGTGGATCCCGAGGGCGGCCCCGGCGCGCGATGGTACGTGCCGCGGCTGCGGGCCGGTGACCCGGAACGGTCCTCCCAGGTGACCACGTTCACCGGCGGGGCCTGCGCGATCAGGCGCTCGGCGTTCGAGGAGGCTGGCGGGCTGCCCGGCCAGTTCTTCTATGGCCACGAGGAGACGGACCTGGCCTGGCGGCTCATCGAGCTCGGCTACCACCTCGAGTACGACGGCGCGGCCCGGATGTGCCACCCGGCCGTGCCGAACGCACGGCACGCGACCTGGTACCGGATGGACGGCCGGAACCGGGTGCTGGTCGCGCGCAGGAACCTGCCACTGCCGCTCGCTTGGGCATATCTCCTAAACTGGATGGCGTTGACCGTTCTTAGGGAGCGGTCGCTTGGCGCCGTGCGCGCCTGGCTTGCCGGTTTCGCCGAGGGCTGGCGCCTGGATCCTGCGGGCCGGCATCCGATATCCCTGCGTACAGCTTGGCGAATGACCCGGGCTGGCCGCCCTCCGCTGATCTGAGGGCGGGCGGAGCAGTTTCTGGGCGTCCGTCCAGCGCACGCTAAGCTTGCGGCAGTGGAGGACTATCTAAGCTAATGCTTTCACTGAGGGCAGCGCCGCCGCAGGCCTGGACGTCAAGTTCCCTGGCCAAGTGGCTGCTGCCCGTCAGCGTTCCGCGGTACTGGGCGGCCTCGGCGTTCGCTGCCTGCGCTGTGTTCGCGGGTGGCGTGGCGGTCTTCAGCACGAACGACCTGCACCGGCTGTGGGGGCTGATCGCGAGCTGCGCGTACGTCGCGGCCGCGCTGGCGGTCCTGGCCTGGCGATCGCGGGGGATCGACCTGGCGCTGCTGCTCAGCGTCGGCGGGGCGCTGATCACGCCGCTGTTCCTGAACGCTGCCACGAACCAGAAACAGCCCGAGGTCGGAGTGATCGCCCGGTCGGCCAAGCAGCTGGTGAACCACCACTCCCCGTACCAGAGCGCCGCGTCGCTCGCCGCCGCCCACAACCCAAACGCGTACAATCCGTATTTGCCGGTGATGTCGCTTTTCGGGATCCCGCGCGCGTTGTTCGGCTCGCATGTCATTACCGATCCCCGCGTCTGGTTCGGGCTTGCGTTCCTGGTCATCTTCTGGCTTGCGCTGCGAGCTGCCGGGGCGAAGAACTGTGTCCGCTGGACGGTGTTCGTCGCGGCGTGTCCCGTTATCGCGTTCGAGCTCGCGGTCGGCGGCGACGACATCCCGATCGTGGCCCTCATGTGCCTCGGGTTCGCGCTGCTGTGGCGGCGTCCCCGGTTTGCGCTGGCGGGAATCGCGCTCGGCCTGGCGTCGGCGGCGAAATCCACGGCCTGGCCGGCCGTGGCCGTCGCCGCGGTGCTGATCGGCACGCGTGACGGCAAGAAACCGCTGCTCACCTTCCTTGGCTGGGCGGTGGTCTCATGCCTGGCGATCGTTGGGCCGATCGCGGCGATCTGGCCCGGTCCACTGGCCGCGAACACGATCGAGTTCCCGCTCGGCCTGGCTGGGGTCAAGTCGGCCGCGGCCAGCCCGCTCCCCGGCCACGTGCTCGCCGACACCGGCGCGCTCGGCCACATGGTCGCGATTGCGCTGCTCGTGCTGGCCGGAGTTGGGATCGCGGCCTCGCTGGTGGTCTGGCCGCCGAAGACCGTCCCGGCGGCGGTCTGGCGGCTCGCCATCGGCCTGACGCTGATGTTCCTGCTCGCGCCGGCCACGCGGTTCGGCTACTTCATCTACCCGGCGTCGCTGCTGTTGTGGCTGGAGGTGTCGCGGCTCGGGCTGCGGCAGTCCGCGGCCGGGCCGTCGCCCGGCGGCAGTGATCCGCCGGGGCAACCCGTCCCGGCGGTCAGTTCGGCTTAGCAGCCTAGGCGCGGTGCCGGTCCGGTGTGATGTTCGCATCGCCGCTGCCGCGGGCGATGCCGGTGTCAGCTGTCCGGGCCCTGGAAGGCCGACTGGTTCTGGCAGATGCTGGTGTTCCCCTTGATCGCGCCGTCGGCCGAACCCAGGGAGCTGACCGACGGCGCCGGGGAAGCGCCCGGGGATGACGAGGGCACGGGGTTGAGCGAGGTGAAGTCGGAGCCGACGATCAGCTCGACCGTGCCCGGGGTCAGCGATGGGTCCGGCGGCAGCACCTCGGCGTTGGGTACCACGGACTTCAGCGTGTTGACCGCTGGCAAGTCCGAAGAGCCCGCGTACTCGATCACGCTGCGGGTGTAGCTGAAGTTGTTCGCGTCTCCCGTGCCGACCACGTTGAAGCCCTCGTTGGTCAGGTCGCTGCCGACCTGGCTGGCCATCCCCTGGGTCCCCGATCCGTTCAGGACCTGGACGTTGACTTTCGACGGGGAGACGGAGTCGAGAGTCGGGCTGGACGACTTCTTGGAGGACTTCTTCTTGCTCTTCGAGCCGCCGTTCGATGCTGTCATCTTGTCGTCGTGCTGAACGGCGGTGAAGAGCTCGTTGGCCTCCGGCTGCTCGAACACGACGTTGTTGTCGTTGTCCGGGTCGGGAATGTTGGGCGCGGTGATGAACTGGACATGGCTCGTGCTGATGCCCCGCATGGCGTCGCCGATCTCCAGAATGGTGTTCTGGTCCAGGCCCTGATCGGTGGTCATCGCGTCCGAGGCGTCGCGGACCACGTTGAGGATCTTGCTCGGGCTGTGCAGCAGGCCGCTGTTCTCTATGCCGTGCAGCAGCGAGACCATGAGGAACTGGTCGCGCTCGATCCGCTCCAGGTCGGAGCCTGTGCCGAGGTCCTCGCGGGTGCGCCAGAAGGCCAGCGCCTGCGGCCCGAAGATGTGGTGGCGCCCCTTCGAGAGGTTCAGCCCGGAATCCGGGTCATCGACCGCGAACGGCAGGCAGACTTCGACGCCGCCGAGGTCGTTGATGATCTTTTCGAAGCCGGTGAAGTCAAGCTCGACGAAGTGGTCGATGTGGATGCCGGTGACGCTCTCGAACGTCTTCCAGGTGCAGACCGGCCCGCCGAAATCCAGGGCCGCGTTGATCAGCTCTTCCTGTCCCGGCTCCGCCTGCTGCCCCGTTGTGCCGTCCACGGCCGGGCAGCTGATGACCGGGACCATGGTCTCGCGAGGAATGCTGACCACCGTGACGTCGTGGTTTCCGGGCGAGATATGCAGCAGCATCAGGGTGTCCGAGCGGCCGCCCGGTGTGCTGGCCGCGTTCCCGCCGATGCCGCCCTGGCCGAGCCGGGTGTCCGAGCCGATCAGCAGGATGTTCTCGGCGTTGTTCAGCTTCGGCGGCTGGTTGCCGACCAGCCCGGCCACGTCGATGCGCTTGATGCTGTCCCAGATGCTGCGGTACTTCGCGTAGGCCACGAGGGTTCCGGCCACGAGCACGCCGACAACGGCGATCGACGTGTAGGCGGCGATCCGCTGGCCCAGCGAACGCCGAGAACGACGGCTCTTCGGCCGCTGGCTGCGGCGCCTGCCCCGCGACTTGCCCCAGCCGGTGTCATCATCCACATCGTGGCGACGGGTCATCGATCCTCCGGGCAAGGCCACGCGACGATCATCGTCGGAAAGCCTGGCCGTTAGGTTCCGCCCATCTTACGTGTTGGTAACAGGCGGTTTCGTATGGAGTTGGCAAAGCTGCTGGTAGGCCGACGTGCTAGGCCGGCCGGGCCGGTAATCCGCAGCAACTTGGGCGCGGCCGCCCACGTTCTCGCCAGGTTGTCCCTCTACAGTGGGATTCGTGCGCTCTGGCGACCGCCCGGCCGGCAACGCCGCCGCGTCTGACCAGCCCGCGGCGGCCGCGAAGATCATCGGCGACCCCGAGAATATCGGCGCCGACGGGTCGCCGGCGGCCGCTGCGCCGGCCGCAGCCACCGGTGCGGGGGACCAGGAGCCGGCGCCTGACCGCGACGAGACGGCGTCCGGAGAGCGGCCAGGGTCCGGTGAGGGCCGGGGCATCCCCCTGAGGTCCGGAGAGTCCGGGACGGATGCGCCGAATCTGGGACACGGCGATCTCGGTGCTGAGACCAGAACGGCGGCGTCGCGGCCAGGCCGCTCCCCGGCTGGGCCCGCCGCCAGGCTCTGGGCCCGGGCCGGGTTCCCGGGACTGGGCCGCAGGAGCGGTCAGCGCCCGGACCGCCAGTCCAGATACGCAGAGGCCGGCGGGGCCGCGTTCGCCAGGCTCACGGTGCTGCCCGCGATCCTCATGGCTGCTTGGCTGCTTGTCGGCCTGCCGTTGCTGCTCGCCGGGGTGCTCCTGCCGGCGCCGATGCTGCTGGTCGCGGTGCTGCTGGCGGTTCTGCTGTCCGCGGGCCTGCAGCGCATGCCCGCCCGCTGGCCCCGTGTGCTGCCCGGCCCTGCCCGGCCTGCGGGAGCCACGCCGCGCCGGGAACGCGGCTGGCCAGCCTGGTGGGGGCTGGCGGGCACGATCGTGGTCGCGGGCGGCTTCGCCTCGTGGCAGTTCCTGTTCAACTCCGAGTCCGTGATCGTGCTTCGTGATCCAGGGGCTTACCTGCAGACGGGATACTGGATAGCGCAGCACGGCTCGCTGCCGATCCCGCAGTCGCTCGCGGCCTTTGGCGGTGCGCATCCCGGGCTCACGTTCGCCAGCATCGGATTCTCCGCCCACGGCACCTCTGTCGTGCCCGGGCTCATGTCCGGCCTGCCGTTACTCCTGGCCGGCGCGTTCTGGGTGCACGGGACCTCCGCAGCGGCGGCCATGGGTCCGATCCTCGGCGGGGTCGCGGTGCTGGCGTTCGGCGGCCTGGTTGGCCGGCTGGCGGGCCCACAGTGGGCCCCGGCCGGGGCGCTGGTCCTGGCGTGCACGCTTCCGGAGCAGTACACGAGCAGGGCATCGTTCAGCGAAACCGGCGCCCAGGTGCTGCTGTTCGGTGGGCTGAGCCTGGTCGTGGACGCCCTGACCCTGGCCCGTGCGCGCACCGAGACTGCGGCACCCGCCGCAGCACCGGGAGCGGAGCCGCCTCCGGCGCCCCCGGAAACACGCCCGCTGCCCCCGGCGGCACGCCCGTCATCCCAAGCGGGCGGCTGGCGAAGGTGGCTCGGGGCGCTCTCGTCGGGTCGCGACCGCGCGCCGGAATGGGCGCTGATGGCGCTGGGCGGGCTGGCCCTCGGGCTGACCTCGCTGGTGCGATTCGACGGGCTCCTCGACGTGCTTCCGGCGATCCCGTTCATAGGCATTCTGGTCGTCCGCCGGGATAAGAATGCCATCCCGTTCTGCGCAGGGCTGGCGATCGGCGCGGCATACGGGCTCGCCGATGGCTACCTTCTGGCGCGGCCATTTGTGAACTCGCTGCAGCCGATGCCCGAGCTGATCGGCTTGATCGCCGCGTGGCTGCTGGCGATGACCGTGGCCGGGGTTGAACTGCTGCGGCTGCCGGGATTCCGCAAGGGCCTTCGGCCGGTGCTGGCCAGGCGCCCGGTGCGGTGGCTGCCGGATCTCTGCGCCATCCTGGCCGTAGCCGCGATCATCGGCCTGGCGATCCGGCCGTACCTGCAAACCGTGCGCGGGCCGGCCACCGGAGGGACGGCAGCCTTTGTCGCCAGCCTGCAGCGCCTTGAGCACCTGCCGGTGGCCCCCGGGAGACTGTACGCCGAGGACACCCTGTACTGGGTCATCTGGTACGTCGGCGTGCCCGCGGTGCTGCTCGGCGGGTTCGGCCTCGCGCTGCTGGTGCGGCGCTGCCTCCGTGCGCTGTTCTCATGGCACGACCCGTCCGGCGCGACCCGCGTCTGGGCGCTGCCGCTGGCGGTCATCTGCTGTGGCTCGGCGGCCGTCCTCTGGCAGCCGGAAACCGTCCCCGACCAGCCTTGGGCCAGCCGCCGCCTGGTCCCCCTGGTGCTTCCGGGACTGATCTTGTGCGCGACCTGGGCGTCGGCCTGGTTGCGCGGGCGCGGCCGAGCGCGGGGGGCGGGCAAGACGGCCGCATCGGTCGTGGCCGCCTTCTGTGTCGCGGCGCTGCTCGTGCCGACGCTGGCGACCACGCTCGGCCTTTCGGCGAACCACCACCGCAAAAGCGGGGCCCTGGGGATTACGGCCGAGGGCCTGGCCTTTAAGCGGACCGGCCCTGGAGAGGTCGGCGCCGTCGCCAGGATGTGCGGATTGCTAGGGCCTTCCGCTTCTGTCGTGATCGTCGCCCCGCTTGTGGCTCAGCAGTTCACGCAAACGATCAGAGGCATGTGCGGCGTCCCGACGGCCTCCATGATCGGGCAGCCGGCCGGCGCCGTGCAGAGCGTGCTGGCGAGCATCGAACACGCGGGTCGGCGGCCGGTGCTGCTGGGCGCGCGGCCATCGCAGCTGTACGCCTACGGCGGCGGCACCCCGGTCCGGGTGCTCGGCCTGTCCACCTCGCAGGACCCGCACACCCTGACCCAGCCGCCGAGCACGCTCTCACCGGCCGACTTCGTGATCTGGATGTCCTCCATCGGCCCGGTGGGCTCCCGCGTCTGAGCAGGTCGGCCCGCCGGGGCCCGGCGAATTTGCCTGCTGCCCGGTGAGGCCATAAAGTGGAATCACCTCGACGCGGGGTGGAGCAGTTCGGTAGCTCGCTGGGCTCATAACCCAGAGGTCGCAGGTTCAAATCCTGCCCCCGCTACCAGTTCGTGCAGGTCAGGGCTTGGTCGCCGGAAGCGGCGGTCGGGCCTTTTGATCGTTTGTCCGCGGCTCGTCCGCGAGATCGAGCCCCCGAGCGCGACCCGTTGCGCCAGGGATGGGCATGAAACGGCATCGGATTGAGCCAGAGCTCCCGGGCGTGTTGTCGAGCCGCAGGCATCGTTCGTGATCAACAGCAGGCTGCAGTAGCTGCCCTGGCGCAGCCCGAAGGGCGCGAAGCATCCCAGAACCCCGTGGCGCTTGGGATCACTGCTGGGCCTGCGGCTCGAGAGCGCCGTGATCGTTCCGGAACTGCGACAGAAGCGTCAGCGTGATGCCCAAGCGTGGCCGGTGCGTGATCTCCGGCGGACCAAAGAGCACGATCACACCATGAGCGCTCGCCCCGACTGGCCTAGGCTCCCGGGATGGGCGAAGCACCGGCCGGACGAAGGTAGCCTGTCCGCATGCAGTTGACCCCGACCGAGGCCGCGTTCGTCGCGAGCGCGTTCGGTGCCGTCTGCGCAAAGCTGCTTGACCTGACCGGTCATTTTAAAAAAATCTAGATTCGAACCCGCGTCGTCCGGTTCGAAAGTCAACTAGCAACCATCCCTGAGCTTGGGCTCTTACCGCCGCTGCCGGGCGAGCCGCCGCAGAGGGCGAGCGAAGATCCCCTGCTCAGCCTCGTTGATGCCGACCGGGAAGCCCGTATCGCGACGTGCCTTCTCCTGCGCCTTCAACCACTCGTACTCGGCAGGGTTTGGCACACGAGCCAGCATCCCGTCCCGGCTGATCACCGTCCGCATGCTGGCGGCCATCTGGGGGTCTGGCTCGCCATCTGGGGTGCGCAGGACATTCAGCACCACCCGGCCAGTAGCCGTCTGCGGATCATCCGCCAGGCGGACATACCAGTCGTTGAGATTTCCAGTCATGACGTAGCCGTGCCAGTTGCGGTGGCTCGTCTGTGCCCGCTCCTGCCGCCAGCCCACCCACTGCTTCCGCACCCACACGATGGTGGCCGTCAGCACGGACAGGCCGGTCAGCATCGTGCCAACGTCGGCACCGGCTGTCCATGCGTCCATGCTTGCGCGGATCGTTAGGACTTGGCTCAGATCGCTTCAGTGATCTCAGACACCGGCCGGGGAGGGTCAGGCGTCGACCTGCACGGGAGATACCAGCTGAGCGGACGACGAGGCTGGTATGGCCCCAAGAGCGGCGGACTAGTTTCTCTGTTTCCTGGATTGGCAGCTTATCGCGGATTGGTAACTGGATAGGTCTGCTGGAGTTAGTAATTCCGGGTGTGCACTCGGTAGCGGTTTGCGGCAGGGTTTCGTCTGTCAGGTCGGCTCGGGGATCCAGGGGTTGCCCTGAGCGGCGCGGGTGAGAGCGCCGATGCCGTGGCGGGCGGCGGTGGCGACATATGAGCGGATTGCGCAGAAGATCTCCGCGCCGGTCATCGAGCGCATGCAGCCAGGAGACCTTGATGCGGAGCTTGCTCATCCTGATGACCTGCTCGGCTTCGTTATTGTCGAACGGTAGCTGCAGGTCATGGGCGAACCGGAGGTAGTCATCGGCGCGGTCGCGCATCCGGGTCGCGAGGGCGTTCCGTTTCTTTTGCAGCTTGCTGCGGCGGACGGCGTTCAGGACGATCCCGGCATCGGCCGCCTCGCGGAACCACCGGCATTGCTTTTCCAAGATCTCCGGGTCGATGGTGCCGCGTCCGGCGTCGCGGGCGGTGCCTGCCGCTTCCTTCAGGGCCAGCAGGGCATCGATGGCCTGCTGCGTCCAGAGAACGTCGTCTGCGGTGCCGGTCTCAGTCACCGCGATGAGTTCCCGGAGCAGGTGAGCACCGCACAGAGCGTGCCTGGCGACGCCGCCGTAGCTGTCGTAGGGCTTCCAGGCGTCGTGGCAGGCGATGCCGGTGAAGGCGTGCAGCACCCCGGCGGCGTCCATGGCCTCCTTGCCGCGCCTGGGATGCACGGTGACCAGCACGAACTTCCCCGCCGACGCCGAGTGCACCCAGGCGAGCTTCCCGGCGACCCGGAACCCGGTCTCGTCAAAGTGCGCCACGTCCGCCCCGGCCAGGGCCTCGATGATGGCAGTGACCGCAGGGGAGACGAGCCCGGCGATCTTGCGGGCCTGCGCGGCCAGCGCACCTGGGGACGGGGCGCAGCCGAATATCTCGCCCAGCGCGGCGCACGCCCGATCCCGGGACAGGAACTGGCCGTGCCACAGGTAGGTGCCCAGCGCCGCGGCCCGCGGCCCGTACTGCGCCGGCCGGGCTTACGGCCGGTCTTCTTCCGCAGCGACTTCGGGGCAGGCTTACCCAGGCCATCCGACGACGGCGGCCTGCTGGAGTTCCTGGAGTTTTGCGCCAGCCGGCCCCTCAGTTCTGCGACCTCGGTCCGCAGCGTCTCGGCCTGCGCTCGCAAGATGCTGATCTCTGTGTCCTTGGCCTGGATCACCTGGCGCAGCCGTGCGTTGGCCGCACGCAGTCCAGTTACCCCATCCAGAGCAGGGCATCCCCGCCGCCTTGCCCTCATACTCATGGTGCGGTGAAGAAGTCGCGCAGGGTCTGGACCACCGTCAGGGGGCTGCCGTCGTCTTCGGGGCCTGAATGATCAAGGCCGGGCAGGGTCACGCGCTGCGCATGCGGGAGCGCGGCGGCCAGTTCGCTGAGCGCGGTGCTGAGGAAGTCCGGGCTCTTGGTGCCTCCCAGGAGCAGGACGGGCACCTGCAGGGCCGCGTATTCCGGCGCGGTGTCGGCCATCTCCCGCACGATCTGCATGTCGAAGTGCATGGTGGGGACCAGGTCGGCGATGCGCACCTCGTCATCGTGCGTGCGCTCGGCGCGCAGGGCGACGGCCCCGGCGCCGGTGAGCAGCCATCGCGGAAGCCGCGCGAACGCCGGGTCGATGCGGGTTCCTTTCAGGGCCGTGACCACCGCGGCGGCGCGATCGCCGGCGGCGATCTCCCGGTCGAAGCGGGCCAGCCAGTCCACCGGCACCGAGCCGTGGACCGGCAGTGGCGGCTCATAGACGGCGATGCGGTCCAGCGCTGGAGTGGACAAGGCGGTCCGCAGGCTGACCAGGGCGCCTGAGCTGTGCCCGAAGATGAACCGGGCGCCGGTGGCGGCGATGAGGGCCTGCAGGTCCTCGATCTCGCGCTGGATCCCGTAGGCGGTGCCGAGCGGCCCGCTCAGCCCGCGCCCCCGCCGGTCCGGCACATGCACCCGGAACCGGTCGCTGAGGCCGGCGGCGAGCGCCGAGAGGTGCTGTGCCGCCTTCATCCCGCCGTGCACGAGGATCAGCCCGGGGCCGCTGCCGTACTGCCGGTAGCCGATCGTCGTGCCGTCCGCGGAGCGGACCGTTCCCTTCAGGTAGTCAGGCATGGCCTCAGCATAGGTATACCGAGTCTACTTTTCAACTCGGTGTACCCTGGCTCGCGTGGCAGATCATCCCGGCCTGCGGCAGCGCCAGGCCCAGCGCACCCGCGAGGCAATCCAGGACGCGGCCACGCGCCTGTTCCTCGCCTCCGGCTTCCACGCCGTCAGCGTCGATGAGATCGCCGCCGCGGCCGAGGTGTCCAAGCGCACCCTCTTCAAGTACTTCCCGAGCAAGGAAGACCTGGTCATCGGCGGCTTCGCCGACCACGCCGACGAAGCCGCCCGCACCGTGGCCTCCCGCCCGCCCGGCACCAGCCCGCTGGCCGCGCTGCACGAGCACTTCCTCGACGGCCTGGCCCGCCGCGACCCCGTCACCGGCCTCGATGACCGCCCGCAGACGCTCGCGTTCGTCGCCATGGTGCTGTCAGTCCCGTCCCTGCAGGCCCGGCTGCTGCTCTACCAGGCCACCGCCGAGCAGACCCTGGCCGAAGCGCTGGAGAAGTCCCGGCCCTCACCCGCTGACAGCACCGCCCGCCTGGCCGCATGCCAGATCTTCGCGGTCTGCCGAACCCTGGCCGAGGACAACCGCCGCTGCCTCGTCGCCGGCGCTACAGCCCGCGAGCGCTATCCCGGTGCCGTCGAGGCGGCAGGCCAGGCCTTCGCCCTGCTCCGCCAGGGCCTCGCCGATCACTACGATTAACCCGCCGACCCGGCCTGCCGCCATGCATGAGCAGGCATCAGGCCCTACGCACCAGGCGGACATATACCATCCCTGACCGATGAAACCACTGGCGCGCGACCGCCGGCAAGTACGCCCCGGCCAGGAAAGAACGCTACAGGACGACGACCTATCCAGTTACGCGGATTGTTGTGGTCGGGACTGCGGTCCCGCTTAGCCAACGCGCTGCCGTGATGGGGTGAGCGAGTCAGACTCTGACGCCTTTCAATGGTGTCCGTTACCCGCGTCTACATAAAGCGATAGCGATAACTAATCATACCAATAAGGAATAGCCCGAGCTGTGCTAGAAAGATGCAAGATAGCACCAAAGATATCGGCCTCACTATCCAATTATGGTAAGATAGTGCTAGAACAGAGTCCCGAACAGTTCCATCTGACGCATTGTCGCTCCTAGCGACAATAGAGAATATCGGCTTAAAGCCTTTTCTGGCATAAGTTCCCATTAGGGGTACGTCGTCCAGTCGCAGCTTTTGCTCTATGGCGATTGCTACATAAACCACTGGAGTAGAAGAATAGAGAAACTGAATATAGATGAGGAGCGCTAGTATCGGCATCAGGCTCCCGATTAGCAGTATGCCGGACTCTTTTTGGGAAAAGCCATATGCTAGCAGTACTGAATCGGCAGTAACGATAAAGCCAATTGCCTGTGTCAGGCGTCCAAGCTGTTGGCGAAATGTTGAAAGGGCCTCTATCAACACAAGGCGCAATGACTCGGCGTCAGGGGGTATCTGCCAGGTGAGACTGGCCGGGCGCGCGGAACTAACCGGCCCGGCCCGAGAATAGCGACGGGCTGATTCGCCGTGCTGGGCACAGCGCCGGCGCAAAAGCCGAAGACGGCGAAGCCCCAGAGGAGCACGGCAGGCAGGGCCTCGGCATAGCGGTGTGGTGATGTCCGTTTTGATCATGGCGGGCGCAGTCCGAGGGTGGCCAGGGTCCGGGTGGCGTCGCGGGCGTGGTGGCGGCAGGCGGCGGCGATGTTCGGGTGCCCGGCTAGCTTGAAGATGCCGATGGCGAGGTTGCGCAGGGTGGCCATGACCTGGGGTCCGTTGCCGGTGCGGGTCTGGGAGGCGTCTTCGCCGTAGGTGACGTCACGGATGTGGTGCAGGGCTTCGATCTGCCAGTGGCCGCGGATCCATCCGGCGAGCTGGGCGGGGCTGGCCTGGGCAGCGGTCAGGCTGGTGATGGCGTAGATGATGAAGGTGCGCCATTTCTTCTGGCCGGAAACGGGCCGGATCCGGCGGGTGACGCGGATGGCCTGGGCCGCGTGCGGGAAGGCGAGCCCAGCGGCGACCGTGACGGCTTTGAGCGTGCGGTGCTCGTCGCGGCCGTGCCCGCGGCCGTGCTGCCGGTCACCGGCCGGGATGTCCCGCCAGGGCAGGTTCTTGACCTGGGCGTACAGGCTGGGCTGGTTCTTCTTCACGACCAGGATGTAATGGGCGTGCTTGCTGGTGAGGAGGAACTCGGCGTGCTCGCGCTGGGTATGCAATGCGTCGGCGGTGATCACGCACCCGGCCAGGTCGAGGTCTTCGAGCAGCGGGGTGAACCGGGTGATCTCATTGGTTTTGCCGTCCACGACGGCCTGCCCGAGGACAGCGCTGGCCTGCTGATCGATGACCGCCAGCAGGTGCACGGCCTGCCCGTCGCTAGCGGCGTGGCGGGTGCCCCGCACCGCCTTGCCGTCCACGGCCAGCGCTCGCCGGGCCCGCCCGGGTCGTTGGCCAGCGGCCTGCAGCCGCCTGGCGAGCCAGGAACCTATCGCGGCGTCGAGCGCGCTGGCGTCGACGGATTCCAGGACCCGGCGGATGGTGGCCTCATCCGGCGGCTCGAACCGGCCGGCCAGCGGATCACGGCGGATCCCGAGCGTGGCCAGGACCTGCGGCGGCGCGTCGCAGACCCACTCACCGACCGCCGTGAACGAGCGTGCCCCGGCGAGCACGGCCGCCACCGCTGTCAGTAACAACGACGTCAGCGTGTGCCGCACCCCGCGCGGGTCTCGCGGATCGGGCACGCGGCGCAGGCATTCCCGCAGGCTCGGGCATTCATCAGCCAGCAGCGCGCCGTCGCCGGCCGGCAGGTCCTGAAGTTGCTCCAGGCCAGGATTGATCAGGCACAATGACACGGCAGGCACGGTCTTCCGCGGTGATCATGGGATTCGACACCCACATGATCTTGGAAACCGTGCCTGTTCCGCTTTCAAACGCTAGAACGTGCACCAGGACATCAACCGGGTATCACGCCACTATGCCGGGACCCTGGCCTCCTCGCTACGAGGGGAAACACCAATACCGCTCGGTATGGGCACTTTACGAAACGACGTGCAAAGTATTGCCATTATGGGCTCATTATGCCCTATGAGCCAGCAAACCTGACATGACGCATTCGCCGATGATAGCTCGGTCCATTCGAATGCGAACTCATGCCGGTCAGCGGCATATAGATCATCTGCGACCTGCAGCGTCCAGTCCTCGGCGTCATAGTCGATGTGCAGCATCCGGACGACCGGCCCGCCGGGATCCGTTTCGGTCCGGATGCGTTGATAGGGCACGGGCGCACCATGAATGGGCGAAGCTAGGTCAGCGTTTCGTTTCCTGAGACGGTAGTCAGCGGCGAGGTCTACCCAAGCGGATCTCAATGATTGGATAGGAAAACAATGAGTTACTGCAAATTCGGTCTTAACTATCAAATGGGCGGGACAGTAGTACAGGTCAGCATGGTCGGCTCTGCTTCTGACGTGTTCCTGGTGGACAGCTTGAACCTGTCCAACTTCGAGCGAGGCTCGTCATTCACTTACTACGGTGGCCACTACACTCAGTCGCCCGCCATCCTGCAGGTGCCCGCGCCCGGCAACTGGATCGTAGTCGTGGCCCCACCCGCTGGCGGGAGCGTGCGGGCCGGGGTGACGGTGCGCCTGGCCCAGTAACACCTACTCGATTCCGGCGGCCCGGCGCGCTCTGCGCGGCCTTAACAAGTCATGGTCGGAGCTTCGCTCAGGCATGCGCTCGGACGTGTGGTCAGGTGTTGGGTCGCCTTTATAGCTTCTTCGTCTCGGAGCCAGGCCACCGCGTGCGGGCCAGCCGTTGATGTCAATTGCGCATCGCGGTGAGCATGGCTGACACCGCAGCTCGTCCGCGTGGAAAGTTGCTGGAAGCCAGCCACATTGATGGGCTCAGCGTGTCGTCTCCATCGCGTCTCCATCGCGTCTCCACATGATTCTAGTGACTTTTTCCTAAAATTGGGCAGTTATGGTGGCCCTATCACATCATTCGGGCGATCGGGACTGCTATTTTGAGGTGGAGTTAAATCGTGACGGAGCCTTCACGTGACAACACAAATGCAGCTAGTTCATCTAGTGCCGGAATACAAGGTGCTGACGGAACACGATACCTCGCAATTGCTGGTGGTGTGATGCACGGCCAATTCGTTCGGGAGTATCTCAGACAGTGGAATCAAGCGGGGCAGGATTTTACGCGAATGCACTATCAGAGCCTCGCCCGGCTCCAAGACAAGGGCCTAATCACGCCAGGCGAAGCACGGGATTTGAGCGAAATAATGGCTAGGGTGAAAAAGCTGGCCTCCGGCTCAGTAACCGACGAGCACTTGGGCGAGGCCGCAAGCGCTGTGCGCGCCGTACATCACCGCTTGGTTGACACTCAGGCTAGCCCGCTCGCAATCTTGTCTAGTTCCATTGCGATGGAAACTCTCACGGATTGGGCAATGAAACCGAAACCGGGCGATGGTGGAGAGGAGGGAGGGACGACAGTGTACGGGAGCACTGATCCAAGTGTTCTCGATAATGATCTCGAGGGTCTTTGGGGCGGCGCCGGTATAGGCGCAACTATAGGAGCGGCAGTTGGCGGGGAAGCCGCGATCGCCACGGCAGCAGTTGGAGCAATTCTGGGAGGCATTATTGGCGCTATCGTTGGATCGGCGGCCACCGCCGCCAACCAAGCACCTTGAAACTGCAGGAATGCTTTTGCAATCGCAGACCCTGCCGTTCGCAGATGATGCTCGGGCGTTTTTCCCCCACACCCGCAAGGCCCCATCGTAGCTGCTGGAGGCGAGCAGGGTGCCGTCTGGGCTAAACGCCACACCCGCACATAGTCGGTGTGGCCTCTTAGGATAGGCACTCGCTCATTCCTCAACAGATCCCGCACAAGGTATTCTGTTACCTGCTTTCAGGCAGGCACGGTGTGTCTGCCAGAGGCCGGCCGAAGGGCCAGCCCGGCGCGACCATGGAGCTGACCGGTCATCCTGATCACGTGCTGCGCCATGAGCCATCGGCCTGCCGCAGGTGCTGCGCCGGCTTCCGCAACCCACTTGACGCCTGTGGAGTCGCTGTTAACTTTGTGGGTACCAGCAGTTCGCTGGAGCGTGGCTACGAGATTCGGCGGTCCGTCATTTTCTTGGCCACTGCGGCAAGGTGGTGTGTGATGTCTGTTTCTGGGTCCGGGTCATCGGATGTCGTTCAGAAGATCAATGAGGCGCTCGGGGTACGGCTATTGCCTCGTCCTCCTGAGGACTTCGACCCGGTCCAGGCAAGTGATCGTGAGCTGCTGGAATACGGCTACCCGGTTCGGCCGGACATCGACCTCCATCCTGAGCTCCACGAACGATGGAACCGGATGATGTCGCGGCGGATGTTGTTCATTGAGCCGCAGTTCGCGATCGCGCCCGACTGGGTCTCCAGACGGCAGCAAGACCTTGTGGCCCTGACTAAAGAGAGCTGGTCGGGTATAGTCGCGAGGCCCTCCCCAGACGACCCAGACGACCATGTTACGAACGTGAGAGGGCAGTGGACCGTTCCGGCCGTTGTCTCTCCCAAGAACTACTCCGGCTTTTATACCTGCATGACTTGGGTCGGGATCGACGGCTACGGGAAACGCGATAACCTGCGGGGCCAACTTTTGCAGGCGGGGACATTTCAATATGGCGACGGGTGCGGCACCTATACGTCCCCGTGGTGGGAGTGGTGGCCAGGGGAATATGCCAAGACGATTCATAATTTCCACGTAGGTCCGGGCGACGTCGTGTTCTGCTCCATCTCGGTCCATTCCCCCAACACGGCGGAAATATACATGCATAACATCACTACACGGATCGCGACCGCGTTCGGCACGTTGGCTCCAGGCGACGGAGTTGTTATTGGTAATACGGCAGAATGGATTCTGGAGACGAATCAAGAGAACGGCAGACCTCAGGTGCTGGCTCAGTTCGGCGACGTTTACTTCGACCAGTGTCTTGCTTACACTCGCAATCGCAAGTGGCTTAACAGCGGTCAGGGAGATCTGCTGAATCAGACGGACGTGAATGGCGAGATTATTGCGACGACGAGCCGTTTGACTGACCACCCGTTCGTGGTCAGTTACACGGCCGAGCCGTGAGCGTGAGCTTTCTTCCCGGACTACGCGCTATGTCAGGCATCAGCTGGTCTCCTTCGCGCTGACGTTGAGGATCTCGCTGGCCCGATCGGAACTCGAGGCCACGAAATACGCCTATTCGCTTCCCGGCGGGGCGACCTTCTAGGCTTCGTGATGCAGACGGTCAAAGAACATCGCTGACGCGACACTAGGTACTTCGAACTCGAACTCGGCTGCACGTCCTGGTTCACGTTCACCAAAGTTGCGCGCAGCATGGGGTGTAGCGATTGGCTGTGGGGGGCCCTACGGCATCGACAACAGCGCGCACCGATGCCCTTCACTGGCTGGCAGGCTGCAGCGAGGTGACAGTGCAGCGGAGCGCTGGGTGGCCGGGCTTGGGTCAGTGCCGTGGGAGGAAGGTGACCTGGCTGGCCTCGATCTGCTCACGCTCGTCGAGGAGGGCGGCGAGGGCACTGGCGACCGCGGGGGTGTAGCTGCGGTTCTGGGGGAAGGTTTTGGCCGAGACGAGAATTAGACCGGCGTGTGCTTGCCCGGCGGCCCGGTACTGGGCGTCGAGTGGCATGAAGTCCTTGATGTTGGCGGTGACCAGCGCGCGTCCGGTGGCTGCGGCACGGGCGAGGATCTGGTCGTCAGGCAGTGACGCGAGCGAAGGATCTGCCACGACTGCCTGCACGTCGTGACCCTTGGCGCGCAGCCGTTGGGCGATGGCCTCGGAGAACATCTCATCGAGCAGGAGCGGGAAACTCACCGGCTCACCTGGCGAGTAGTTGGTGTTCTCGGCGCCATGCTTGCTCGGCTGCGTCTTCGGCCGCATCAGCGGCGGCGATCTCTGCGTCGATCTCGTCGGGGTAGGACGCCCAGTACCGGACCGCGGCCCGGATGAGTCGCAGCGGGGTGCCGGTGTTGTCGGCGATAAGGCCGAGCAATCCGTCGTCGGCCAGCTCGGGCTCGGCCGTCCGGGCGGACTTCACCGCTCGGACGATTTCCCACACGTCGGGTCCGGCGGCTAGGGCGGCGCGGCGTCCGGTGGGGCCGGGCCGGAAGACGATCCCCGGGTGCTCGCTCATGCGCAGGGCCTCATCCACGAGGCGGTTCGCTGCGGACGACAGGGACATGCCGGGGTTGGCTGCCACAAACGAGGCCAGTCGTTCGGCCACGGCGGGGTCGAACCGTACGGGTGTCGCTGCGCGCTTGCTCATGACTACATCGTAGGTGGTTCAAGTCACTCATGCAAAGACGGGTCATTGGGTGGCGGACCAGGTTGAACGATGTCATTCGGGGCTCATAACCCGGAGGTCGCAGGTTCAAATCCTGCCCCCGCTACCAAGTAAGTGCAGGGCAGGGCCTGATCGCTGGAAACGGCGGTCAGGCCTTTTGGTCATCTGTTGGCGGTTCGTTGGCCGGACCGGACCCCGGATCTTGGCACGTTGTGCCAGCGAAGCCGGCGACCATTTCCATGAGGCGGGACACCCTCACCAGTCTCGGCGACACCCGCCGCACCGCTGGCGAGCCGGCGCAGGCCCGGGAGGCCTGGCAGCAGGCGCTCGCGATCCTCGAGGACCTGCGCCACCCCGACGCCGACCGGGTCCGTGCCGAGCTCGCCAGCACAAACGACCACGCCTCTTCGAATCCGTCCAGGTAGCAACGCGCTGCTTGCACTCGTGCGCATCACTGCTGGACAGTGCCACACACCCCTGGGCCACCGAAGTCCCTACAGGATGAGGTGAGTGTCCTCCGGCCGTCGTTTTACTAGTCCGGCATGCAACGCGGACGCTATTGATCCCCGTATGAGGGGTGTCCACGTGGGTGTTCAGTGAAGGTGCCAACGACGAAAGGTGCGTGCCTGTGAGGTGGCCTGCGGATCGAGATCACGAGTTCACCGAATTCGTGACGGCGCAGCGTGCCGCGCTCGTGCGTGTGGCGGCGCTGCTGGTCTCCGGTGACATGGCCAAGGCCGAGGACGTGGTGCAGACGGCGCTGACGAAGCTGTACCTGGCCTGGCCGCGGGTCCGGTCGAACACGGTGAGGGCCTACGCACGGCGCTGTGTAGTGAACGCGGCGATGGACGATCGCCGGAGCCTATTCACCAGGCGCGAGCGGGTCTCGGCCCAGTTGCCCGACGCCGCCGCTGCCAATCCGGAGCACGGCGACGCCACGGCGGTGGTGGCACTGCTCGCCACCCTGCCGGCCGGCATGCGCGCGGCGGTCGTGCTGCGGTACGTCGAAGGGCTGAGCATCGCGGAGACCGCGGACGCCATGGGGTGCAGCGCGGGAAACGTCAAGAGCCAGAGCGCGCGCGGGCTTGAACGACTGCGTGAGGCGATGCCTCAGTACGCGCGGTCCCTGGACGGGCGCAGCGTCATCTGATACCCGACTTAACTTTTCCAAGGAGTATTCATATGCCAGACCTAGTAGACATGCTGCAAGCACTGCCCCATGCGATCACGCCGGGACCGGCCGGCCCGGACCCCGCGGCGGCCGATGTCGCGCGCGGGCACCGCGCCCTGCGGCAGCGGCGCCGCCGTCGCCTCGCGGCCGTGACCGGGACCGCCGCCGTAGGGGCTGTGGCCGCGGTGCTTGCCATCACGTCGGTGCCGCAGCCCGCGGCGCCGGCCAGGTCGGCCCCCCGGGCGCCCGCGGCGACTTCCCCGCTGATGACCCTGGCCGCCCGCATCTCGGCGAGCGACAGCTCGCAGCCGGGTAACGCGTCGCTGGAGATCGTCAAGAACATCCGCGGCGGCAGACTGATGCAGGTCTACTACGGCCTGTACACCGACAGCGGCAAGCTGTACTCAGGAGACAGCAAGCAAACCCTCATGGCGGCGATCGCCCAGCACGCCAACCTGGCCACTACCTATGATTCCCAGGTGGCGGCGGCGGCGCGCGACGCGGTGACCGGCGACCTGGCCACCGCCCGGATGCAGATGATCGATGCCACGCAGCCCGTTTCGCAGGAACAGTTCAACAACGTTCTCTGGACGAATGCCACTTATGCGCTGAACTGGGCGGGAGGCGACTTGAAGGTCCGGGCCGGCGTTCTGCGCCTGCTGTCGACCATCTCCGCGGTCAAGGTCGTGAATTCGACGACCCACGGGCAGCCCACACTGACCATCACGGCGGGACCGGGGGCGTTCGGCGGCATGGGAGATGAGGTGCTCATAATCAGCGCCACGACCGGGCTGCCGGTCAGCTCGGTATCGAATCCCGGGCCGTCGCAGGGCGCGGATTACTACCAGGTCTCCCGGGTGACGCTGGCCGACATCGAGGCCGGCAAGTTCTGACCATAACTCGGGACCCGGGACTTAGCCTGGCCTGACTGTGCGGGCCGTCCCTACCCCGGCGGCCCGCACGGTCGCGTCGTGGTGCTGGCCACGCAAGAGATCCGCATGGCACCGTGTGGGCAGGCTCACGTCCTCGCCGGCTCCCTGTTCTAATACTTCTTCTATTACTTCCGAACGAATGCGGCTGACTCCGGCACGCACATCATCGCCTTGTGCGGGCAGGGTTCGAGCTGACGATTGCGTTCGGCGGGGCGACCGCGGTCGGCCGACGCGGTTGACGCCGGAGTGGTGAAGCGGGACGCGTGGCGGCGGGTGACCGCCCAGCGCACGAAATTCGCCGACCGGGCCAGTTGGTCCGTGATCCGCTCCAGCTCCTGCTGCCGGTTTCTGGGTCGGCCCGTCCGCCCCTGTAGGCGTGTGGACGGCCCTACCGCCGCCAGCCGCCATCGGCAGCGGTTCAGATCGGCTGGATACCGAATCGCGGATCGTGATAGCTGAGTGCAGCAGATTGCATTCCAAGATGCAATCTGTGTACAGTGAGTTCATGTCTAGTTCGACGGTTGGGTTCGCGGTAGCGGATGAGGACCAGGAGCGGCTGGCTCGCCTGGTGGAGCATTTCGGGCACGGGAACCGGTCAGCGTACCTGCGGGCGACGCTGCCGGTGATGGAGTCGCTGGCCCGGGCGGAGCGGCTGCGGGAGCTCCAGGGCCGTAACGCCGAGCGGGCTGCAGCGTCGGGTCAGGATTATGAGTCGCTGCTGGCGGATATCCGCCGGGCCTATAAGAGCGGCACGCCGGGACAGTGAGCGTGCCCGGGCCGGCGGCAGTGCCGGTCGTGTTCGACGTGAACGTGCTCGTTCTGGCGGTGGCTGTTGGGGAGTCCCCGTTCCGGAGCTGGCCGTCACCTCCGCCAACTTCGGGGAACCCGAGTGCGGACTGCCTGGGCGTGGTCAACGACGCTGCGGAGTTCGCGTTGTGGCTCTCACCGCACATCCTGGCCAACACCGGCCGGGTGCTCGCAACGGTGCTGAAGACCCCCGATGACGAGGTCGATGACTACCTGCGGGCGCTGACCGAGATGGCCGACGCGTCCGGCGGCGGCATTACCGACCCGCCGCAGACCGTCGGGGACTGTCCGGACTGGGAGGACAACCGGATCCTTGACCTGGCGGCAGCGGTGGGCGCGTTCCTGATCGTCTCCGCCGACGCGGACCTCACGAGCATGTCGCCCTGGCGAGGCCGTCCGATCATCGAGCCGCCGCAGTTCGCGTCGATGGTCGACGCCTCCCGTCGGGCACGCAGACGACGGCGATAACAACGTGCCGCTCGCTTACGGCCAGTACCGGGAAGTGTTGAACAGCGTCACGGGCATCGCCAATGCTGTCGGCGGCTCGAATGGCACGGCCGTCGCCAAGTCGTTCATCACGATAGCCACCCGCTGCGACAAGCAGAGCCCATCATCGGCGCCAACCGCGGCTCCGTCGACTACGGCGCCGGCCCCAACCCAGACGCCTTCGGCCACCGCGACCGTACCGTCTGCCACTCCGTCCGCCACGGCCAGCCCGCTGACTCCCTGGACCGCGGCTCAGCGCAATCAGCTCGCCGCGGCCTACGACGCTGACCCCGCCCTGGCGAGCACCTCGCTGGCCTGCCTCCAGGCTGTGATCCCCGAGCAGATGCCTGCCAGCGAGGCCCTTCAGTACATCTCGGTGGCCTGGGTCGGCCCCGCCCCACCTCGTCCCAGATCGAACAAAGCCTCGAGTCCAAGTACGGCGCCACCCAAGGTGCTGCCGACTTCGCCGCCTGGCCCGCCACCGGCGTCGCCAGCTGCACCGGCGGCTGATACTTGAGGTGGCCCTGCCACCCCTACCCAAGGCCGGGGACGCTGATCCAGCGTCCCCGGCCTTATGGCTTTTATTGGGGCCTTTATTTCTTCGCCATAGTTAAACACGCCTACCTGACCGCGACGAGAGCGGCCGGTGCGGTCCTGACCGGCGGCCTCGCGCTGCTGGCCCCGAAGCGGCGCAAGGCGTCATTTCCTGGCTGTGGCGTAGCCGAGGGCTGCGGCGAGTGCGAGGGCGCTGCGGGGGGCGTATGCGATGCGCCACAGCCCGCCGTGCGCGGCCTGGTGGGCCTCATCTTGCCAGGGATGGGCGTGTGCCGGGCCGCCGCCGGTGTGCAGGTCATGGACGAGCAGCGCTGCCATGAGGACCTTGCAGGTGGCGGGTTCGAAGACCTCGACGCCAAAGCGGTACGCGCCAGCGTACGCAGCTGCCAGCGCCCGGTTCTTGACCACCGACCGGGTGCGCGATGGCGGGGCGAGGTTCATCGACACGCTCGCGCCGCTGTCACGGGCGAGTGTGGCACGCCAGCGGTGCAGGCGTTTGGCGAGCGCATAGTTGGGGCCCTGCTGGCGCACCAGGCTGTCGTTGATGCCGGGGCTGGCACCGGGAGTGTAGGCGCGGTGCAGCAGGCGCCCGCCCGACAGCGTCCGCAGTGTCCCGGCGCCGAGTTTGGATGCTGGCGACCGGGTCGCGTAGGCGCGGGCGGCCTGCGTGACCGCCTCGGCTGGGACGGCGAACACGTCAGTCGGCGTCGCGAGGAACGCGAGTGCTACATCGCCGCGGCTGGCCTGCAGGCGCACGGTGAGCGCGTCGGCGGCGGCGGCGAGGCGTACGTTGGCCGCGCCGTCAGCGTAGACGTAGTTCCCCAGCACCAGCGGGCCGTCAACAGCGGCGAGCCAGCCGGCGATGGCGGGGACGTCGCTGAGCAGGTCAAGGCCGGCGTGCTGCGTGACGGCCTGGTCGTTGCCCCCGGGCTGGCCGTGGCCCGGCTCGAGGTCAGCGACGGGAACCACAAGGCTCCCGCCGCTGCGGCGCGCGGTGTCCAGCAGGCGCTCCCAGATCGGGGGACCGGGCAGGTCAATGGCGATCACCTGGGCGCCCCAGCTCAGCAGCACCGGAACAGGGCCCACTTCGGCGCCCGCCCCCAGCGCAACCACCGTGCGGCCTGCAAGGCGCAGCCACTGTGGATGCGCCGCGACGCTGCGGACCGCGTCAGCGCATGACGGCTCGATCACGCCGCCCTCCGCCCACATATCCAGCCTGCGCAGCAGAGCACTGCCGCGCAGCCGCTCGCCGTGGTAGGGCAGTGACAGCTCGCTTTCGGCCTCCCCGGTGCCCGGTATCGTGACCGTCGCAACCCGCCGCTGTGCAGGTGCCGACAGCAAGCTGTCGAGTCCGGTCTCTTCGCCGCCCTCGTGCACGACGCGCATTTGCCGGTGCACCGATTCCAGCCCGCTACGGGCAACAGATACGGCCGCGTCCTTCGATGCCAGCCCTGCCTCCACGAGCCGGCGAAAGTGCACCAGATAGCCCGCGCGCCAGTTGGCGTCGTGCTCCGCAGCCAGCGCCCCGGCCGGGTCGACCTGCCGCAGCGCGTCGGCCACCACCGCCCTGCCCACAGCTGACGTGCTCCGGCGTCCGTCCGCCGACGCCGGAAATACGACCCCGCCCACCTCATCGCGGCTCATCGCGCTCCTGTCGTCCTCACGAGACAACCACGCTGAACCCGATCCCGCCACCACCACACGCCAGCGCCGGATGTCACCTGCAACGGCCCACCCCCCGGACCGCCCTCGCTGAGCGGGCAGACGGCCGCAAACCGCGCCGGCCAAAGCCCAGCGCCGGCCACGAGCGCCGGTCGCTGTCCGGGACCGAAACCGAGCCGGTTCTGGACCGGACCGGCATCTCGCCGCCAGATCCAGTACACGCCGCGATAGCAGGAGATCCCGGTACCTCATCGGTCATGGTGCGCCCGCGGCCGCCTAGATGGAGACCCCGGCAGTTGCAGACCAATGGCGGCATCAAACGGCGGTTCACCGGCGCGATATCGGCGATGATCTCTTTATGGACGGGCGTGCTCGAACCGGCGGCATCCGCGGTCGTCGCCGGGTCTTCAGGCCGATGCACGACGATGAGCTGATCGCCTGCTGCGGGCCGGCGAAACGGATTGCCGCCGCAGCCGGCGAATGTTCAGCCGCAGCGGGATCAGCCCGCGGCCATGTCGCCTTCGGCGCACCTGGGACCGCCTGCGAGGCCCGGTCATGACCCGGATCCTGGTCACCAGTGCCAGCGGAGCAAACGGCGACGGCTACGGCGCGATCCTCAGTTTCACCGCTGACGGCGTGATGACCGGGCCGTTCAGTCGTGATCGGCGGATTAGCGATCCACGCGGCCTGAGCCTCGGCCCGTCGGGTGAGCTGGTGTACGTCAACAGCGGTGACGATCGGGTACTGGCGCTCGACGGGCACGGAAAGGTCGCGCTCGACTCGGGACGGATCGACGGGCTCGACCCAGGCGGGGGGACGTTCGGGCCCGGCGATCGGTACTACGTCGGGCTACGGCGGCACCGGACGATCCTCGCCCTGCCTGCTCGCCTGGATAGCGAAGGTGAGCCCGTCCTTCCCGGCGGGATCGTCCCGTTCCCGCGAGGATTTGGCTTCGGGCCCGGCGGTGAACTCTATCTGGCCTCCGGCATAGGCCCGTCGGGTGCGGGCGAGAACACGATCGCCGTGTTCGACCAAGGCAGAGCGCTGCGCACGCCCCGCCTCGTCGACGACCCCGAACTGAGCCCTCTCGATCTCGTTGTCGCTCCCAACGGGAACATCGTGGTCTCCAGCGAGTGGCCCTACGGTTCCCCGAACGCGACGGCGAGCGTCCGCGAGTACGACCCTTCCACGGGCCGGCTCGTCCGCGTGTTTGCCGCTGACCCAGCGGTGGGGTTCGCCAGGCCGCGTGGATTGCGGTTCGGGTCCGGCGGCCGCCTCTATTGCGTCGGCCAGGACCACGTCGTTGCCTTCGGTTTCGACACGGGAAGCTCTACCGGCGTGGTCGCGCACCTGTCACGGCTCAACGGCCAGGCTCTGGTCCTTGCGCCCTAGCCGTACGAACGGATCGGCGTGGCATGGATCGTCGATCGCCTCTGGTCCCCGCGCTGGCCGCCGCCTCTACGCCATCGCGACAACGGCGCCAGGCGGCGCACTCTGCGCGGATGTCGAGTCCTCACCGATTGTCCGATGATGCTGGTATGTTCGCCCCGCTGATCGTCGCTGGACCGGGGTTGGAGGGTACTTGTGGCTGAGGTGGCGCTGCGGCCGGTCGACGACTCCGACCTCGATGCCTTGTTCGAACAGATGCGGGATCCCGAGTCGGTCCGGATGGCCGCCTTCACCGCCAAGGATCCCGACGACCGCACCGCTTTCGATGTCCACATGGCGAAGGTCAGGACATCGCCTGAGGTCACCAACCGCATTATCACGCTCGATGGACGGCTCGTCGGCAGCATCGCCAGCTTCGTCGTGGATGGCGATACCGAGGTCACCTACTGGATCGACAGGTCCTTCTGGGGGCAGGGCATCGCCTCCCGAGCGCTTGCCCTCCTCCTCGAGTCGGTTTCCGTCCGGCCCCTGTTCGCCCGCGCCGCGAGTGACAATGTGAGATCGCTCAAGGTGCTGCAGAGGGCAGGATTCGCGATAATAAGCACGGAGATCTCGTTCGCCAACGGGCGAGATAGGGAGATCGAGGAAACGATCCTGCGCCTCGACGAGCCCGCGAGGGCCGCGCCAACCGATGCGTCGAGCGAAGAGAGGCAGACTTACTGATCTCGGCAGATTCGAATGCGTGCCTGACAACCACGGTGGCCAGAAGCTCAGGCAGCGTGGGGTGCGAGTTCCACGATGAGGTCGGCGTCGAGGGCTGCGCTAATCCGTTCCAGCAGCGGAATCGTGGGGACGACGCCTAGGGGGCCCTGTCAGAATTCCGGGATGGGTCAGCTTGATGTTCCGGTGATGGACCAGCGCTGTGAGCCTGGAGAAGTCAGTGCCGGGCTGAGGCGGGAACTGATCGACTGCTGGATCACGGTCAGTAATGCCGGAGGAGCGGCCGGGTTTCCGTTTCCGCCCGTCGACGAGGCTATCGTCGCCCCGGTGGCTGACCAGCTCATCGCCAGCCTCAGCCCCGGCGGCAGCCGGCTCCTGCTCGCGCTGGCCGGCAATGCCCTGGCCGGCTGGGTGCACCTGTGGCGTCAGCCCGATCCGATCGTCGCTCATTGGGGCACCATCAGCCATCTGCAGACTCTTCCGGCCTTCCGCGGTCAAGGTATCGGCGGCGCTTTGATGACGCACGCCCGGTACGTTGCCCGCGAGGAGATGGGCCTGGAACAGCTCCACCTCGCCGCGCGTGGCGGCACCGGATTGGAGCGTTTCTACTCCAGGCTGGGCTGGGAGGTGACCGGCCGGTGGCCCGGCGCTCTGCGGTTCGCGCCAGGCGACGACCGCGACGAGATACTTATGATTCTTGCCCCGCTGTGATGCTGCCTGGCCACGCCACTCGCGGCTAGCGGATGACTATCCCTGCCCGCCCGGCGTCAGAACCGGAAGCGAGTCAGGCCGCCCGGCTCCGCCGCCAAGGTCACGATCGCCGAGCGTGGCTCAATGCGAAACACGTTCCACGGTGGTGGTCCTTGCGACGGTGCGTTGAACGGGGCAGTGATGCCCGACCCGCTGTCGTCGGGCTCGGCCGGCCAGCCGTTGTCCGCCCACGCCTTCGCAAGACGCGCCACCGCGCCAGGCTCGGTCACTCGCGCAGCGTCACCCTCGACCACGACGTCCGCGTCGCGGATCGACACCGCGATCGAACACCGCGGATCCCGCGCGACATTGCGTCCCTTCCGCGTGCCCGCGCCCGTCTGGAACCAGAACGTGCCGTCGAGCCACAGGGCACCGACCGCGGTCACATGCGGGCTACCGTCCTCGTTGACGGTGGACAGCCAGGTCGTGCGGGAGTTCATCGCGTCCAGGGCTGGCGCCGACCCCGCAGCGAGCTTCTCAGCAACTGCGGCCCAATCCACCGGCGGCAGTCCATCCGCCTCACCCAGATTGATGATCTCCATAAGGCAACCCTTCGTTGGCCAGGGGACATCCCGGCTAACAGCATCTGATAGATAAGACGCGCGACGACCGCGGAAGTCATCGCGCATACACGCCGGCTGCGTCCGGACCAGGGTCCTGCCGCGCGGCACCGCGGCACCGACATTTAGCGACCGTTTAGCGACGCGTTCGCGCGCATCGGTACGGTCCGTCGGCATCGGCATCGTCGACGGAAGGCAAGCGCACATGAGGAACTCGAGGATCAGACGCGTCGCCAGCCAGGCCCGGCGGCTGCGCGTGATCGGCCTGGTGGCGGCCGTCGTGCTCGCGGCGGTCACCCTGGCCGCCCCGCTGGCCCAGGCCGCGGCCCGCCCCGACAACACCAACAAGGACGCGCACGAATGTCTGCTGAACTTCAACAAGATGTGCTGGGACGTCAAGGACGGGAACCTGAAGCCGGGCGAGCTGGTCTACCTGTACAACAAGAACAAGGCTCAAGCCGACGGCTGGGCCACGGTGAACGATTTTGTTTCGTCGAGCTGGCCGTTCACAATCCGGCGGCTGGACCATAAGTTCCAGAACGACAAGGTGTTCCAGTTCAAGAAGGTCCTGCACGGGATCCTGCTCGGCGGTCAGTGCCTAGGCGAGGTAGGCGGGAGAATCCAGCTCAAGCTCTGCAACGCGGGGACCGGTTACACGCTCTGGGTGCGGGCGGGTAACCGGCTCGTCAACGTCGAGCGCTCGGACGCGATCAACGCCCCGGCCTATCTCTACACCCTGTCCCTGAACAACGCGTCACTGCTGCATGTCGGCCCGGCGAGGGGCTACTACCGGTGGGCGCTGCAACAATGCTGCAACCCGTAGTCGCACCGCCGGGCAGCCCGGACGGCAAACCGCGTTGACCTGAGGGTCGGTTGAGCTCCCAGGGCAGATGCGGTCAGCCGGGCCGCGGGGGCGGCCCGGCCCGTGCCGGGCGGGCTTTGCTCGGTGATTACTCCGGCGGCTGCCTGGCGGCGGAGGCCCGGGCCGTGAGTTCCTGCTCGATCATCGCCACGAGGTCGGGATGCATGCTCAGCCTGCGCAGGAAATCAGGGGGGAACCCGAGCTGGCGGCTCGCCTCCTCGATTACCGGCCCGCCCATGCCGAGCGCCTGCGCCAGCATGTCGTCCCTCTGGTAGGAGTGCGGAAGATCTGCGATGCCCAGGTCTGCCGGGCGCCGGAATGTTCCGTCCGCGGCTGGGAGCCACGCCGCCGCGATCGCCGCCTCGCCGATGGGCGACAGGGCGGCTTCGCGGTGAGCGTCAGCGAACTGCTGGCGATGCGACTTCTCGACAACGCCAGAGATCAGGTGCCGGTTGGGTACGAGCAGAACGTTCCAGACGTATTCCGAGCGAGCGGAATTCGGGTGGCTTAGCGCGTACTGCACGCCGTCGAGGCTCGCGGACGGATCGAATCCGGCGACCCCGCGCTCGTGCCGGGCGAATTCGTCGGCGATGAGCACATAGCCGAGGTCATCCGCTTTGCGTGCCTTCAGCTGGACCGTTTCCCTGACGCCCATTGCGCGCAGCTGAGGCAGCCAGGGCCCGTAGACATCGGCCGTGAGCCAGGCGTCGGGGTTTCCGTCAAAGTAGATTTCCAGGGCCCTGGCCCGCTGGTACAGCTCGCCGGGCCGCATCAGGCGGCTCTCGCCCGTCGCGGCGTTCTCCCCGACCAGGAAGGTTGTTTGCCGCAGCTGCTCAAGCAGCTGGTCTCGGCCGGCCCGTGACGCCTCGGCCAGCGCGCGGTCGACGAGCTCGAGATCAGCCTCGTGCTGTGCCATGTCCAGCTTCGTAACGTCGGCATCGTGGTAGCGGGGAAGCACATGATCGATGACTTCGGCCACGACGTCGGGCTCGGCGAAGCCGAGCGCCTCCAGGAACTGACGGGCGTCGGGAAGGTCGGCGACGGCCCGCCGGACCGTGGCGAACTCGGTCCCCACCGGGCCCGGAAGGTAAGCGGCCGGCCTGCCGCGCGCGTCGAACGGCGCCACATGAACGCCATCTTCGAGCCGGATGATCGGCTTCGCCCGGGCCGGACCCGGCTGATCGCCCGGGTGACTCGGCTCTCGCCACAGCGACTGATTCTGATAGAGGAACCAGTAAAGGCGCCCGATCCACTGATCGGACCGGGCCGAAAGGAATTCGCCCGTGAGCCTGGCAACGACGGCCTCCGGCGTCACTTCATCAACGCCGGCCTCCTCTCGCAGGTACCGCCAGAGCAGGGGCGTCCGGCTTTCCGTGATCGAGTCATGAACGAAGGCGACCGGACCTGAGTCTGCGTAGAGCTCGCCGAGCAGATCCGGCGTCAGCAGCTCGCGAAGTCCTGCTCCCCGGGGCAGCCTTACCTCCCGGGCACAGCGGTAGCCGTCCGCGGCGGCGGGAATGAACCTGTCCCGGGCGAGAATGGTGCGAGCCGAGTCGAACAGGGCCCGGAACATCGTCTCGGGCGTGAATCGAGCGGCATCCAGCGGCAGCGCCTGGAGGATATCGACCGTGAGCAGCCCTCCGTCGCGAAGGTCAGCCAGCACGTCAACGAGCAGGCTTGCGGTCTCGCGAACCAGAGCCTGGTTCCACGGGTCATGCTCGGGAACGTTGTCCCGAGCGGGCGTCGTGCGGTACGGACCCTGGATCAAGAAACCCAGGAACGTCTCCTTCTGCGTAGGGAAGAACACGACCAGCGGCGAGCTCTCGCGCCTGACCAGCCGGCGTGCGTCGATCTCGGTGTGAGCCATGAAGGCGATCTCCACCCGGAGATCAGGCTCACCAAGGCCATCGAGATGCCGGTGCCAGACAAGCCACTCCTCACTGCTGCGACGTTCATCTCGCCGGCTGGCCAGCGTGACATGGCGGCCCGAATCGGCGCGTGCCGTCGACTTGCGCTCAAGAACCGTATCCGGCGTCAGATGACCGCAGCTGCGCACCCGTTCGATGCTGCGCAAGAACAGCAGGGTCTCGACGTCGAGGCTGGTCAGGGCTGCGGAAATCTCCTGCACCGCTACCGTCGCGGATACTTCTGCCCGGTCGAAGGGAAACACGAAAAGCGTTCCGGCTGCGGGCTCATCAAGCGGCTCCACAAAATAAGGCCGGACGTACTTCTCGATCCGGAAGTGCTCCTCGGAGCTGTAGATCCGGGGTGTATTGGTGTACGCGTAGACCGACTTGAAGCCGATCCCGAACCTGCCGATCTGGGTGAGGTCTTCGGTCTTGGTGCCCTGGCCGACTCCGCAGATGCCGCGCACGTCGGCGGCAGTAAAAGGGCGGCCGTCGTGGCGTACCTCCAGCCGATCGTCGAAAAGCTCAAAGGTCAGGTCTGTCGCGCCGGCGTCTTCGGCGTTCTGGATCAGCTCGAAGATGAAGTGAGCACGGTCGCTGTAGAGCTGCCCGAGCAATTCGAGGACGGCCGTGTCCCAGCCGTAGCGTGAGATGTTCTCCGCGCGAATCTCGTCATAATCAGTGGGCACTAGTGATCTCCACGACTCAGCCTGAACGCGCTGCGAGGCGCGGCACACGGCAGCTGGTATGCCAGCGTAGGGCCACCGCCGGGCCTGGCAGAACCCGGCCGGCGCCCGCGCCGCGGCGCCGGGCACGTCGACCATCACGCCGTCCGGCGGCGACCGCCTCGCTACCAAGCGAGAGGCCCGGAGGCATCAGCTTCCGGGCCTTCTGCTTGCTGGTTGTAACCGGGCTTGTAAGCGTGTCCTCTGCTCACGCGGCGTCGGACTGGCGCCGGGTGGGGGGCCGTCATCCGCGCATCGTGGCGATCAGGACTGGATGAACGCCAGCAAATCGGGGTTGAGCACGTCGGCGTGCGTGGTCAGCATCCCGTGCGGGAAGCCCGGGTACGTCTTCAGCGTGCCGTTCTGCACCAGTTTGACGGCCCGGGGACCCGAACTGTCGTGGGGGACGACCTGGTCGCCGTCTCCGTTCATGGCGAGGACCGGCACGGTGACCTTCTTCAGGTCCTCGGAGTAGTCCTGGCTGATGAACTCCGAGACGCAGTCGTATTGACCCTTCGCGCCGCCCATCATGCCCTGGCGCCACCAGTTCGCGATGACGGGTTCCGATGGCGTCACGCCCGGCTGGTCGAAGTTGTAGAACGGCCCGGAAGCTACGGCTTGGTAGAACTCCGCGCGGTTCGCCGCTAGCGCCGCGTGGAAGCCCTCGAAGGCTGCCTTGGGCACGCCGGCTGGATTGGCGTCGGTCTGCAGGACCGACGGAGTCACTGCGCTGACCAGCACGACCTTCGCCACGCGAGCCTCGCCGTGGCGGCCGAGGTAGCGCGCCACCTCTCCGCCGCCCGCGGAGTGCCCGATGTGGACGGCGTCATGGAGGTCAAGGTGCTGAGTCAGGTCGGCGAGGTCGTCGGCGTAGTGGTCCATGTCGTTGCCCTCGCTGACCTGTGCGGAACGGCCGTGCCCGCGCCGGTCATGGGCGATCACCCGGTAGCCGTGGTGCAGGAAGAAGAGCATCTGGGCGTCCCAGTCGTCGGACGATAGGGGCCACCCATGACTGAAGACGATCGGCTGACCCTCGCCCCAGTCCTTGAAGAAGATCTGAGTTCCGTCTCTGGTGGTGAACTCGGCCATGATTTGCCTCGCTGTTCCAGGTAGAAGGTAACTCTGCTCGCTAGAGTCGGACTCTAACAGTCAGAGTTACCAGCTAACAAGCTAAGAACTCCTCTGATGACTAGCATGTCGTTATGGACGGAGCAGTAGATCGGCCACGTCGCGAGGAGTATGCCGACCAGACCCGCGCTGCGGTGATTGCCGCGGCACGCCGGCTGTTCGCCGAGAACGGCTTCTTCCAGACGAAGGTCGAGCAGATCGCCAAGCTCAGCAGGGTGTCTCCAGCGACGGTGTACGCGCAGTGCGGCGGCAAGCAAGGCTTGCTGCGATCGCTCATGGACAGCTGGACGCAGGCTCCGATGGTCGCCGCCTCCCTGCAGGAGTCACTCGCCGCTTCCGACGCCGCCCTTGTGATGCAGGCCCTGAGCACCGCCTACCTCCAGATCACCAAGCAGTGGGGCGACGTCATCCAGGTAGTGATCGACGTCGCGCCGCACGACGAGGAGTCCGGCGCGGTGCTCGCCACCGCGCAAAGGCGGCATAACCGCAATCTCACGGCGATCTGCCGCCATCTCGAGGGCATCGGCGCCCTGCGCGACGACGTCGACGCACGGCTAGCAAGCCGGATCATCACCTACTACTACGGCATCGACGGCCTGCTCCGAACCCGCGACGTGTTCGGCTGGTCGTTGGAGCGTTCGAACGAGTGGCTGCTGGCTCGTGCCTCCGCAGCAGTCCTGCGATCACCGGCCGAGGCCCTGAGCCCGAACTGACCAGCGGGGGCTGCGGCGGGAGAGAGCCCTCATGGCAGGCTCCATTGCTGGTTCGCGTTGCCGCTGCAGTCCCAGATCTGCAGTTGCGTCCCGGGCGTGGTGGACCAGTTCGTGTCGTCGAGACACTTGCCTGACTGGGGGTTGTAGAGCGCGCCGTCGCTTTGCGGCTGCCAGACCTGCGCGCCCGACCCGTTGCAGTAGTACAGGTCCACGAGCGTGCCGTCCGCCGTCCCGCCGGCATTGATGTCCATGCACATGCCGAGCACCTGCAGGGTGTCGTTCGCCGTGTCGAACGTCCACTGCTGCGCGTCGGTCCCGTTGCACGTGTAGATCTGAACGGGGTTGTAATTCGCGGTGCTGGCGCTCTGGTCGTCGACGCAGAGACCGTCGTACCCGGTGACCGGCCCGGTCGGGCCGAGGGTGGCGCCGGTCGACTCGTACGCCGCGACGTAGGCAACGCTCATCGTGCCGCCCGAGGCCGTGGCGCTCGTCGGGGTGGTGCAGCCGCACACGCCGTCCGGGTACCCGCCGCCGATCGCCAGGTCAAGGATGATCGACAGGCTGTGGTCGAACGCCGCCTGCCACGTCGCCGCGCCGACCTGGTTCTCGCTCACGCTGAAGTACGGGTTGCCGTCCAGGTAGAACGTGATCGACTCGTCCGACGTGTTTGTGCGGTTCAAGATCATCGTGTAGGTGTGGTAGCCGCTCTGGCAGCCGGAGCACGCGGTCAGCCCGCTGCCGATGCCGTCGGGCTCGTTGCACGGCCCGCCGGGATCGGTGCCGCAGTGGACCGTGCCGGAGACCTCAGACAGCGAGTTGACGTCCTCCATGATGTCGATCTCGCCGTTCTCGGGCCACTGGCCCGGCCCGAGCATCCAGAACGCCGGCCAGTATCCCGGGCCGGCGTTCGGCTGCTCGATGGACGCAGTTACCTCCAGCTCGCCGCCGGCGGGCGCGCCCACGTTGGGGCTCGTGGTCTGGATGCGACCAGACGTCCACGAGCCGTTGTTGTCCAGCGCGGTGATGTCGAGATGGCCGTTGCCGTCGAGATAGACGTTGCTCGCCGAGTTCGTCATCGTCTCGATCTCGCCGGTGCCGAAGCTGGATCCGGGACCGGTGTCGTACATCCAGTTGTAGGACGGCGCGCTCCCGGCGGGGCCGGTGAAGTTGTCGTCGAAAACGGTGGTCCAGCCGGTGCCGGGAGCGGGCGGCGGGTTGGTCGCCAGTGCCGTGGTGGCGACGCCGATCGACAGCGCGGCGGCGGTGACCACCACGGCGAGCAGCGCGATCAGCCGTCTGATTGCAGTCATCGCCGTTCCCTTCTCAGCAGGAGCCATCGTTGTCCCAGGCGCCGGAAGCGCCGCCAGGGACCTCGTCGTAGTTCCACTGGTTGGCGGTCCAGTTGTCGCCGTTGTAGGAGACCTCGTCACCCGAGACATAAGCGGCGTTGCTGACCCAGGCCGCCGCGCAGCCGCTGCCCGAGCCGCCGCCGCCCGAGCCACCCCCGCCCGAGCCACTCCCGCCACCGCTTCCCCCGCCGCCCCCGCTCCCGCTGCCCCCGCCCGTGGTGAACGGCTGGAACGCCTCTGTGAACGCGCCGTCTGACTGGCTGATGCCGCTGCAGGTGGACTCCGCCGTGGTGGTGCCCGGGCAGCCGTCGTTGTCGCGGCCCTCCGCCCAGAACGACAGCAGCGCAATGCCCTGCTGCGCCGCGTACGACTCGACCGTAGCGCCGTCGGCGAGCGTGAAGATCTCACCGGACGTATCGTTCTGCCCGATCATTGGGGTGTTGCCGAGCATCGCATAGGCCGCGCTCGAGGAAATGCCGTAAGCGACAGCTCAGCTGTAGCCGGGGGCGACGGTCCGTCAGCGTTGTCATGACGGCCTCCTACAGATAGAGGTCCCCACCGCTACTAATAGGAAAGTTTATTATTTATTTTAGACAGACGCTAGACCGCCGACTCTGGTACGTCAAGAGGAGATTGCGATGATTCGGCCGGGCGGCGGCCGACGGCGTTCTGCTCGCTGGTCCACGCTCACGCTCGCCGCGCCTGCGCGGCTATCATCGCACCACTGCGGCGAAGGAGGTCGCGTGGCGGATCTGTCTGCGGCGAGTTCATGCCAGGTTTCAGCGAATCCGGAGATGGCTTGGTCGCTGCTGGGCAGTGCCGAAATCTGGTCTTTGCGGCATGGGCACTTTGCTTTCGACGCGGCCGTCCCCGGCAGGCCACCCTTGCGCTGCCTGCTCCTGGCCACACGCCCCAGCGTAGGGCGCCTCGTGCTGACGCAGTCTTCCGAGCAGCCAGGCATCGCGGCAACCTGGGTACTCGCGGACAGCTTAGAGCTCACGTTCTCCGTCCGGCCGCATCGGCGGGGCGCGGTCATGGCCGCCGCACTGAACCGTGTTGCAGGCCATTTGGCCGCGACCCGGGAACAACAGGAGCAGATGAACCAGATGCTCGGCAAGTGGCTCACCAGAGCGTCGATGGTCCTGGAGGGCCACTCGCCCTGGCCGGCCGGCATGCCTGCTGAGGTCCGGCGCGCGTGCGTGCCCCGCCCGCTAGTCGGGGCCACGGACAGCGTGTCCGCCTCGGTGCTCATCGCCGCTCCGCTGGACGCGGTATGGGAAGCTGTTTGGTCGCCGGCCTCGCCGGCCTCGTCGGGCGATGGCGCGCTGGCGTGTGGCCATATTCCGGGAACTCCCGTGCAGGAGCCCGGCGAGATGCAGTACTTCATTTCCCCAAGATCGGACGGCCGCCTGGTCCTCAAAGCCGTGATCGTCCGCGAGGTCGATCCTCAGCACAGCGCGGTAGTACAAAGCGTCGGTTCGCCGCACCAGGAGTCCAGCTACCTGCTGACGGCCGAGACGGGTGGGATCCAGCTTGAGATGACGAGCAGATGGGCTCGGGCCTCGATACGCGATGAGCCGGAGCTTGCCCGAGAGCGCCAGGCGGAGTTTGTCCGGTCAGCTACCGGCAGCTACAAAGCCGCGATCGAGGACTCTCGGCGCAACCTGTAGCCGCCCAGCTCGCAGGTCTCAGCGCAGCTTCGGCGGCGTCGTACCTGGTGCGTGATCCAAAGCGCCAGGGACCGCCGCAGCTGGTGGCCCCTGCAACTCAAGGCGGATAGCCCGGCGCTTAGCGTGCTGACAGGCGCGGCGAGTCCGCCAGCACCGCGCGGACCTTGCGCACGATGCCGAAGGTGTTGAGGACGAAGGTGGTCGTGAACCCGCCGGGGCTGATCCGCACCTCGGTCCGCCCGTCCATCGGGGTGATCGTCACCTGTGCCTTGACGACCCGGTTGTCGCCGGTGCCGACCACGATCTTGTTCGGCCGGCCTTCGTGCGGGGCCAGGAAGGGCAGCCGGCGCATGGCCATCCCGGGCAGCACGTTGTAGTCGGGCCCGAGGCCGTCGCGCAGCACCGTGACCACCTCCTCGGTCGTCAGATCCGCCCGGGGAACAGTGACGGTAGACATGGCTCTCTCCTCTCATTCCACCCGAAGGGGTGCACATCGGTTAGCAGGCGAGCAGGACGGGTCATCGTGCCTACTCCCATCGGAAGAAGCGCCTGGCCAGGAAGCCGAACACAAGCGCATACGCAGCGAGGACCAGCAGCGGCGAGGTCGGCGGGAACTCGCCGAACATCGGGTAGACGGTCGCCTGCACGACCGCGCCGAGCGGCGTGAAGTGGCTGATGTCCAGCATCACGCTCGGCATCAGCTGCACCGGGTAGTACAGGCCGGAAAAGAACAGCAGCGGGTAGAGCACCGCGGCCGATATGCCGCGGACGGCACCCGAGGTCCGGGCCACCGCCGCGATCCACAGGCCGATCGCGAACAGGGCGGCGATGGACAGCAAGAGGGCTAGCAGGAAGCCACCCGGGTTTCCCGGGGCGTGCTGACCGAAGAACGCGACGCTCACCACAAAGATGATCAGCACCGCGATCAGCATCAGGCACGCTTGCACGGCGAGCTGCGCGGCCAGCACCCATGAGGCAGGTACCGGCGTGACCGACAGCCGGCGCAGGATGCCCAGTTCCCGGTAGGAGACCAGCGGGCCGGGAAGGTAGACGAGCGCGAGTATCCCGATCGAGAACGAGATGAGGATCGGGATGTAAATCTGGAACGGCGTCAGGCCGTCAAGGCGCGAGCTGGGCTGCTTGAAGACCGGAAGCACGCCGAGGATGACCAGGATCAGCGTCGCGATCCCGATGGCGGTGATCGCTCCGGCCGGCTGACGCCAGACGAGCCGCGCCTCGTTGCGGAGAATCGCGCCGAACGCGGAACGCGGCGCCCGCGACGGCGCGGACGCATACGGGCCGTTCATGATTGCCCTCCCTGATCGTGCTCGTGCTCTTCGGTGAGGCGCACGAACGCGTCCTCGAGGCTCGCCTCATCGAGCCGCACGTCCCGCGCGTCCACCCCGGCCGCGTGCAGCGCGAGGACCACCGCGTTGACGAGTTCACCCGTCCCGGTGACGACGACGTAACGGCCGTCGCGTTCGATCCTGGTCACCTCGGCCAGGCCGGTCAGCAGGGCCTCGTCGAACGGGCCGGATGGCACGAACCGCACGGTCTTGCCGCCCCTGGCCCGCGCGACGAGCCCCGCCGGGGTGTCCAGGGCGATGATGCGGCCCGCGTCGATCAGTGCCACCCGGTCGCACAGCCGCTCGGCTTCCTCCATGAAGTGAGTGACCAGCAGGATCGTGGTACCGCGGTCGCGGATCTGCTCGATGAGCCGCCAGGCTTCGCGGCGGCCCTGGGGGTCCAGGCCGGCCGTCATCTCGTCGAGCACCGCGATCCTCGGCGCGCCGATGAGCGCCAGCGCCACCGACAGCCGCTGCCGCTGGCCACCGGACAGGGACCGGTAGTAGTCGCGGAGCTTCCCGGCGAGCCCGAGCGCTTCGACGAGTTCGTTGGCGTCGGCGGGTCTTCGGTAGAAGGTGCGGTACATGTCGAGGATCTCGCCCACCCTGAGCTTGGCCTGGAACGCGCTCTCCTGAAGTTGCACGCCGACGATCTCGTGGACCTGCTGCCGGTCGGCCCGGGGGTCCAGGCCGAGCAGCCGGATGGTGCCGGCGTCTGGTTCGCGGAGCCCGATGACGCACTCGACGGTGGTGGTTTTCCCCGCGCCGTTCGGCCCCAGGATCCCGAAGATCTCGCCCTCAGCCACCGAGAACGAGACGTCGTCCACCGCTACCACGGATCCGTAGCTCTTGCGGAGGTGCGTGACCTCCACGGCCGGGGTGCCCGCCGCGAGGCTGGTCTCGCCCGCCTCGTTCAGCCGGGCCGCGTCGTCCCGGCCGGCCTGGTTTGTCGTCATCCGAGCTTCCTCGCCTGCTGGCATCGGCTGGTCCGGCCATCTGTCAGCAGGTTCGCCCCTCCGGCCCGGGCCGCGGCAGGGGTGGAATCACCCACACGGCTGGGCGAGCGGCCCGGGTCAGACTAGGCCGGCGCCGAGTGCGAGGCGGTGAGGTCCGCCGGCGGCCCGGGTCAGACTAGGCCGGCGCCGAGTGCGAGGCGGTGAGGCCCGCCGGCGGCTCGGGTCAGACGAGGCCGGCGCCGAGTGCGAGGCGGGTGAGGTCGGCGCGACGGCGGCAGCCGGTCTTGTCCCGGATCCGGTCCAGGTGGGAGCTGACGGTTCGCACGGTGATGTACAGCTGGGCGGCGATCTGCGCGTCGGTGCGGCCCTGCGCGACCAGGGTCACCAGTTCCCGTTCCCGGGGGCTGAGCAGGGCCAGGCCCGGCACCGCGGCCGCATCGGGCGCAGCGGGCGGCTGCGGCTCGGCCGCGGCGAGCATGAGCGCGTACTCGGCCGCGGTGGCCAGGCTCATGGCCGCGCCCCGCCGCTCGGCAGCCCGTGTCTCGGCCTCCCCGAGCAGGTCCCGTGCCTTCCGCAGCAGCTCGTCCCGGCGGCCCACGTTCAACCGGGGGAACGGGAGCGAGCCGGACGCGCCGAACGCGCCGAGCTCGGACATTGCCGCCCACACCGTGACCGCCTCGGCGGGCCGCCGGGTGGCGACGCACAGTTCACCGCAGCAATCCAGGCCGGCGAGCACCATGGGCCGCACCGCGGTCTGCGTGGCGATCTCGAGTTCCTCGCGCAGGTGCGCCGCCGCGTCGCCGGTGCGGTGTGCCTTCAGGTCCAGGATCACCCGGTTCCACAGCTGCCCGGCCAGGCTCGTCAGGTCACCTACCTCCCGGCTCGAGGCCAGCCCCGCGGTGCAGGCCTCCTCCGCTGCGGCCATATCGCCGGCCTCGGCCAGGACCATCGTGATGATCTGGCCGAGTCCCCGCTGCAGCGCGCCGGCGACGTCGCCGGGGAGCTGCTGTGCCTGGCGTGCGAGCCGGAAGGCGCCGTCCCGGTCGCCGCCGTGCCAGGTGGCGACGCTGAGACAGGCCAGCGCCAGCGCCTCCGCTCCGGGCAGGCCGGTCTCCCGGGCCAGCTCCAGCGCCCGGCGGCTGTCATCGACGGCGTCGGCAACCCGGCCCATGGCTGATAGCGTCCCCGACCTGCCGTCCAGGCACATAGACAAGATCAGCGGCCGCAACGGCGATGCGGGCCGCGCGGGATCCTCGACCACGTCGCGGACCACCGTGAAGTGCTCCAGCGCCCCGGCCGCATCGCCGGACTGGCTCGCGGCCTGGCCGAGGATGAGGAGCGCGCCGCACCACTCGTCGCTGCCGGGCGTGGCGTACTCGGCGGCCGCGGCCAGCAGCCCTGCCTGGCCGGCCAGCCGGCCCCGGATCTGCCACCAGGGCTCCAGGGCGAGCGCGAGACCCAGCGCCGCGCCGGGGTCGTGGTCCATGGCCCAGATCAGCGCGCGGCTCACGGTGGCGTCCTCGGCGTCAAGATGCCGCAGGCTGGCCACCTCCATGGTGCCGGTGTGCAGCCCGATGAAGGCCGCGGCGGCCACGTCCTTCGCGTAAGCGGACAGCGCGGCCGCGGCTTCGCCGTCCTCGCCGGCCTGGGCGAGCAGCCCGGCCGCGTAGGCGCGCAGCGTCTCCAGCATCGCGTACCGGGTCCGGCCGTCCGGATCAACGCGCGGCGGGACCAGCAGCGAGCAGTCCACCAGCCGCAGCACCGCCCGCCCGGCGCCGGCTCCCGCGACCGTCTCGGCTCCCTCCAGGGTGAACGGTCCTGGAAACACCGACACGGCGCGGAACACCCGCCGCTCGAAGCCGTCGAGCAGCCGGTAGCTCCAGTGCACGGTGGCTGCCAGTGACCGCTGCCGTTGCTCGGCCAGCCGGTCACCGTCGGTCAGCAGCTCGAACCGGTCGTCGATCCGCTCCAGCAGCTGGACCACGCCGAGCGCGTCCACCCGCGCCGCGGCCAGCTCGATCGCGAGTGGCATCCCGTCCAGCCTGGTCACCAGCCTGGCCACCGTCGCCCAGCTCGTGTCGTCCAGCGCGAAACCCGGATCCGTCCGCGCGGCCCGGTCCGCGAACAACGTCACTGCCTCACACTCGGCCGCCGCGGGCGGGCTATCGGGATCGGGCAACGTCAGCGGCTCCAGCCGGTACCGCGCTTCCCCGGCGATCCGCAGCGGCTCCCGGCTCGTGGCCAGCACCCGCACGTCGTCAGCGCCGAGCAGCAGCCTGCCGCACAGCTCCGCGGCGGCCCCGATCACCTGCTCGCAGTTGTCCAGCACCAGCAGCAGCTGCCGCCGGGAGAGCGCGCCGGCCAGCGCGTCGGCCGCAGCCACCGCGGGCAGGTCCCGGATGCCCAGCGCAGCCGCCACCGCGGCCGTCACCTCTGCTGGGTCCTGGACCGCCGCCAGTTCCGCCAGCCACACCCCGTCGGCGAACCGGCCGGCCACCCGCCTTGCTACCTCGCCGGCCAGCCGCGTCTTCCCGGCGCCGCCCGGCCCGGTCACCGTCACCAGGCGACACTGATTCAGCCGATCGGAGATCTCCGCCACCGGCTGAGCCCTGCCAACGAAACTGGTTAGCGCGACCGGGAAGCCATGCATGCCTTCCGCCACGTCGGCCACCGGTGACCGCCTCACAGCGGTCACCATAGCTGCGGCGGGCGCTCTGGTACAGGCCGGGGCACGGGCCAAGGCAACGGCCGAGCCGGCCGGCGTTCAGCGGCTGAGTTCGCCGAGGTGCCGGTCGATGTCGCCGGTGAAGCGGCAGATCAGCCGGGCGAACTCCCGGCGTTCGGCGGCCGGCCATTCGGCCAGCAGCGTGGCGAGCCACTGGTGGCGCGCGACCAGGAACCGCCTCAGCACCTGGCGTCCTTCCGCGGTTAGCTGCAGCCGGCACGCGCGGGCGTCGTCCGCGTCCCGTGCCCGGCTGACCAGGCCCAGCCCGACAAGCTGCTGAGCCTTGCGGGTCACCGCCGGAGGGTCGATTCCCAGCCGCGCCGCCAGGTCGGTGATCCGCAGGCTGTCCTCCGCTTGCAGAACGTAGAGGACGGCTATCCCGGCCTGCTCGACCCCGTCTCCCGCCTGGCGGGCGATGTACTCCTTCAGCCGGGCCTGTCCGAGCCGCCGGGTCAGCGAGTGCAGCGCCGACTCGATCGCGGCGATCGTCTCGTCGTCCGCGGGCAGCTTGTCGTCCGCGGGCAGCTCGTCGCAGCGAGGCTCTTCCTCGGTCGGCATGGTGTTCAAGGTAACACGATACTTGCGTGCGTCAGGCAAACATCGAGAGCTAAAATAGTTGCTTGCCGCAAGCATTTATCGTGGCGCGCCCGGCCCGCTAGCCAGCCTTCACCGGCGCGGCACGAAAGGGGCGTGATTGTCATGATCCGAACCTGCGACATACCGGCCAGGGTCCGACACGGCCGCGCGTCACGCCGCGCCGGGCGCCGGTCCTTGCACATCGCGGCCGGAACCTGGCGGCGCCTGATCAGGGAGATCTGCCTCATCGCCGCGTTCGCGGTGATCTACGAGGTGATCCGGGACAACATGGCGCAGGCCGGCAGCGCGGCGGCCAGCCACGCGCTGCTGATCGTCTCCGCGGAGCAGGCTCTCGGCCTGTTCCGCGAACACGCCGTGCAGTCCGCGATCATCGGCAACGACACCGTCACGGATGCCTTCAACGCCTACTACGGCGGTACGCACTTCCTGATCCCGGCGCTCGTGCTGGTCTGGCTCTTCGTCCGGCACCCGGCACACTATGCGCGCGCCCGCACCGCGCTCGCGGTGATCACCGGGCTGGCGTTCGTCTGCTTCTGGCTCTTCCCGGTGGCGCCGCCGCGGCTGCTGGCCGCCCGCTTCGGGATCCTGGACACCCTGGTGGCCCCGGAGGGCTCCGGGCATTTCGAAAGCGTGCTGGTCAGCACCGCGGGGGATAAGTACGCGTCGATGCCCAGCCTGCACGTGGCCTGGGCGGTGTGGTGCGCGCTTGCGCTCTACCCGGTCCTGCGGCACTGGGCGCTGCGTGCGCTCGCGGTCGCCTACCCCCTCATGACCACGCTCGTCGTGGTGGCGACCGGGAACCACTTCTTTCTCGACGTCATCGCCGGCGGGCTGCTGGCCTGCGGGACGTGGGTAGGCGTGACCTGGGCAGGGGCGTGGCTCACCGTCCGGATGGCGACCTGGCGAGCGCATCGGAGCCAGCACTCCCGCAGTCCCGCCGGCAAGATATCCGCGTTACATTCACCCGCCGGAATTCGGCAGCCACTGCTTGCTCGTGGTGACCGAGTCGAGTATCTCCGCGATGGGCTCGACGCCAATGCCCGGGCCGTTGGGAACCGCCAGGTAGCCGTCTGCCAGGACGAACGGCGGGGTGATGTCCTGGTGGTAGTACCGGGAGGACCCCGAGGTGTCGCCGGGCAGGACGAATCCCGGGAGCGCGGCGAGCGCCAGGTTGGCCGCCCGGCCAATGCCGGTCTCCAGCATGCCGCCGCACCAGACCGGTACGTCATGCGCGGCACAGACGTCGTGCACCCGGCGGGCCTCGAGGTAGCCGCCGACCCGGCCCGGCTTGATGTTCACGATCCGGCAGGCGCCCAGCGCGATGGCGTCGGCCGCCGCGCGGGCGGACGTGATCGACTCGTCCAGGCATATCGGCGTGCGCAGCATCCGGGCCAGCTCGGCGTGGCCGCGCAGGTCGTCCTCGGCGAGTGGCTGCTCGATGAGCAGCAGGTCGAAGGGGTCCAGCTTGGCCAGCTGCCGCGCCTCGCCCAGGGAGTAGGCGGCGTTCGCGTCCACCTGGAGCAGGATGTCGCTGAATCTCTCCCGGACCGCTCGTACCGGCCCGACGTCCCAGCCCTGCTCGATCTTCAGCTTGACCCGCTGGTAGCCCTGGTCCAGGTAGCCGGCCACGGCGTCGATCAGCTGCGGCACGGTCTCCATGATGCCCACGGAGACGCCGCAGGCGACGCGACTCTGGGTGGCGCCCAGGTAGCGGGCCAGCGGCATGCCCGCCGCCCGGAGCTCGGCGTCCAGCACGGCGGCCTCCAGCGCGGCCTTGGCCATCAGGTGACCCTTGAACGGGCTGAGCGCCGGCCCCACCCCGCTCGCGTCCACGTCGTCGAGGGCGGTGAGCGCCGGGATCAGGAAACGGGTCAGTACCTCGATGGCACCGTCGACATACTCCGAGCTGTAAAGCGGCTCGTGCATGGCCACGCACTCGCCCCAGCCCTCACCGTCCGGGCTGACCACGCGGACGAGCAGGATGTCCCGGGCTGATTCGGTGCCGAAGGACGTCCGGAACGGCGCGACCAGCGGCATGGCGATCCGCCGAAGCTCGACCCCGGTGATCTTCATGATCCTTCCTTCCTTGCTGAGGGACTGGCTGAGTGCCTGTCTGCGACACTGCGCTGCACGACATACCAGCCTGAACGGTCGAATCCGGCCACCCTGGCTCCTTCGCTCATCAAGCCGCCGAGTACCTGCCGGACGGCGTGCCGCCACCGGCGGGCGACGGTCTCGTGCTGACGCCGGACGGTCTCGATGTCGAGCGGCACCCGGATTAGCACGGTGGCCGCGCGGGGGTCGGCGTCGTGGATCGCGGGCAGGCCGTCCGCGTCCATGTCCAGGGCCACGGCGCCACCTGCCGCGCGCAGCCGGGACGCGTCGGCGGCCGGGCCTGCGCCCTGGCTGGCGCTGACCACCGAGTCGGCGGCCAGCGGCCAAACCGCGAGCAGCCGGTCGCTGTCATCGCCCGCGTTGATGAGATCATCCATCGCGCCGTAGAAGTCGGGCAGGTACTCGGCGGCCGCGGCTCCGAGCTTCACGATGTTGAAATAGGCGTTGCGGCACACCAGCGGGTCGAACGTCCAGGCAATCGTCGTGACGTCGCGGGACAGCGCCCACGCGCGCTGATGCAGCTTGAGCGCGAAGCCCACGTGCTTGCCCGGCAGCCGCACGGACACGCCGGCGATGTGCGAATGCATGGCGTGCTCGGCAGGTGAGGCGAAAAAGCCGACGCAAATCCCCACGAGCTGATCGCCGGCGAACGCGCCGGTCACGTAGTTGCCCGCGTAGGCGAGCGCGCGCAGGAACTCGGCGGTCACCGGCGGGTTGGTCGGTTCGGGATGCCAGATCTCGTCGACGAGCACGCACAGCCGCTGCAGGTCGTCCACCTCGGCCAGTTCCCTGATCTGCACACCGCTTGCGCGGGCCGCGGCCTGCGCCGCCTGGGCTGCGGAATCGGCCACCCGCAGGCTCTGCGGCGGAGCCGCCACCTCGCTCATGTGGCACCGCCAGATCCGAGGAGCTCCGCCACGAGGGCCGCGAGCAGGGCGGTGCGCTCGGGCATGAGAGCCGTGTTGACGTGCTCGCGGTCGGCATGCGGGCCGCCGCCTACGGCTCCGAGGCCGTCCAGGGTGGGGGTGCCGACGCCGGCCGTCCGGTTCCCGTCCGACGCGCCGCCAACGGCAACGCCGCGCAGCGGCTCCAGCCCGAGCAGGCCGGCCACGCGCTGCGCGGTCGCGAAGAGGCTGGCCGACGCGGCGGGCTCCATCGGCGGGCACGCGGGACCCGGCTCCGCGACGACAGCCGCACCCGGCAGTACCGCGCTGAGCCGCCGCAGCGCCGCGTCGACCCGCTGCTGCTCGGCGACGCTGGCCGCCCGGACGTCCACGGCCAGCGTCGCCCTGGCCGGGACCACGTTCGCCGCGGTGCCGGAACGCAGCAGGGTCGGCGTGACGGTCGTGCCGAGCGCCGGATCGCCCAGCTCGGCGATGTCCAGGACCAGGTGCGCCGCCTCAATGCTCGCGTTGATCCCCCGCTCGGGCTCCAGGCCTGCGTGGGCCGCCCGGCCGGAAACCTGCATTTCGTACATACAGACGCCCTTGCGGGCCGTCTTCACAGCTCCGTCGTCCGCCGCCATCTCCAGCACCAGCGCAGCCGGTGACTGGCGGGCCGCTTCCTCGATCAGGCCGCTCGACGTCCGGGAGCCGACTTCCTCGTCCCCGTTCACCAGGACGGTCACGCCATCGGTGTCCTCCAGCACGCTCAGCGCGTGGAACATCTGCACGAGCCCGGCCTTCATGTCGAGGCACCCAGGGCCGCGCGCCACTCCGTCAGCCACCGACCACGGGTGATCCTCCAGCGAGCCGAGCGGCCAGACCGTGTCGTGGTGGCCGACCAGCAGGACCCGGCGCGGGCCAGCGCCGAACGTCCAGCGCAGGTGCGTGGGGCCGGCGTCCGCGATGACCTCGGGAGCGCATCCGGTCAGCCGCTGGCCGAGGGCGGCGACGGCCTCGGCGCTGCGCTCCAGCGCGGCAACGTCGCCGGATGGCGACTCGCACCGCACGAGGTCGGCCAGCTCGTCGAGCATGGCGGGCAGCCGGGCCGCAAACTCGGCGACCAGCCCCGGCTGCGCGATCGGTGATTGCATTAGGCAGCTCCCCGCCGCAGGGCGCGCCCGGCGGCCACGGCGTTGACGGTTCCGCCCCGGATCTCGGGGACTCCGTTCACGATCACGTGCGCCACGCCCCGGGCATAGCGGTGCGGTGCGTCGTAGGTGGCGTAGTCGGCGACGGTGTCGGGATCGAAGACTGCGATGTCGGCGGCGTAGCCGGGGGCGATCCGGCCACGGCGATGCAGCCGGAGCGTCTCGGCCGGCAGCGCGGTCATGCGCCGGACCGCCTCGGGCAGCGGCAGCAGCCGCTCGTCGCGGGCGTAGCGGCCGAGCACCCGGGCGAAGCTGCCGTAGGCGCGCGGGTGAGTGGGCGTGGCCAGAAACCGGCCCTCGCTGGCCGGGGCCTCGGAGTCCGAGCAGATCGCCACCCACGACCGGGTCAGGGCCGCCCGCACGTTGTCCTCATCGATGATGAAGTAGGCCGCCAGCAGCTGCGGTGCGCCCGCCACGAGGTCCAGGAGCAGGTCCACCGGGTCCCTGCTCTCTTCCTCGGCCGCTTGCGCCAGTGTGGCGCCAAGATGCGGCGCGTCGGCCGCTTCAAGCCCGCCCAGCAGCAGGATGCCGCTCGCTCCGCCCGCGGCCAGGTACAGGTTCTCCCAGGTTCCGGAGTCCACCACGATGTCCCGCGCGATGTCGGCCCGCACGACGGGATCGGCCAGCCGGTCACGCAACGCGGCTACGCCTCCGTCGTGGTAGCGCGGCGGGATGCACGCGCTCAGCGAGGTCATGCCGGCCGTGTAGGGGTAGATATCGGCCGTGACCTGCAGGCCTCTGGCTCTGGCCTGCTCGATCCGGTCCAGCGCGGCCCGCATCTTGTGCCAGTTGTCGCGGCCCGCCGCCTTGAGGTGGTACACCTCCGCCCGTACGCCGGTCGCGGCCGCCAGCCCGGTCAGCTCATCCAGTGACTCCAGCAGCCGGCAGCCCTCGCTGCGCATGTGCGAGATATAGAGGCCGTCCTGCCGCGCGACGACTTCGCACCAGGCCGAGAGCTCTCTGGTGTCGGCGAAGCACCCCGGCGGGTAGATCAGGGCCGACCCGACGCCCAGGGCGCCGTCGGCCAGTTCCTCGGCGAGGATGCCGCAAGCCCGGTCCTTCTCGGCCAACGTCAGCGGGCGGTCGTCGTCCGCGGCCGAGAGCTCACGCAGGTTGTGCGCGCCCACGAAACTGGCCACGTTGACGGCGAGCCCGCTGGCCTCGAGCGCTTCCAGCGCCTGCGCCAGGCGCGGCCAGGCGGCCCGGACTCCGTCGGGGGCGTCCTGCTCGGCCTTCCGGATCATCTGCTCCGAGCACGGCCCGAGTGACCAGCCCTCGCCGAACACCAGCGTGGTAACGCCTTGCCGCAGGTCGGACAGCCCGCGCGGATCGAGCTGCAGGCTGTAATAGGCGTGGCTGAGCACGTTGACAAACCCGGGCGCCACCACCATGCCGGTGGCGTCGATCTCGTCGCCGTCGATCGGCGTTCCCAGCGGGACGATGCCGGTAATGCGGTCGCCCTCGAGGACCACATCCCCGGCCTGCAGCGAGCCGCCACTGCCGTCCGCGACTGTGCCGCCGCGGATGACAAGTCGCTGGCTCATGCGCCAAGGCTCGGCGATCCCACCTGGCCCTGGCTAGGTAGCGCGGCACCAAGCGACGGCGCGCCGATTGGAATTCCCCACCAGGGCAGGCCGGGGCCCGCGGGCAAGCCGGCCATACCGGGTGCGGCAAAACCCAGCCTGACCTGGACTGATCGGTTCAGACCTCCGTATCTTGGACAAGGTGGTGAACTCGGGTATGAAGGTGCCTGGGGTCCGATTGCAGCGCCTGGTGGAGGATCTCGGCACGACGCTGCTTGAGGTCATCGAGGCACCGGGGTCGCTTGACGCTGAAGTTACTGGCGCGACGATCTTCGACGCCAACGATGACCTGCTGATATCGCCGGGCGAGCTGGTGCTCGGCGTGGGCGTGGCCACCCAGGCCGCGACGGGCAACCTGATCCGGCGGCTGGGCAAGCTGCACGCCGCAGCGCTGGTCGTGAAGGCGCCCGAGCGGGTCAGCGCCGAGCTGCGCGAGGCCGTGCACGTCCACGGCGTCCCGCTGCTGGGCCTGACCAGGGCCGCGTCGTGGTTCCAGGTCGCCGCGCTGCTGCGCACGCTGCTCGACCGCTGGACGGCGACCAGCGCCGATGACCTGGCGGGCAGCCCAGCCGGCGACCTGTTCGCGTTCGCCAACGCGATCAGCGCGCTGGTGGACGCCCCGGTGACGGTCGAAGACCGGTCCTCGCGGGTGCTCGCGTTCTCCGGCGGCCAGGAAGAGGCCGACACCAGCCGGATCGAGACCATACTCGGCCGGCAGGTGCCGCAGCGGTACCGGCAGATGCTGGAGGAACGCGGGATCTTCCGCGAGCTGTACCGGAGCAGGCGGCCGGTCTACATGCCGGGCCTCGACCCGGACCAGCTGCCGCGGGTCGCGGTGGCGGTGCACGCCGGCCAGGAGGTGCTGGGATCGCTGTGGTTCGCGGTCCGGGGGCCGTTGTCCGATGAACGGATGCAGGCCCTGAGCGAGGTCGCGGGGCTCGCCGCGCTGCACTTGCTGCATCAGCGCAACTCGACCGACCTGGCCCGGCAGCTCAGTGCGGACCTCCTGGAATCCGTGCTGGCCGGCGGTGCCGCCGCGCACCAGGCGGCGATCCGTCTCGGCCTGCCCACCGGCCCGCTGTGCGTTCTGGCTTGCCAGCCGCTCGGTGCGCAGGGCGCCGGGCTCGAGTCGGCCAGCCAGCGGTTGGCCGATGCCCTCACCCTGCACCTGGGCGCGATTCACGCCGACGCCGCCATCGCCAGGATCGGCCGCCTCGTCTACGCCGTGGTCCCGGCCGGGCACTGTGACCCGGCCGAGTCGGCCAGCCGCATTTGCGCCGTGGCCGCCAGCTTCGTGGCCCGGATCGGGCACCGGGACCCGGTCGTCATCGGCGTCGGCGGCCCCGCTCAGTCCCTGCCGGGACTGGCCCGGGCACGGGCCGAGGCCGAGCGCACGGTCCGGGTGCTGCGCGACACCAGCCCGTGCGGCCGCGCCGCCCGGCTGGACGACGTCTACCTGGAGGCCGTGCTGGACCGGCTCGGGGAGGTCCTCGAGGACGACGATGCCCGCTCCTACGGGCCGATAGCGCGGCTGATCAGCTATGACGCCGAGAACGGTACCGAGCTGACCGGGTCGCTGCGTGCGTACCTGGAGGCCTTCGGTGACGTTGGCCGGGCCGCGGCCGATGTGCACGTGCACCCCAACACGTTCCGCTACCGGCTGCGGCGCATCTGCGAGGTCAGCGGCCTGGACCTGGAAGATTCCCGCGCCCGGCTCGCCGCCCTGCTGCAGCTGTCGGCCATCCGCAGGCCGCGCGGGTGATAAGCCAAAGCCATCGCCCGGTAACCATCGGCGGCCGGGTGATCCATCGTCGAATCCGACGAACCGTCCGCGTCAGCTTCGGCCATCACCACATGGCTGCACCAACCTCGCGAACGTCATACTGACCTGCAAAGCATTCCCAAACGGGGCAGCACGTGCTGCCCGCCTGCGCCGCCGCGGGTGCTCTTCCGCGCGCGACGGCAGCGATCCGGCACGGATCCACAGTGGTGCCAGCCGGCGGGTTATCCCGCGGATGGAACGGGAGTCAAGATGAGGCGTCGCCGTCAGATACTTGCCGCCGCGGTTGGCGTGGCCGCCCTCCTGCTGGCTGCCTGCAGCGGAGGCTCGAGCTCGAGCTCAGGAGGCAAACCCCAGTCCGGAGGCATCCTGACCTTTGCCGAGCAGCCCGGCTCACCTCCGACGTACATCTTCCCGCTGTACGACGGGGCCAACTCGGGCAACAACAACATCACCTATCTGCAGCCGCTGATGTGGCTGCCGCTGTACTGGTTCGGCCACAGCAACAACGACCAGGCCACGATCAACTACCCGCTGAGCATGGCCTACCCGCCGGTGTTCTCCGACGGCGGCCGCACCGTCACGATGAAGCTGAAGCATTACATGTGGTCCAACGGCAAGCCGGTCACCTCGCGTGACCTCGAGTTCTGGATGAACCTGCTGCTGGCGGAGAAGAACAACAGCGCGGCCTACGTCCCGGGCGGCTGGATGGATCATGTGGTTGGCATGTCCGCGCCGTCGCCGACCACGTTCGTGCTCAAGTTCAACGTCACCTACAACCAGACGTACCTGCTCTACAACGGGCTGTCGATCCTGCAGCCGATCCCGCAGGCGGCCTGGGACAAGACGTCGGCCACCGGCGCCGTCGGGAACTACGACCAGACCAAGTCCGGTGCCGCAGCGGTCTACAACTTCATGAACAAGGAGTCGATGTCGCTGTCGACCTGGGACACCAACCCGCTCTGGCAGGTGGTCGACGGGCCATGGCACCTCAAGCCGAAGACGGGCTTCCAGGTCACCGGTCAGACGATCATGCTTCCGAACAAGTCGTACTCCGGCCCGCAAAAGGCGAAGGCCAGCGAGTTCGAGGAGCTACCGTTCACCAGCTCGACCGCTGAGTTCACCGCCTTGCAGTCGGGCAGCGTCGACTACGGCTACGTCCCCACCACCGAGGTAGGCGACCTGGGCAACCTCAAATCACAGGGCTACTCCATCAAGCCCTGGTACGAGTGGGGGCTGACGTTCGCCCAATTCAACTTCAGCAACCCCAAGTACGCCCCGCTGGAGAATCAGCTGTACATCCGGCAGGCGATGCAGCACCTGGTCAACCAGCCCGCGTATATCAAGGACATCCTGCTCAACTACGGGACGCCGACCTACGGCCCGGTTCCGACGTTCCCGGCGAGCAGCTTCCTCGACCCGGCCGAGAACAAGAACCCGTACCCGTACAGCACGTCCGCGGCGGACAAGCTGCTGACAGCGCACGGCTGGACGATCCCCAAGGGCGGGAGCGCTACCTGCACCCGGCCCGGTACGGGCAGCACAGACTGCGGCGCGGGCATCGCGAGCGGGACCAAGCTCTCGATTCCGATGCTGTACACCAGCGGCGTTCCCTCGCTGCAGGACGAGGTCCAGGCGCTGCAGGCGGCCTTCGCATCCGCGGGCATACACCTGAGCCTGGCCCAGGCGCCGGCCAACACCGTGCTCTCGGAGGCCTACGAGTGCATCGGCAAGTCGACGAGCAGCTGCTCGGCCAGCTCGACGGCGCTGAGCCTCATCGCCTCGCCGGTCTACACCTACGTGCCGATCTACTTCCCGGACGGGGACAGCCTGTTCGGCTGCGGCGGCGCGACCAACGGCGGCAACTACTGCGACAGCCAGGTGGAGACGCTGATCAAGCAGATGCTCACCGCCAACGGGGCAGCCTCTCAGACGGCCTTCGACAACTACCAGCTGGCGGTGGCCAATCAGATTCCCGACCTCTGGTTCCCCAACGCCGCATATCAGATCTCGGCGATATCCCCGAAGCTCGGCGGGGTGACGGCGCAGGACTCGACCGCGCATATCTACCCCTCGACCTGGTACGCGAAGTCCTGAGAGGGCCGCAGCCCGGATGACAAGCTACCTTGTGCGGCGGGTGTCGCAGTCGGTCGCTGTGCTGTTCATCGTCACCGTCATCGTGTTCTCGATCCTGCACTTCCTGCCCGGCAGCCCGGCGCGCGCGATCCTCGGGATGCGCGCGACGCCGGGCGCGATTCAGGCGTTCAACAACGCCAACGGGTACAACCGGGCGCTGCCGATGCAGTACCTGCTGTACGTCGGCAGGCTCCTGCACGGGAACCTGGGCTTCTCCTATCACTTCGATCAGTCCGTCGGCTCGCTGCTCGTCCTTGACCTGCCCAAGAGCGCGCTGCTGGTCGGCTCGTCCTACGTCGTGGCGCTGCTGATCGCCATCCCGATGGGCATCGTGCAGGCACTGCGCCGGGAGAAGCTGCTGGATCACGCGCTGACCACGTTCTCGTTCGTGGGCTACGCGATGCCCACGTTCTGGCTGGGCATCCTGCTGGTGGTCTGGTTCTCGTCCAAGTTGCACCTGTTCCCCTCCGAGGGCCCGCAGGGGGCGTCGGTATCCGCGTCGCTCACCGACCCGAAAGCGTTGGTGCTGCCGGTCGCGACGCTCACGATCGTCACGGTTGCGCAGTTCAGCAGGTTCATGCGGGCGTCGACGGTCGAGAACCTGCTGCAGGACTACATCCGCACCGCACGGGCCAAGGGCCTGCCGGACTGGCAGATTGTGACCAGGCACCTATTCCGCAACAGCGTGCTGCCGATCATCACGCTGGTCGGGCTCAGCCTGCCCGGCGTGCTGTCCGGGGCGATCATCGTCGAGGCCCTGTTCAACTACCCCGGGATGGGCTGGCTGTTCTGGACCGCCACCGGCGCGCACGACTATCCGGTGCTGATGGGGTTCACGATCGTGGTAGCGGCCGCCACGGTGCTCGGCAACCTGCTGGCCGACATCGCCTACGCCGCGGCTGACCCGCGGATCCGGTACCGGACGTCATGACCTCGACTGAGATTATCGATCCCAGCGCTCCGCTGGCGCCGGGCGATCCAGCCGCCGGCGGGCGCGGGTGGCGCGCGTTTATCCATGACTTCGCCCACAACCGCATGGGCGTGACTGGGCTGGCCGCGATCGTGATCATGCTGTTGTTCAGCTTCGTCGGCCCGCTGCTGTACCCGACCGACCAGACCCGCCCGAACCTGCTGATGATCACCCGCCCGCCCAGCGGCCAGTTCCCGCTCGGCACCGATGCGGTCGGCTACAACGTGCTGGGACGGCTGATGGTCGCCGGCCAGTCCACCCTGGAAGTCGGCCTGGCCGCGGCCGCGATCGCCACCATCGTGGGCACCCTGTGGGGCGCGGTGGCCGGCTACGTCGGCGGCTGGCTGGACTCGGTCATGATGCGCATCGTCGACGCGCTGCTGGCCATCCCGGCGCTGCTGCTGGTCCTGCTGCTGACCACGCTCGTCACCCCGAGCGTCATCATGGTGATCTTCGTGCTCGGCCTCATCTCCTGGCTGATCACCGCCCGCCTGGTGCGAGGCCAGGTCCTTGTGCTCAGGCAGCTGGAGTACGTGCAGGCGGCCCACCAGATGGGCGAACGGGCCTGGCGGATCGTGGGCCGGCACCTGGTCCGCAACGTGATCGGGACCGTCGTGGTCCAGGCCACGTTCGAGGTGGCCAACGCGATCCTGCTGTTCGCCGCGCTGAGCTTCCTCGGCCTCGGCCCGCCCCCGCCGGCGGCCAACTGGGGCGGGATGCTCAACGACGGGCTGAACTACGTGTTCGACGGCTACTGGTGGCTGATCTACCCGGCTGGGCTGCTGATTGTGATCACGGTCGTGGCCTTCAACCTGATCGGTGACGCCATCCGGAACTCCCTCGAGGTCCGGCTCAGAAGCAGGTAGCCGCGGTCACGGTAGCGCGGCGGCAGCACTGGAATCACAACAAGGAGCGAGGCGGAGTGCGAGTACACATCTCGGTCGACATGGAAGGCATCGCCGGAGTGGCATCGGGCGCGGACACCACGCCCGGAGCGCCGCACTACGAGTACTGCCGCACGCTGATGACCGCCGAGTGCAACGCGGCCATCGAGGGCTGCTACGACGGCGGGGCCACCGAGGTCATCGTGAACGACTCTCACGGCGGCATGCACAACCTGATCCAGGGACTCCTCGACCGGCGGGCCAAGGTCATCCGCGGCCGCAGCAAGTCGTACGGGATGATGCAGGGGCTCGACTCCGACACCGCGGCCACGCTGTTCGTTGGTTATCACGCCCGCACCGGGAACCCCGACGGCGTCCTGAACCACACCATGCGCGGCGGGGATGTCCAGGGCGTCTTCCTCAACGACGAGCCCGCCGGGGAACTGCGACTGAACGCCGCGATGGCCGGGCACCTCGGCATTCCCGTGGTGCTGATCGCCGGGGACGATGTGCTGTGCGCCGAGGGCCGCGAAACCCTCGGCACGGTGGAAGCCGTGCAGGTCAAGGAAGCGATCGACAAGTACACCGCGCTGTCGCCGCATCCCGAGGTCGCCCAGGGGCTGGTCCGGGATGCCGCCAGGAACGCGATCGCCAGCGTCGCGGCCGGCGAGGGAAAGTACTCGCCGTACCGCGTCGACGCGCCGACGACCCTGCGGGTGGCCTGGAACTCGACCAGCATCGCCGCGCAGGTCGCCGATCTGCCGGGCATCAAGCGCGTCGCGCCGCGCGAGACCGAGTACACCTCGGCCGATTATCCCGAGCTCTACCGCCTGCTGCGGGCGCTGCTGACGCTGGCCGCGGGGATCGCGACCGCCCCTTACTCCTACGACTGAGCGCGCGGGCTCACCCCGCCTGCCCCGGCGCGCCGCCTTCCACCGGCAGCACCAGCCGCGAGGCGTGCGCGCCGCCACGGCGCACCGTGTTCACCGCGACCCGCGGCTGCCCCTGCGAACGCACCGGCCCGAACTGGTTCAGGCTCCGCGCGAACCACGGGAAGTCACTGCTGGTCACGGTGACCCGGATGCGGTGACCGGGCAGGAAAACGTGATGCGTGGGCCACAGTTCCACGTTGAACTGGTAGGTCTGGCCGGGGACCAGGGGGTCCAGCTTCTCCAGCGAGTCGCGGCAGGCCGCCCGCAGGCAGCCCTGGGTGATGCGCAGCGACCGGCCGTCCGGCGTGACGTCGGTGATCTTGACGTGCCAGTCGGTGTCGTCGCCGTCGGAACTGGCGTGCAGCTCGAGCGACGCCCAGCCGGATACGGTGACGGGCTCGGTAACCGGCCCGCTGGTGTAGCTCAGGACGTCGTCGCGGGCCTCGTTGCCGGTCTGGTCGAGCGGCACGTCCTCGAATGGGTACTTGCGCACGTCGAGCCCGGTGAGCACGGGGTTCTCGGGGTCGTAGCGGTACTCGTCCGCCGACTCGGCCTCGGGCCGCTGGGCGGTCAGCGCCGCACCCGGCCCCAGATAGAGCACCGAGCTCGAGTCGCTCAGCGGCCAGCGGGACGCGCCACGCCACGCGTTCCGGCCTGGTTCGAAGACCCGGACCCTGGGCACGTCGGCGAGGCCGTTGTCGTGGCCCTTGAGCCAGTGGTCGAACCATCGCAGGTGCTCGGCATCCATGTCGTGCGCGGCGGCCGGCCCGAACTCGACGCCGCCGCAGTCGGAGTCGGGCTGCCGGGACTTGACGTGGCTCCACGGGCCGACGAGCAGGTACTGCGCATCGCGCGCTGGCGAGTCCGCGGTCATGTGCTCGTAGTGATGGAACGCCCCGAGCAGGTCCTCGAGGTCGTACCACCCGGTCACGTGCAGGCACGGCACGTCTATCTCGTTATAGCGGTCGTCGTAGCGCAGCGCCCGGTAGAAGTCGTCCAGTGTGTCGTGGCGGCACAGGTCTTCCCAGTTCGGACCCGTCGCATTGATGACCTCGCCGATGGCCTCGAACGGGAGCGTCCGCAGGATCTGGTCCCAGTCAGAGTGCTCGAGCCCGTAGAAATCAAGGATGCGCCGCCGGGTGGAATAGGCCCACCAGGCGAAGTAAAGCTGGAAGACGCCGTTTGTGTACGGGATCTCCTGCTGCCAGCGCCCGGCCGCCGAGGTGGAGACCATCGCGCGCAGGTGCGCCGGCCGCTCCGAGGCGCCGGCCCACTGCACCCAGCCCATGTAGCTGAGGCCGGTCGTGCCGACCTTGCCGTTGCACCACGGCTGGGCGGCGGCCCACTCGATCACGTCGTGGGTGTCCGGCGCGTCGTTGACGAACGCGAGCCACTCGCCCTCCGACTTGCCCCGCCCGCGCACGTCGGCGGCCACGAACGCGTAGCCGTTCGACTGGTAAAGCCCGGCCTCGTCGCTGACCAGCGTCTCGCTGTCCTTGCCGTACGGCGTCAGCGTGACGATGGCCGGGACCGGGTCGGTCTCCGCGCCCTGCGGCAGGTAGACGTCGGCGGCCAGCTCGACCCCGTCCCGCATCGGAACGCCGATCTCGAATCGGCCCCGGTCGCCGAGGGCTTCAGCCCGCTCGATCCAGCTCCGGAATGGGGTGACGGGCGTTTCGCGCGATGTTGCCATGGCAGCCGAGCATAAGGGCGAAAACCGGCCCGGTCTTCGGTGGATCGCGCTGATCTAGCGGCCCCGGTTCGGCCCAGCGAACCAAGACAGCACGTCAGGCTGCCGCGCCTTCGTACGCGCTGCGCAGCCACCGGATCAGCTCCGGATCGACGTCGCCCGGATTCTTGACCGCTACCCGGTGGGTGACCATCGCATTCCAGCTGCCCGCCGGGGTGAGCCGGTCGGTCGGGGCAGCGCCCTTCAGCTTGATGCCGACGTCAAAGCGCTCCGAGGTCACACCGACGATGGCGAACTTCTTCCCGTCCCGGACCAGGCTGATGTAGGACTTGGCTGGCTGGACACTGACGTCGGAACCGAACTCGGCGACGCTTGAGATGAGCCGGTCGTAGGTCTCCCGCCCGCCAGCCCGCCGCCCGGCGAAGTGAGCTGCCACCGCCTCGTCGGTGCTCTGCCGCGGCCCGTCCGCGGGCTTGATGGCCCCGTACATGGCCATCGCGTGGCCGTGGCCCAGGCCGTAGTCCTCCTTCAGCCATCTGACCACCTCGCCCGCCTTGACGCCGGGTGCAAGCAAGCCCCTGTCTTGTGCCAGCGCCCGGAACTCGGCCGGGGTCTTGCCGGTCATGACCTTGATCGAATCTAGATACGCCTGGTAGGACACGGTTCTCGCCGCCCTTCGGTCAGTTCTCGCCGTTGCGTGCGGCCTCGAAGCGGCTGGACGCGATGATCCTGGCCGAGGCGAAGGCAGTCCAGAACATGCCGATCGCGACGCCCGCGCACAGCGTGAGTGCGCCACCGGGCACGCCGGCCGCGGGCAGTGCCACGGCGAACAGCGCGCCCGCGATCCGCGAGCCGACGGCCATGCGGCGCTGCCCGGTTCGGGCGAACCGGCGGCCGAAGACGAAGCACAGCGCGATCAGCGCGAGGAACGCGGACGTCCCGCAGACCTGATGCAGCACGCCGTGCCAGCTGCTGACGACGCTGGCATCGGCCGGACTGCCGGGCGGGAAGCCGTCACCGGGATCGGGGTGGAACACGCCGCCCCCGGCGATTCCGGCTCCGCACACGTACAGCAGTGCCGGGATCCACCGGCGTCCCGGCCCAGAACGCACGAGGCGCCGCATGCCGGTCGCGCACGCGATGTACAGGGCTCCCGTGACCAGGAAGTTGACCACCTGGATCCAGCCCAGGTGGCCGATGCTCAGCAGGCTTACGGCGTCGCGGGCTGGGTGAAAGCCGGGCCGGTCCGGCATCTGGGCCAGGGCCGCCACGATGAACAGCGGCCCGGCCACGACGCCACAGCCCGCCAGCGTCCCGGCCGTGCGGGTGGCGGCACCCCGCTGGCCGCCCGGGCATTCAGCGGCCGGCACCGGGCTCCCGCCCGGCCGACGGTCGGCCGGCACCGGGCTCCCGCCCGGCCGCCGCCGCTGAATGCTGAGTGTTCTGGTCATCTCCGATGTCCCCTCAAGGTGTTGGCCCCTAGTTCCCGGGCGGGGTGCTTACACCTGTGCTTCGAACGGGGACGTGCTGGATCGACATCTGGTCAGGATTTCTTCGAACCGCTCGCCGATCGAACGCGCTCGCGACTACCTACCGGCGGAACGCGGCGCGGGTCGCGGCTGCAGTGGCGCTGAAGTACTCGCGCGGCCGGATGAAGCCCCACTCGTTGAATGTCTGGCCGTTGGTGACGGCGCGTCGGTAGCCGAAACAGGCGAGGTAGAGCGTCCGGATATACATGACCGCCTCGAGCCGGTCGAGTTCGTCGTCGGTCGGCTCGACGTGTCGGCGGTAGGCGTTGACGGCAGCGTCGATCCACTCCTGGTTCGGCCGACGTGGGTTCCACGAGCCCGCGCCCCAGATCAGGTACGCGAAGTCGGCGAGGCGCGGTCCGCGCCCGGACGCTTTCCAGTTGATTGCGACAGGCCCTTGTTCGCTCAGGATGGCGTGATCGGGGGCGTGCAGGAGATTACCGTGCAGCAAGCCTTCCGGAAGTCCCTGACCGTCGTCGGCCGAGCGCACCTGGTCGCGCAGCCGTTCGAATCGTGCCCGCTCGGCGGCCGCGACCTTCGTGTCGACGGCGTCGAGAAACGACAGGGCAGCCAGCAGGTCCTGGCGCGGTGTGCCCTCGCGACTCGGGTCCTCACCACTCGCTCCACCCGGGCGGCTGGCGGAATCGTCGTACGGCAGCGCGTGCAGCCGTCCGAGCAGCTCACCCATGATGGCGAACTTCGCGGCACCGTCGGGGAGCTGGGCGCCTTCGACGAACCGCGTCACGAGGACCGCGCTGCCATCGAGGTCAGATACGGCATCGTCGGCAGCCAGGCGCTCCGCCGGATAGTCCTGCCGCTCCAGGAATCCCAGGATCGCGGCGTCGCCCTCAACACCGGCACGCGGCCGAGCGGGGGGAAACGCGCGGGCGACCCACGGGCTGCCGTCATTGCGGTCGATGCGGAACACGTATGTCTTGTGCACGCTGAGCTTGGTCGCCGCGACCGCGTCAATGCCGTAGCGATCCCGGAGATGGGCAACGAGCAGCTCAGCAACTGGCTCGTGGTTCATTCGGGCGCCGAGACCCTCGAGGTCGGTCAGCGCTTCGGTGTAGCGCTGCCCGGTCTCCTCTGCGTGGCGCCGCACAACCTTTTTGAAGCTGGCGTACTTGGTCATGGACAAGCCTCCTCTTGACACCCTGTCCCCCAGCGACGCGGTGTTGGAAGATGGCCTGTGACATTGACGACCGAGAGGGCGAATCCCCTTCGCCAGTGGAACCCCGGCTGGGGCGGATGTTCCATAGCTCGGCGACCGGTCGCCGCCGTAGACGTACTCTCCCTGAGGCGCTCGGTCTTCGTCAAGCGCTGTAGCCCAGGACCCTTGACGCCGATCCCGGCGCGGGATTAGCCTCCGTAATCAAATAGGAAACTTTCCTATTTGTTACGCCCGCCCGGGAGGCGGTGTGTCCCGCCTCTGCCAGATCAGCACCTCCGTCCGCACCAGCCAAGGGATCCGCGCATGAGACGACACACCCGCCTGGTGGCTGCGCTGGCAGCCGTGACCGCCCCATTAGTTGCGATCGGATTCGCCGTCGCACCTGCAGCCAGCGCCGGCACCTGGCAGGGCCGCAACGTCCCGCCGCGCCAGGTGTTCGCCCCCTACGTCGAGACCTACGACACCACCGGCGGCGGCCCGGCCGCCCTGTCCCAGGAATCCGGCGCCCGGTACCTCTCGCTGGCGTTCCTGCAGACCGCCCAGGCGGGCTCGTGCACGGCGTACTGGAACGGTGACACGAGCGCGCCGGTCTCCTCCGCCAGCTTCGGCAGCGACATTTCCGCGATCCAGGCGGCGGGCGGCAACGTCATCCCGTCGTTCGGCGGCTACGCCGCGGACACCACCGGAACCGAGCTCGCCGACAGCTGCACGAGCGTCTCCGCGATAGCCCGGGTCTACGAGCAGGTGATCACGACCTACCACGTGCCCCGGATCGACCTGGACATCGAAGGCACGTCGCTCACCGACACGGCCGGCATCAACCGCCGCAACGAGGCGATCGCCCAGACCGAGTCCTGGGCCGCTGCCCGCGGGATCAGCATCCAGTTCTCCTACACGCTGCCGACGCCCACCACCGGGCTGGACTCCGCGGACGACGCGCTCCTCGCGAACGCGATCGCCGACCACGCACGGATCAGCGTCGTGAACCTGCTGACGTTCGACTACTACATCGGCACCGAGCAGAACATGCTCACCGACACCGAGACCGCGGCGGCAGGCAGCTACACCGAGCTCCAGTCGCTTTACCCGTCCTATCCGCCCGCGCGGATCTGGCACATGATCGGCGTCACCGAGATGCCCGGGATCGACGACTTCGGCCCCGACGAGACGTTCACGATGGCCGACGCGACCGCGGTACTGCGCTGGGCCCAGACTAAAGGCATCAATACCTTGTCCTTCTGGGCCCTGGAACGCGATAACGGTGGCTGTCCCGGCACCAAGGGCGCCGGGACGTGCTCCGGGATCGACCAGCCCGAGTGGTACTTCAGCCACGTCTTCGAGCACTTCACCAGGTGATACTGGTCCGGTCTGGTCCCTAGTAGGGTGCTCGGCATGGGCAGCCAGGGCTGGACGGTGCTCGGCGTTCCGGTCGACAGCGTCGCCGCGCCAGCCGGGGGCCCGCCGTTCGGCACCGAGCTGAGCCCGACGGTGCTGCGAGACCTTGGGCTGGTCGGCCGGCTGGCGGGAACGGACGCCGGGGACCTGGACGTGCGGATAACCGGCCCGGACCGCGACGCGGTCAGCGGCATTGTCGGCTGGCCGAGCGTCGGCTCGGTCGTGGCCGCGACCCGGGCCGCCGTGACCGGCCTGCTGGTGGACGGCCGCCGGCCGCTGCTGCTCGGTGGCTGCTGCACGATCCTGATGGGAGCGGCCCCAGCCGCTCGTGACGTGCTCGGCCGGGTAGGCCTGGCCTACGTCGACGGCCACGTCGACGTGTACGACAACCGCACGTCACCGACCGGTGAGGCCGCCGACATGCCGGTGGCTGCCCTGCTCGGCCGCGGCTGGCCGGACCTGCTGGCGGCGATGGGCGCGATGCCGGTGATCGACGGCCGGGACATGGTCCTGATGGGCGCCCGCGACCAGGAGGAGGCGGCCGACATCGGCGATCTGCCGGACCAGCTCGGCCTCACCGTGTTTGGCCCGGACGCGATCAAGGCGGCCCCGGCCGACCTCGGCCGGGTGGCCCGGGGCCGGTTCGCGTCGTCGGCGACGCCCTACTGGCTGCACCTCGATGTCGACGTGCTGGACGAGGCGGCGTTCCCGGCGACGGACTACCTGATGCCCGGCGGCATCGACCTGCCGCAGCTTGCCGAGCTGCTCCGGCCGCTGGGACAGGATCCGCTCCTGATCGGCGCGTCGGTCGGCTGCTACAACCCGCAGAAGGATCCGGATCACCGATGCGGCGCGGCCCTCGCCGACGTGCTGGCCGGCGCGCTCGGCTAGGGCGCCAGCCAAACAGTGGGGAATGCTGTCAGTACGGGTAACGCGTCAGCAAATACGCCTGCCCGCTGATCGGCGCCGTCAGTCGGCGGCCAGCAGCAGCCCGGCGGGCAGGCGGCGCAGGCGTTCACTCGCCGGTTGTGCCGTCTATCAGCTCTCGCGCGACGTCGAGGTGCCCTGCGTGTCGCGAGTACTCCTGCAGCACGTAAGCGAGGATCCATGCCAGCGTCGGCGGCGGCCGTGTGTCGTTATCGGTGAACCGGCCGCCGACGGCGCTGACGTCGGCCAGCTCCGCAGCGTCGGCGATGGCCCGGGTCTCCTCGCCGGCGGCGTGGAGCGCGGCGATGAGGTCGGCGGCGGTGTCACCGGGCCCGGCGTGCCAGCGCCCGGCCTGGTCTTCGTCGCCGCGCGGGTCGGGGATCTGCTCGGCGCAGAATCCCCACCGCAGCCACCGCCGCTCCATGTAGACGAGGTGCTTGAGCAGTTCCAGCGGCGTCCAGCCCGACGGCAGCCGGCTCTCGCGCATCTCGGCGTCGGTCAGGCCCTCGATCTTGCGGGCGATGACCGACCGGTAATAGTCCAGGAAGCCCAGCAGCACTTCTTTCGGGTCGTCGAGCCGGCGGTCCGGCTTGTGCACGGCGGTGCTCACGCTGCTTCTCCTCCTTCGCCAGCGGCTGCTTGATGCTGTAATCAAGTTGAGCACGGCCGGGCTCTGCCTGGCAGGGCTGCCGTCCAGCGACGGCGACGCTCCGGCGCTGCCACCAGGACGACAGCGGTGGGTCGGCGCCATCGTTGGCCTTTGCCGAACCGCGCGAATGGATGCCCGTAATGCTCGGTACATATGGGTTTCGATGGGCGTCGTGGGCGCCACACTGTTGCAAGAGGAACAGCGTGGGACCCACGACCATATTGGATGACCCGATTTTGGCCGGGTGACGGGTTTCGGCTTGACTCGTGTGGCTTTTGGGTGCGTCCGCATTTTAACCTCGCGGCGCCCCGACCCGGCCGTCGGCCAGATCCTGTCCGATGATCTACGAGATAAGGCCTAGCACTCGGTCAGGCGCGAGGGCCGGGGCTAATTCGCTTTCTCAGGTTGGCCGTCACTTGCCGCGACGAGGTGTCACGGTATGCCACGGTGTGCCACGGCCTTACTTGGCAATGTAAGGCGGGCCGGATATGACCACTGTGTGGGCCTGACGATGAGGAGGCGGTATGGAAGATCACGACTTCAGGGTCATCGAGGCGCGGGCGGCGCTGGCCGAGGCGCGCAAGCGCGATCCCGGCGAACTGACGGTTCACGAACTGCAGGAAGAGATCACCCGGTTCCGCAAGTACGTTCGCTGGCTCATTGACCTGGCCGACGACGGCCGACACCGAGTACGACGAGGAAGTCAGCCAGCTGATGATCTATGGCGGCATTTATGTATCGCCAGCCGACACGTTAAAGCTATGCGAGGCCTGCATGAAGGTGCTGAACCTTGTTTTGGACTCAGGTCACCAGCAGGGAATGTCATGCCCAGCATCTGCGTCTGCTGGCTCGGCGGCATGAGCTCAGAAGCCCGCTGGCAGCAGTGTCACCCGCTGGCCAGCCACTGCTCGACGGCGTCGGGGGTGCGGGGGAGAGCGGCGCTCAGCAGCTCGCAGCCGTCGGGCGTGACCAGGACGTCGTCCTCGATGCGGACGCCGAGCCCGCGCAGCGCCGCGGGCGCGAGCTCGTCGTACCGCTGGAAGTACAGGCCGGGCTCGACGGTCAGCACCATCCCGGGACGCAGCACGCCGTCGATGTAGGACTCCGCCGGGGCGTCGCCGCAGTCGTGCACGTCGAGCCCGAGCATGTGCCCGGGTGCGCAGAGCGTCCAGCGGCGGTGCAGCCCGCTGTCTTCGCGCAGCGAGTCGGCGGCGCTGACCGGCAGCACGCCGAGCTGCTCCAGCCCGTCGGCGAGCACCTGCGCGACCGCTTTGTAGTAGTCCCGGAACGGCTTGCCGGGAGCAATCTCGGCAAGGGCGGCCTGCTGCGCGGCCAGCACGATCTCGTACGCCTCGCGCTGGATCGCGGTGAACGTGCCGGACACCGGCAGGGTGCGGGTGATGTCGGCGGTATACAGCGTCTCGGTCTCCGCGCCCGCGTCGATCACGATCAGCTCGCCCGGCCGCAGCGGCCCGTCGTTGCGGGTCCAGTGCAGGATCGTGGCGTGCCAGCCCGCCGCGGCGATCGTCGGGTAGCCGGGGCCGGCGCCCCCCGCCCGGGCCCGGTGCTCGAACGCCGCCTCCACCTCCCGCTCGCCGGCCGGTTCGCCTGCCGCGGCCTGGCGCAGCACTTGGGCGGCGTCGGCGAACCCGGCGGCGCTGAGTTCCACGGCCGCCCGCAGCTGGCCGATCTCCCACTCGTCCTTGACCAGCCGGATCTCGGCCAGGCTGGCCCGGAGCCATTGCTCGTCGTCGGCATCTGCCACGGCGACCGCGGCGTCTATCTGCGGATCGGTGCCGCGCAGCACGAGGTACCCGTCATCCGGACGCGGCCCGTCGAGGATCGCATCGAGGTCGGAGCGCGGGGCGCAGGCGACGCCCAGCCGCCGGGAGATGTCGGCTAGTTCCGGGCGCGGTCCCACCCACAGCTCGCCGTGCGCCCCGTTGAGCCAGAAACTGTCATCGCTGCGGCCCGACGGCGGCTGCAGGTACAGCGTCGCCTCGTGCTCCCCGCCGGCAGGTTCCAGGACCAGCACTCCGCCGGGTGTCTGATCTCCGGTCAGCCATACGTAATTGCTTTCGGGCCGGAACGGGTAGTGCGAGTCACCCGCGCGCAGTCGCGGCTGGCCTGCCGGGACGATCAACCGGGCACCGGGCCATCGCACGGACAGCGCGGTGCGGCGTTTTGCGAGCAGATCGGCGGGCGGGGCGGGGAACACGCCAGGCGGCTCGGCAGCCTCGGACCAGCCCTGCCGCATGTATTCGGACAGCCGGGCCGATGGGGGCGTGGCGAATGAGGTCTTCCGATAGGCCATCACCATTGCAGTCTCACGGCGGTGCGCCGGACCTGCCAATGCGCAAGTGTCGGATGCGCGGCGTTTCTTGCTGCGACGATTGTTAAAGATCCGTGCTTGACCGCGCCCTTGAACCAGCCCAAACTAGGGCATTATCTTCCAGCGTAGATCGCGGATCGGTCGTGGCCCTGAACGAACTCCAGGCTCTCGTCGAGGACCTCTCGCGGCGCACCGGGGCTCCGGCGGTGCTCGAGGACCATGAACAGCGCATGGTTGTGTACTCCGCCCAGGACGGGCCCATCGACGAAATCCGCCGGGACTCGATCCTGAAGCGCGAGACCGCTCCGGAGGTCAGGAACTGGTTTCGCCAGTTCGGCATCGCGCACGCCACCTCGCCGGTGCGCATACCCAGTCATCCGGAGCTGGGCATCCTCGGCCGGCTGTGCGTTCCGGTGCGCTTCCGGGGCCGGCTGCTCGGTTTCCTCTTCCTCATCGACGACGTGCGGCGGCTGGACGGCCCCGACGTCGAGGTGGCCGAGCGGGTCAGCCACCATGCCGCGCTCCTGCTGTACGAAGACGAGCTCGACCGCCGGCTCTGGTCGAGCGTGCTGTCCCACCTGCTGACGCCCGACCTGGAGATGCGCCAGGTCGCCGCGCAGCAGCTGGTGGAGCAGGGCCTGGCGGCGGCCGATGCGCCGCGCGCAGTCGTGGTGGTCCGGCTGGCCAACATCCCGGTGTCCGGTGCCGAGGAGGTCATCGGCGACGCCATGCTCGAGCTGCTGCGCAGGCGGGTACAGCCGGGCCTGCTGCAGATGGCGCGTCCCGACCACGGGGTGCTGCTGGTGCCCGTCGCTTCGCCCGACGACGACCGGCAGGCGGTCGCCACCGCTCGTGAAGCGTCGGCCGCGCTGGCCCGGGGGGCACGCAGCAAACCGCACGGCGGCGACGCGCGCGTGATCACGGGGATCGGCGACCCGCAGCCTCAGCTTGCCGACGCTCACCACTCCTACCGCGAGGCGCTGCTGGCCGCGAAGGTAGCTGCCGCCGTGCCCACTGTGGGCGATCTGGCCCACTGGCGGGACCTCGGCGCGTTCCGGATCCTGGTCCAGGTCCCGCTGTGCGACGACGTGCGCTCCTCGTGTGTGGACCCGCGGCTGCTGCGGCTCATCGGGCACGACGACGACCTAGCCGGAACCGTTGAGACGTACCTCGATCTCGGCTGTGACGCCAAGCGGACCGCCGAGCAGCTGCGGCTGCACCGGGCCACGCTGTACTACCGGCTTGGCAAGGCGGCCCGGCTGACCGGCGCGGACCTGCACGACGGCAACGACCGCCTTGCCCTGCACCTCGGCTTCAAGCTGGCCCGGCTGAACGGAAGCTACCCGCCCGCCGGTTCCAGCCGGCCGGAGGCTACTTCGTGAAGTGCCAGTACTCGGGCAGGAACGTGTACAGCGGGTCGAATGTGACGCCCTTCAGATTGCTCTTGACCGCCTGGATGAAGTAGATCTGCGGCACCCAGATGAACGGCAGCTGCTCGGCGGTGAACGTCGCGTACTGGTGGAACAGCGCCATGCTGCTGTCGTCCTGGATCTTGCTGATCAGGCTGTCCATCATCGGGTCGGAGTAGCTGCCCGAGTTGGACGGCGCGCCGGTCTGGAACAGCGGCTCACCGGTCGGCAGGTAGCCGGGGCCGTCGTATGCCCAGCCGGACAGATCGATCATCTGCCAGGTCGTGTTCGTCGAGACGCCCACCCCGAGCAGCGTGCTGAACGATTCGGCCTGCAACGCGATGGAGATGCCTGCCTGCGAGGCGTCCGACTTGTACGTGTCAACCTGCCCGGCCAGCGCGGTGGAGCCCGACGTGTAGTCCATCGTGAACTTGGCCTGAGTGCCTGCCTTGATCCCGGCACCGCACTTCGCGGGCGTCTCGCAGGTCATGACGCCGCCCACCATCTTCCAGCCGTGGCTTTCCAGCACGCTCTTCGCCTTGGCGATGTCGAAGGGGTAGGCGCCAGCCCCGCCGTTGGCCTTTTCCACCGCGGGCTCGAACGCGTTGGCGGGCTCGGGAGGAACCGGCCCGGTCGTGGGGTACGCGTAGCCGCGGTAGATCTCCTTCGAGATGCCGACCTGGTCGTTGACGTACATCAGCACCTGGCGGAAGTACAGCTGCTTGAGCATCGGCCCGGCGGTTGGGTTCTTGAAGTTGAGCTGGGTGTAGGCGATCGCATAGGTGTAGAACGGCTGCAGCGCGTAAGCGGACCCGAGCGGGTTGGACGACGGCAGCGCCTGGTTCAGCGGCTTCTCCGGGAGGTCGGCCGGCGGTATCTGCCCCACGTCCAGCGAGCCCGTCTTCAGGGCCGTGTACATGGCGGTGTCGCTGGTGTAGTCGAGGTACTTGAGCTGGGAGAGCGTCGGCTTCGGTGAACCCGAGTAGGCCTTGTTGGGAACGAAGACGTCGGGGCCGCTGGCGTTGAACGCCGTCAGCTTCCATGGGCCGTCCACAACGCCCCAGAGGGCGCTCGTCCCGTACGTGGAAGTGTCCTTGGCCTGGGCGCTCAGGAAGCTCCACACCTTCGCGCAGTCGGAGATGCTGGTGTGGCAGCCGCCGCTGCCGGGCTTGGCGCCCGCTGAGGTCACGTCCCAGGCGAGCGGCATCGGCGTGATCTCAGCCAGCTGGTTGTAGGTGAACCACGTCGACGCGTACGTCTTGGTCAGGTGCAGGACGATCGTGTCCGGGCCGGTGACCGAGATGGACGCCAGATTGTCCGGCAGGGTTCCCGGCGTGTAGCCGGCGTAGTTGGCCTTCTCCGCCTTCATCATGTTGAGCCAGAACGCCACGTCCTGCGCATCGACGGCTTCCCCGTCCGACCACTTCCAGCCCTTGAGCTGGACCGTCACCGTCTTGCCGCCGTCGCTGTAGACGGGCGCGTCGGCGGGCGACAGCGGGTAATTGACCTGGACCGACGTGCCGTTGTTGCCGAACATGTAGAGCGGGCGGTACAGCATGTACTGGAAGTTCTGGCCGTTAGGAACGCTCTCATCGGCGATGGGGATGAACGGCCAGATATAGGTCGGACTCTGCCCGCTGACGAATCCGTACGTCGCCACGCCGCCCTTCACCGTTGCGCCACTCGAGGGCTCCTGCGAACTCGAGGAGGAGCAGGCGCTGATGACCAGCGCGGCCGCGATAACCGCACCCGTGAGTCCGAGCAGGCCGCGTCTGCGTCTGCCCGCCGTTTCCCGGCGCCCGCTTGGCGCGTGACCTGGCTTCATATCGGTGCTCCAAACGAGCGGAATGCCACGGCTTATTGATCCGGAGGTTACTGCGGCGGCCCTTTAGAGGAGAACGGGCAATTGTCGAAAGCTAGCCCGGCCGTCTGCGACAAATGACCAATACGGCCCGGCTGGGCCCCCGGCATCACCACGGCCTCGGCGTGCGGACCCAGGGTGGCGGCTGTTGCAGGTGGTCAGCGTGCGCTGCTCGGCGAGGGCCGGCCGGCGCGCATCCGGTTCGGCGGGGCGATCCCCGCGGACAGGTCGACGCCGTGTTCGGTGGCGTGGCGCTGGATGATGTCGGTGGCCAGCAGCGCGAGCCGGTGGCGGTTGGTGTCGCTGAGGCCGTCGGTCAGCGCACGCACCTGGACGGCGACCTCGGCGGTGAACGCCTGGGCCAGGTCGCGGCCTTCGTCGGTCAGCACGACGCGAAACGACCGGCCGTCCTCGGGGACTTCGGCCCGCCGCACCAGGCCGCGCCGCCCGGCCCGGTCGACCAGCCCCGTGGTGCTGGACTTGTCCAGGTCCAGGAGGCGTCCCAGCTGCGCCATCGTCGGCTCCCGGTCGCGCAGCACACCGAGCAGCCGGCCCTGCAGGACCGACATGTCGAAGCCCGCGGCGCTCTGGGCCATTACCGCCTGGACGAGCGTCGAGAGCTGAACCAGCCCGTCGACGATGCCCAGGTCGTCGCGCCGTCGTGCCTGGTGGGGCGAGTCTGCGTTCACGTCCAGCATTCTAGCCTTGCGTTGGTACGTGGCATGAACTAAATTGTACGTAACACGTACTAATTGGAAGGGAGGCCCATCGATGAGGTCCCAGGTTTCATCTCCCGGAGCCGGCCGCGACGTGCCGATCGCGGCGGGCGAGCTCGCGCCGCGCCGCCGCGGCGTCGCCCTCGGCATCTGCTGCGTGAGCGTGCTGCTGGTCGGCATCGACATGACCGCGGTCAACGTCGCGCTCCCGTCGATCGGACGGGACTTCCACGCCGATGCGTCCGGGCTGTCCTGGACGATCGACGCCTACACCCTGGTTCTCGCCGCGTTCCTGATGTTCTCCGCGTCGGCGGCCGACCGGTTCGGCCGCAAGCGGGTCTTCCGGATCGGCCTGGTCACATTCGTCGCCGGGTCGGCGCTGTGCGCGCTGGCGCCCGGTCTTGGGTGGCTGGTCGGGTTCCGGGCGCTCCAGGCACTGGGCGGCTCGATGCTCAACCCGGTCGCCATGGCGATCATCAGCCGCCTCTACCCCGAGCGCGCGCAGCGGGCCAGGGCCATTGGCGTGTGGGCCGGGGTCACCGGGCTCGCCCTGGCACTGGGGCCCGTCGTCGGCGGTGCCCTGGTCAGCTCGCCGCTCGGGTGGCGGTGGATCTTCGTCATCAACGTCCCGATCGGGCTGGCCGCCGCGGCGGCCGCCCGCGGTGTGCTGCCCGAGTCCAGGGCCGACCATCCCCGCCGGTTCGACCCGGTCGGCCAGGTCCTGGTCGCAGCCGCGCTGGCCAGCCTCACCTGCGGGATCATCGAGGGACCCCGGCTCGGCTGGTCATCGCCGGCGATCGTGGCCGCGTTCGCCGTCACCGCGGCGTCCCTGGCCGGCATCGTGTGGTACGAGCCCCGCCGCAGCCAGCCACTGCTCGAGCTGCGGCTCTTCCGCAGCATCCCGTTCTCCGGGGCGAACGTGATCGCCGTGGTGGCCTTCGCCGCCCTGGGGTCGTTCCTGTACCTGAACAGCATCTACCTGCAGGAAGCCCGCGGCTTCAGCGCGCTCGACACCGGGCTGCTCACCCTGCCCCTCGCCGTCGTCAGCGTGATCTGGGGGCCGCTCAACGGCCGGGTCCTGGCCCGCTACGGATCCCGGGTGCCGCTCGTGCTGGCCGGGCTCGCCCTCATCGCGACCGGAGTCATCCTGTCCGCCGTGACGACCAGCACGATGATCGTGGTGCTGCTGGTCGCCTACGCAGCCATGGGGCTCGGGAATTCGGCGGTCGGCGCGCCCATCACCCACACCGCGGTGGCCGGCATGCCGCCCGCCCAGGCCGGTGTCGCCGCCGGGGTCAGCTCCACCACCCGGCAGGTCGGCGGGACGATCGGCGTCGCGGTCGCGGGCGTCACGATCGCCGCCGTGCCCGCCGGTCATGCCCAGCAGCTCGCCGCGGCCACCCACACCGGCTGGTGGCTCGTTGCCGGCTATGGCCTGACGATCGCGGTCCTCGGCATCCTCAGCACCACGGCCAAGGCCAAGGCCACCGCCGAGCGCGCGGTGCCCGCTCCGGTGCCCGCGTAAAAGGTAGGGGCGGGGGTAGGCGACGGCGTTCACGCAACCTCGCGAAAGGTAACGATCATGGCAGCAGGCAAGAACTCGAGCTCGCCAAAGTATGGGGTCCCCGGCCTGGGCAAGAAGGATGCCACGCTGGTCATCGACCTTCTGCAGGACCGGCTGAACTCACTCAACGACCTGGCCCTGACGCTCAAGCACATCCACTGGAACGTGGTAGGCCCGCAGTTCGTCGGGGTGCACACGATGCTCGATCCGCAGGTCGATGGCGTCCGCCTGATGGTTGATGAGACCGCCGAGCGCATCGCGACCCTCGGCGGATCGCCGCAGGGCACGCCGGGCGCGATAGTCGCCGCCCGGTCATGGGACGACTATTCCCTTGGCCGCGACGACGCCATCGCCCATCTAGGCGCGCTCGACGTGGTCTACGCGGGCATCATCGAGGCGCACCGCAAGGCGATAGCGGCAACGGAGGAGCCCGATCCGGTCACCCAGGACATGCTCATCGGCCAGGCGGGCCAGCTGGAACAGTACCACTGGTTCGTCCGGGCGCACCTGGAGAGCCCGAGTGGATCACTGCGCACAGCCGGTGCCAGTACCGAACGGAAGGCTGCCGCACGCGCACGCCGGTGAGCGGCGGCCCGCAGCCGAGCACGTCCCACGCCCGGCGTCTGGGACGTGCTCGGTTTCCTTAGCCGGCGCCGGGAAGGCACACCTGAACCGCGTCTCCCCGACCACGCGGGCCTGGAAAACCGGCGGCCGCCAGCCCGGCCACGCGGAGGCCGCGGCCAGTCCGTGGGGTGCGGGCAAGCAGCGATGCCCCGTAGAGGGCCGCGGCGAGGCTGTTTGCCAGCGCATGGACCACGCCGACGCGCATCTGCTGTTCGTGCTGCTCCGACCAGTCGACTGCGCCAGCGACGATCGCGGGCGCCGAGGCCACAAGCCCGGCGGCCACCAGGCGCCGTGCCGCCGCGTCCGCCCGCGGCACCAGAAGGTCCAGCGCGCTGGGCGACAGCCAGGCACCTACGGGCAGCTGCACGAGCACGGGGTGCAGCGGGTGGCCAAGCCACACCCCGTGCAGCGCGTCCCGGATCCTGCCGGGCGGATGGACCGGCCGGCTTTCTGGCCGACCGCGACCGCAGGGTCAAGCTGATCGGCATCCTCAAGGCGGGAGACGAGTCGCATGCGGCTGCGCTGTCCACGACCCCATGGCGTTAAACCGCTGTTCCGTGGGGTTAAACCGTGGCAACAGAGGTAGAGAGCAGCATCCCAATGCCCGACAACGGGGGTGTTCGCATGACGAGTTCCACTGCCCTGGGACCGAGATGATAGCCCGGCTGCCGGGCTGGGCTGAGCCCCTGGTGGAGGCCTCGCAGAAGGCAGGCGAGGACGCCGCTGCGGCGCTGCGGCTGGCTGAGGAATTCGGCCGGATGTTGCCCCAGCCGGGGGGCGGGGATACCGCGGCCCGCTGGGCGGTGCTGGCCGCCGTCAGCCGGGAGAACCTGACGGTCGGCCGGGTGCTGGAAGCGCACAGCGATGCGCTCGCGATCCTGGGCGAGGCCGGCGAGCCGGCACCGGAAGGAACATGGGGTGTGTTTGCGGCGGAGGCAGCGCCGCACCGGCTGGAGGCACGTGATCGTGGCGGATCCGTCGCTTTGTACGGGGTAAAACCGTGGTGCTCGCTGGCTGCACAGCTCGATGCCGCTCTGATCACCGCCCACGTCGGCGACGATCGCCAGCTCTTCCGGGTGCCGCTGCAACACCGGTCGGTGACCTTCGAGCCCGCCGATGGCTGGGTTGCCCGCGGCCTGCGGACCGTTACCAGCGCCGCCATCTACATGGACGGCACCCCAGCGGTCCCGGTGGGCCCGCCCGGCTGGTATCTCGTCAGGCCTGGCTTTGCCTGGGGCGGCATGGGCGTGGCCGCGTGCTGGCACGGCGGTGCCACCGGCCTGCAGGCCACGCTGATCGCCCGGTCTGCGGAGCGCTCTGGCGAGCTTTCCGCGCTGCACGTGGGGCTGGTCGATGGCGCGCTGCACGCGTCCGAGTCCGTGCTGGCCGGTGCGGCGGCGGAAATCGACAACGGAAAGGCCGAAGGGTCGGTGGGGGCGGAGCTGGAACTACGGGTGCGCGCCGTGGTAGCCGACGCGGCCGAGCGGACCCTGCGCCAGGTGGGCCACGCGCTCGGCCCGGCACCGCTGGCCTTCGACGAAGAGCACGCGCGGCGGGTGGCCGATCTGGAGCTGTACCTGCGCCAGCACCACGCCGAACGCGACCTGGCCCGGCTCGGCGAGGCCGCGCTGGCGGGCTACCGGCAGGAAACGGGGCGTTGATCCGCCGCCTGGCGGTCATCGTCCCGGCCGCGAACGAGGAGCAGCACATCGGGTCGTGCCTGGCGAGCATCGGCACGGCGCGCGCACACCTGGCGCAAAGCAGCGCGGCCGGTGTGCAGGTGCAGGTTTTCGTGGTCCTGGACGGCTGCCAGGACCAGACCGCCGCCATCGCCGCGCGCTTTCCCGGGGTGTGGCCGGTCGTGATCCGAGCGGGCCGGGTCGGCACCGCCAGGCACGCCGGGGCGCTGGCGGCCATCGGCAGCTCCCCGCCTGCCCGAGAACTGTGGCTCGCCAACACCGACGCCGACTGCGCCGTGCCGCGTGACTGGCTCTCCTTCATGGTCGCCGAATCTCGCCGCGATACGCAGGTGGTGCTGGGGACGGTCCTGCCCGGCCCCGGCCTCCCGGCGCCCCTGAAGAAGGCGTGGCTGAGCCGGCATCATCTGCGGGATGGCCATCCGCACGTCCACGGCGCCAACTTCGGTATCCGCGCCGACACCTACCTGACGCTGGGCGGATGGCAGCCGCTGAGGATGGGGGAGGACGTCGACCTGGCGGGGCGCGCCGCCGCGGCCGGCCATCTGCGGATCATCCGGACGGCGTCCGTCCCCGTGGTCACCAGCAGCCGCACCTCGGCCCGGGCGCCCGGTGGCTTCGCCAGCTACCTGACCGCACTGGGAGCGCCCCATGAGGGCGCCGCGCAGCTGAGCGGGGCGCCGTGAACGCTATAGATGCGCCCGGAACCAGGGAGGACGCCTGGCGGGCGTGGCCGGGCCTGGCGCAGCTGCCGCCCGGCCGCCTGGGCAGCCCGGCCAGCGTGGCCGTGCTCGCGGCGCACCCAGACGACGAGGTCCTTGGCGCGGGGGGACTCCTGAGCCTGCTGGCGTCCGTCGGCATCCGGATCCGGCTGGTAGCGGTGACCGACGGCGAGGCTTCGCACCGCGGCAGGGCCAATCCGGCCGAGCTGATCGCGCGCCGCTGCGACGAACGCGCCGCCGCACTGTGTGAACTTGGCGCCAGCGCGGCCGAAGTGGTCCGGCTCCGCCTGCCGGACTCCGGGCTGGACCGCCGTGAACCGGAGCTCACGGTGCTGCTGTGCCAGCTGACCGCCGGCTTCGACGCCTGCCTGGCACCTTGGGACAAAGACGTGCACGCCGACCATGAAGCGGTCGGCCGTGCTGCCCGGCGGGCTTGCCCGCGCCTGTTCTTCTATCCCATATGGATGTGGCACTGGGCGCGCCCCGGCGACCCGCGGGTGCCCTGGCCACAGGCCTTCCGCGTCCCGCTGCCCGCCGTGGCCGCCGAGCGCAAGCGGGCGGCCATCGGCTGCTTCGCCAGCCAGCTGGAAAACAGGGCAGACGAGCTAGGTCCCGTGCTGGCGCCAGACTTCGTCGCCCACTTCACCCGCGACTTCGAGCTGCTGTTCACTGCGAGGTGCCCATGACCGTCTGCGCCAGCTACTTCGATGACATGTATACGAACTCGCCCGACCCTTGGGGTTTCACCAGCCGCTGGTACGAGGCGCGTAAGCACGCGATCACCGTGGCCATGTTGCCCAAGGCGCGCTACCGGGACGCGTTCGAGCCAGGCTGCTCGATCGGCGTGCTGTCAGATCTCCTGGCTCCCCGCTGCGAGCACCTGCTGTGCTGCGACATCGTCCCGGCCGCGGTGCAGGCGGCCGCGGAACGCACCGCTAGCCACGGCAATGTCGAAGTCCAGCAGCGTGCCGTCCCCCGGGACTGGCCGGATGGTCAGTTCGATCTCATCGTCCTGTCGGAGATCCTCTACTACTTCGCCGGATCCGACCTGGGCCAGGTGCTCGATCTCGCCGTCGGGGCACTGCGCCCCGGTGCCGCGCTGCTCGCCGTGCACTGGCGGCACCCGGTGGCCGAACACCCGCGGACAGGCGACGAGGTGCACGCGGCGCTGGCGGCACGGCCGGAGATGGCGCGGCTGGCCCGGCACACCGAGCCCGATTTCCTCGCCGAGGTTTACCTGGCCGGCCACGGGCAGCCAGTGTCGGTCGCTGCCGCCGAAGGGCTGACTTGACGGCCCGCCGTGTTAGGTCCGGCCGCTCGGGGTAGGGCGCGATCTCACCGGCATCTCGGGAGATCAATATGACCAAGATCGTTAATGGCCAGTGGGCGCCGTGGCGCGGCGCCAGAAACTGGGCCGAGGGCGCCCTGGCGCGAGCGCGCACCCCGCAATCACCGCAGGGCCTGCTCGCCATCTATCTGAACGATCACCTGGCGGGGGCGACCGGAGGGGTCGAACTGGCGCGCCGGGTGGCGGTCTGGTACCCCGTTCCCGGTCAGCAGGCCGCGCTCGAGGGCCTGGCGGCAGACATCGCCCAGGACCGGCAGACGCTGCTCGACCTGATGACCGCGCTCGGAATGCCGGTCCGCCGCTACAAGGTCGGCGTTGCCTGGGCCGCCGAGAAAGCGGGCCGGCTGAAGCTGAACGGCAGCTTGCTCAGCCGGTCGCCATTGAGCAACCTTGAAGAGCTGGAGATGCTGCGGCTGGGTGTGGAAGGCAAGGCAGCCGGCTGGCGCACGCTGCGCGAGCTGGCCAAGACCGATGGCCGACTGACACCTGGCGCACTTGATGAGCTCATAGCCCGAGCCAGCGAGCAGGCCAGCCTCCTCGAGGAACTCCGGGTTCAAGCGGCGGCCCAGCTCGTTAGTGCTCAGCCAGCTAGAGCGTGTCTTTAGATCATGGGCATGGTGCGGAGCCAGATTCTGATCGATGCGACGTCGACGGACCCACGCCAGACGAAGTCGCGCTTGTCGAACCTGGTGGCCACGGCGCGGTGCTGGCGCAGCTTGCCGAAGGCCCGCTCGACGGTGTTGGGCTGCTTGTAGGCGGCGGGGTCGAAGGCGGGCGGGCGCCCGCGCTGCCGCGCCGCAGCCGGTTACGGGCCTGGTCGGCGGGGCTGCGGGATCGTGGCCTTGATCCCGCGGCGGCGCAGGTGCGCGCGGATCGCGGAGCTGGAGTAGGCCTTGTCGCCCAGCACCCGTCCCGGCCGGGTCCGCGGGCGCCCCGGGCGGTGGCGGGCGATGCGCAGCCGGCTCATCAGCGGCTCAAACGCCAGCGAATCGTGCTTCAGCCGGGGATGCCCGGAGGCGGCGAACTTGCAGCAGGCTCTGCTGGGCCGGGCGGCCCCGCGGAAGGGACTGGATCGCTAGCCGGACCGGTGTCGTAGCTGGTGATGTCCGCACCCAGGGCTTCCGCTAGTTCTGCCAGCGCCCCGTCAATCAGCCTGAGGTCGCGCAAGGGGAGATAACCACTCCCGGCGTTGCTTCCCGGGGCATCCAGCCGCTGTTCGATCAGGTCGAACAGGGAGGCCGAGCGGGTGTAGGTGCCCCCCTGCGGGCAGCCGACCGCGGGCTGGAGGGCGGCCAGCGATGTCTGCAGGGTCTGACAGCCTCGGTCCAGCAGGGCCGCGGTGTCCGCGTCCGGCCTGGCGGTCGGGATGTCGCGGACCAGGTTGAGAGCGTAGCGGCGGGCCGCCGTGGCGGCGGCCATGGTCGTGCCGGACCGCTGGCTCTGGCTGCCCGGCTGGACCCTCCGCCTCGACTGGATAGTGGACGCCAGGGCCTGGTAGGCGGTGTTCAGTGCCCGGGCGTCGCCTTGCAGCAACGCTGCATCCCCCGCTCCGCCGGGCGCCGCGCACACATGCCGGAGCAGGCTCGCCATGGCGGCGAGATAGTCCCGCAACGCCACCCGGGCGACCCGGGAGGCGTGCAGGGGCAGCACAACCAGCACCACCGCGGCGGCTACCGCCGCGCCGATCGCGGTCTCCTCCAGCCGCAGGACCAGCAGTGCGTTACTGAAGTCCCCGATCTCCGCATACAGCTGCGACACCGTCACCGTGATGGCGATGACGAGGAACGCGTAGTCGGCGCGCTGCAAGTACAGACCCAGCAGCACCGAAGCCAGGATGACCGCGATCATCCAGCCCGCCGCGTGCGAGCCGATGAGGTCGACCAGCGCGGAGCCGACCACGATCCCCGCGAGCGTCCCGGTGATCCGGGAGAGCGCCTTGCCGACCTGCTCCTCGGTGTTGCTGGTCCCCTGGAAGACGATGAAAGCGCCGATCACCGCCCAGTAGAAACGCTGCCCGGACAGCAGGTCGCCGAGAGCGGTGGCGGCCCCGATGGCGACACCCAGCTGGATCGCGGTGCGGACGTAGGGAGCCACGGCCGCGCGGCGCACGTGGCGGCCGGGCCCGGCCGTCGATGAGGCCTGGGCGGTGGCAGCGGCCGTGATGGACAGGGAGCCGCCCTGGCGCAGCGGCACCGCCGGGGTGAACAGGGCCTCACCGCCGGCCGGGTGGTCCTGGGCTCCTAGCTCCAGCCACTGCGGCAGGGCATCGGTGAAGTCGGTGACCGACCCGGCGAACCGGTGCGCGATGATCTCCGTGGTATCGCCGTCCGGGCCGGCCGGCGCGGGGAGCGTCCCGGCGAAGGCCAGGGCGGATGCCCGGGCGCTGTCAAACCGGCCGTCCCGCAGGCTGGCCAGGATCTCCCGGACCTGTTCTCGCTGGCCTGCGTGCAGCGGCGAGCGGCTGAGCGCCTCGGCGGACCGGGCCAGGTTGGTCAGGGCCAGCCAGGCGTCGAACAGCCGCTGATGGAGCAGGGCCGCGGCGGAGCCGGCCGGCGCCGCGCCCGGATCGGCGAGCTGGCCGTCGATGAGCTGGGCGGCCTGCCCCAGCCGGGTCTTCTGCCGGTGCAGGCGGCGGCTGGCCCATGGGCCAGGCGCGTCGAACGCCGCCAGGGCCAGGCCGGCCAGCCGGCGCGCCCGGGCCGCGTAGGACCGCTGGGTGCGCCGTAGCGCCCGCGTGCTGCTGTCGTGGAATACGCCGACCTTGACGACGATCGCGACCAGGATGCCCACCCCGATCTCGGCCGTCAGCCACCCGGTATCGCCGAGGGTGATCACGGACCCCAGCAGGAACCCGAACAGATAGCCGATGAAGAGCCGCGGCGCGACGCGCACCCCGGCCGGGCCGAAACGCCGCAGGTAGGTGCCCGCGGCCAGGATCGGCGGCAGCAGGCACAGCGCCAGGACGCGATGACCCGCGACAGCGAGCGACAACGCCAGAACCGCGATCATCGGCAGCGGCAGGACCAGCATGCTGACAACCTGATCGCGCGCCAACGTGTCCTGCACGGCTATCGCCGCACTCAGCCCGATGACCCCGCCCAGGACAATGGCGAAGATCAGCACTCCGTGATTGGCCGCCGCCACCCGGGCCGCCGCGGCCGCCCCGGCGGCCGCTGGCGGCGCCGGCCGCTGCAGCGCCCCGGTGAAGCGGACGAAGAACCACTCTGCGCCGATCGCACCAGCGATGGTCAGCGTCGCGCACAAGACGGTGCGCAGCCGGTTGAGGCCTGGGTCGGGCCCCGCCAGCCACCCGCCCAGCGCGCCCAGGCCGTCCAGCAGACGGGCTGGCCTGCGTTCGGGCCTGCTCGCCCGGCTCCGGCCGGGGAATGCTGGCGTCATCGTCGGCCCGGTCACGGCACGACCACGACCACTGGCGCGTCATGGCGGGAGACAAGCCGCCGGCCGGCTGAACCGGCCAGGCGATGCAGCGTCTTTGCGGACCTGCCGACCACCACGAGATCGGCGCGCGCCGAGTGCGCGACGCATGTCAGGGCGCGGGTGACTCCGCCGGGCTCCCGGACGAAGCTCAGCGGCACGCCGACGTCGCTGGCCAGCTGCGCGGCTCCGGCCGCCAGCAGCCTGGCTGCCTCCTGTCTTGCCTGCTCGGCGGCGGCATAGTCGAACGGCCCGCCGAACGCCGCGCCAGGTTCCACCGCGGGCGTGGCGTACACGGCGATGAGGCTGCCGTTGCTGCGGACGGCTTCGCCGGCCGCCCAGGCGAATGCGTCCCAGCTGGCCGGCGAGCCATCCAGCTCGACCACGATCACCGGTGGCGGGCCGCCAGTGGCCTGCCCCGGGCAGTGGTGCGAACGGATCGCTGCTGGGTCGTCCTGGGTCATACGATCACCTCGACATCAACGGCGCCCCGGGCCGGGCGGGCCTGCGACGCTCGACCCGGGCGCGGGCCAGGCCCTGGTGGTGCGTCCGGGATGCGCGACGGGCGGTCCGGGCTTTCCGCCGCCAGTTCCGGCAGGCGGCGGAGCGCTGGCAGGGCGCCGCCGAGCACCGCCGCCTCCTGCTCCGGCAGCTTGTCGATCAAGACCGTGAACACCGACGCGCCGGCCCGGCGCATCGACCACAGATGACGCCGTCCGGCCTGGCTGATGGCGACCAGCACCACCCGGCCGTCGCCAGGGTCGGACCGCCGCTCGGCGAAGCCCAGGTCCTCCAGCTGGGACACAACGGCCGTCATCGACGGCTGCGTCACTCCCTCGCTCGCCGCCAGATCGGTCAGCCGCTGTGGCCCGGTGCGCTCCAAGGTGCCCAGCGCCGACGACGCGGTCAGGCTCAGCTTCCGGCTTCTGCGGCGGATCACCGGGGGTGCCAGCGCGAACAGTGCCTGGCCAAGGGCCTCACTGTCACCAGCCATGACATAAACATAGGAACATCTATATAGCTTTGTCAATGGATCTGCGCCGGGGATGACCTGGGTCGCCACCAGCAAAGGAGGGGAGACCTGCTGCTCCAGTCACCGTCGCTCAGCGTGATGATGTCGATCGGCCGTAGCTCACACGGCAGATCACGGACCGGTCCCACGTGAGCGATCCACTGGAGGCCGCAGCCAGGGACACTAGCTCGGCTAGTCCCTGATCAGCCCGGGAACGCCGGCGACGCCCTCAATCGTCGTCGTGTGTTTTGGCCGCCTCTCGGAGCCGGTCAAATATGCCGACGATGCTGTCGCTCAGCCTGCTTCGGTCGCCGCTCTCATCGTCGGCCGGCAGCGTGGCTGCTTGCTCTTCGCTTACCTTGCGTTGCCCGCAGTCTTGATCCCCTGATGTCATTGCTGAACTGCCATGATCTTCGACCTCTCCGTCTTCCCGTGTTCTTCCCCCGTCCACAGCGATAAACGTGGTGCTAAGGGCAACTGCCGGGTCATATGCTTAGCTACGCCAGTCCGGGTAGCGATAAATGCTTATGTCCCCGACGACGTAGCTGGGTCAGGCTCGCCGATGGCCGATCAGAAGGCATCGGCGGCGGAGCTTGAGCGGGATGACGGCCGAGGCTTCCACCGCTCGGTGGGCCTGCTGTCGGCGGCCGCGATCAACATGACGCAGATGGTCGGCATCGGCCCGTTCATCACGATCCCGTTGATGGTCGCCACGTTCGCCGGTCCGCAGGCGATCGTCCGCTGGATAGCCGGGGCGCTGCTGGCGATCTGCGACGGGCTGGTGTGGGCGGAGCCGGGCGCGGCGATGCCCGGGGCGGGCGGCACCTACCTGTATCTGCGGGAGGCGTTTCAGTACCGGACCGGGAAGCTGATGCCGTTCCTGTTCATCTGGACGATCGTGCTGGCGATCCCGCTGATCATGTCGACGGGCATCATCGGGCTCGAACAGTACCTGACCTACTTCCTGCCCAACCTCAGCTACTGGCCCATGCACCTGATCGGCGTCGGGGCCACGGCGGCGATCGTGATCCTGCTCTATCGCAAGATCGAGTCGATAAAGGCGATCACCATTGGGCTGTGGATTGTCATGCTGGTCGCGGTGGGCATGACGATCGCCGCCTCGTACAGCAACTTCCACCCCAGCCTGGCGTTCCATTACCCGCACGGCGCGTTCGGGGGCGGGTTCGTCGCGGCGCTCGGCGCCGGGCTGCTCATCGCCATCTACGGCTACCTCGGGTACAACACGGTCGCGTACATGGGTGGTGAGCTGCGCAACCCGGGCAAGGTGATGCCGCGCGCGATCATCATCTCGATCTTCGCGATCATGGCCTTCTACCTGGCCATGAACATCGGCGTCCTCGGGGTTCTGCCCTGGCAGAAGGTGGCGCATGCCTCTTCGGTGGCCTCGCTGGCCGTCACCCACAACTGGGGGCGCCCCGCCGCGGATGCGGTCACCGCGCTCATCCTGGTGACGGCGATGGCCTCGGTGTTCGCTGGCCTGCTCGGCGGGTCGCGGGTGCCGTACCACGCGGCGCGTGAAGGGCTGTTCTTCGCTGTGTTCGGCCGGCTGCACCCCAAGCACGACTTCCCTCAGGTCTCCCTGCTGGTGATGGGCCTGATCACCGCCGCGGGCAGCTTCTTCACGCTGACCACGATCATCAACGTGCTGCTGGCGGTCATCATCTGGGTGCAAGCGGTCGCGCAGATCGTCGCGCTGACCGTGCTGCGGCGGCCAGCCAGGCCTGCGCCGCCCATACAGGCAATGGCTGTACCCGCTGCCGAGCCTCGCCGCCCTCGCCGGGTGGCTCTACGTCTACGCGTCCGCGACTGTCACCGCACTCGTATGGTCAACCGTGTGGCTTGCCGCGGGGGTCGTCACCTACCTCGGCTGGGCGCGCTACCACCACAGCTGGCCGTTCGGCCCGGTTCAGGTTCGCGAGGCCTTCGTGCAGGCCCGGCGCGAGCGCCCGGACGAGGCGGCGAGGCGCGACGCGGCCTGATCTATTGGCCGTTCGGTCGCCGGCGAGTCCTAATTACGCGGCATCGTGCCCTGGTGTCTGGGGCACCACACGGTGGTGCGGCCGCCGACCCGGCCGCGGCACAGCGGCGTGCCGCACCGCGGGCACCGCGGGTCGTGCTGGTCACGGGCGCCGGTGAGCCAGGACGGCCTCGGCGGCACGCGGCCCGCCCGGACGGCCGCGCGCAGCACGCTGCGCATCTGGCGGTGCAGCGTGCGCCGCTCCTCGGCGGTCAGGCTCCGGGCCGGCCGGCGCGGGTGGATGCCCGCCCGCCAGAGGATCTCGTCGGCCAGGAGGTTCCCCAGCCCGGCGATGACCTTCTGATCGATCAGGACGGCCTTGATGGCGCCGCGGCGGCCTTCGAGTATGTGGTCAAGTTCGGACGGCGTCACGTCGAGGGCGTCCGGTCCGAGCCCGGCAAGTACCCGGTCCTCCTCGTCGCGGCCGTGAGCCAGCGTGATGCCCTGCAGCTTGCGCATGTCGCGGTAGCGCAGCTCCCCAGCCCCGGTCACAAACGTCACGCGGTCGTACCGGTCCAGCGGCGCGCCGCGTTCCAGCCACTGCAGGCTCCCGGTCATGCCGAAATGGAAGAGAACGGTCGGCCCATCCGTGGGGGCGATCAGCCATTTGCCGTGCCGCTGCGGCCGTGCGAAGCAGCGGCCGCGCAGGGCGTCGTCAAGCTGCCTGGCAGTGACACCCCTCAGCACGCCCGCGTCGGCGACGTCGACGTGCTCGACGCACTGGCCGGTGGCGTGCTCGGCGAGCACCTCCCGGAATCCCTCCACGTCCGGTAGCTCAGGCATTGAGGAAACCTTCCCGCTGGAGCGGCGAGGCATGCCGTCGGGTAATCACACGCGGACGCGAGCCTGGATCTCCAGCAGTTCCGGGGGTTTACGGCTCCGCGTATGTCACGCGCACGTTCGTGGCGACGGGGGAGACGGTGGAGCACCTGTCCGCCGCCGACCAGATGGTCCGCGACGGCTGACCCGGGCGGGCGGCCGTGGGCAGCGGCTGAGCTGGGGAATCTCTCGATCGTCAACAAGGTTGTCATTGGTATGAATATTGAGATCTGGTCTGACGTCGTGTGCCCGTGGTGTTACATCGGCAAGCGCCGGTTCGAGCGCGCGGTCGCCTCGTTTGGCCATCCTGACGAGGTCGAGGTGACCTACCGGTCCTTCGAGCTCGACCCGAGCGCGCCTGCCCAGCGCACCGGAACCCACGCGGAGCATATAGCCCGCAAGTACGGCATGACGGCCGCCCAGGCCGAGCAGGCCGGCGAGCAGATGACGGAGCGCGCGGCCGCCGACGGCCTGGACTTCCGGTTCGACCTCATGCACGGCGGCAACACGTTCGACGCCCACCGGCTGCTCCACCTGGCCTCCGAACACGGGCTGCAGCCGGAGATGAAGGAGCGCCTGATGCGCGCCACCTTCACCGAAGGCCTCCCGATCGCCGACAAGCCCACCCTCGTAAAGCTGGCCACCGAGGCCGGCCTGCCAGCCGCCGAGGCACAGGCCGTCGTCGACGGGGACGACTACACGGACGCGGTGCGAGCCGACGAGCAGCAGGCCGCGAGCTACGGCATCACCGGCGTGCCGTTCTTCGTCGCCGACGGCAAGTACGCGGTCAGCGGTGCGCAGTCGCCCGAGGTGCTGCTGCAGCTTCTGCAGCGCGCTTACGACGATGCAAGCCAGCTGACGCCCGTTGCCGTCACGACCGATGGCAACTCCGAAGCGAGCTGCGACGGGGACTCCTGCGCGGTCGGCTGACGCGGCCGACGTCCGCACGCTGGCAGTACAGTCCCGAGCATGCGGTTCGAGCAGCGGCTGCGGGACGGGATCCGCACCGGTGAGATCGTCCTGGCCTTCCGGCGGTGGAAGCGCAGCCAGGTCGTGCCCGGCCACCGCTACCGCACCGGGATCGACATGGTCGAAGTCGAGGCGGTCGACGTGGTCGAGCCGTCCTCGGTGAACGTCCGCCAGGCACGCGAGGCCGGGTATGCGAGCGTTGGCGACTTGCTGGCCGGCCTGCGGGGTGACCCGGCCTTGCCGGTGTACCGCGTCCGCCTGCACCGGATCGACGGGCCGGATCCCAGGGACGAACTGGCCCGCACCGCGAGCCTCACCGAGGAGGACGTCGCCGCGATCACGGCCAGGCTGGCCCGGATGGACAGGTCATCAAGCCGCGGGCCGTGGACCGGCGCGGTGCTCGCACTGATCGCCGACCGGCCCGCGGTCGTGTCCACGGTCCTGGCGGAAGCCATGGGCTGGGAGCGGCAGGACTTCAAGCTGCACGTCAGGAGGCTGAAGGCCATTGGACTGACCCTCAGCCTCGACGTTGGTTACCGGTTGTCGCCCCGCGGCGAGTCCTACCTGAAGTCCATGCGTTCTGCTGGGCGGTAATGGGGCGGGCGTTAGGCCGCTTCCCCGGCCATGCTGCGGATGTGACCGTCGGCGGCGGCCTGGAACGCGTCCGGGTCCGGTACTGGCGCCTCGCCCGATGACGAGCACGCGGTGACGGGTCCGCCGGGGCTGGCGGCCTCGGCCAGGTTGAGCTGGACGTGCACGGTGAGCAGGTCGGCGCCGAACACGCGCACGTAGATCGCGTTCAGTGCGCGCAGCGGGTGCCAGGCGATGATCTTCCGCTGGCGCGCGAGCGGATCGTCGTCCGGGCAGACGGTGGCGATGCCGGGCACCCAGCGGTAACGCAGCCCGATGCGCAGGCGCACCCGGACATTCGGGTCGCGGGTGATGTTGTGCACGTAGCCGGCGCGGGTGCCGTGCTCGGCGATGATCCAGAACGAATCGCCCTTGCGGCCGTTGCCGACCGGGACCCTGCGGGTCTTGCCGGTGACCCGCCCCCGGGTTTCCAGGATCGCGAGCCCGAGCGGGTTGAGGCCGATCGAGAGCAGCAGCCGCATCAGCGGGTTGAGGAGGTATCGCTGCCACGTCCGGGCGACCAGCACCTTGGCGCGGCGGCTGCAGATCGTGAGCAGAAGCAGGCCCAGGAAGAGGCCGGTCTGGATCTCCGCGGACAGGATGCTGGCTCCGGGCTGAATCGCGTACAGCCCCCAGGTCAGCCCGGTAACCGCGAGCGTTCCGGCGGCCAGCCCGCGCGGCACGCTGAAGCGGGACCTAAGGCGGGTCGTGGTGGCGCTGGTCGTGGTGGTGCTGCGGGCCGGCGCGGTGCGGTCAGAAGGCATGGCTGAGACTCCATCTCGGAAGTGTGGTGGTGGGTGGCTTGCCGACTGCAAATCTTTCTAACATGACCATACTAATACGACTGTGCTAGTACCGCAATGCTAAATTGGGCAAATGCCCAAGGAGGTAGATCACCCCGCTCGCCGGCGCGAGCTCGCCGACGCGGCCTGCCGCGTCATCGCACGTAACGGGCTCGGGGCGACGACGCTGGCCGATGTCGCCGAGGAATCGGGCTGGTCGATCGGCTCGATCCGGCACTACTTCCCGAACAAGGACGAGCTGATCGCCGCGGCGCTGTGGCGGGCAGGCGAGCGCGTGGATGACCGGATCCGGCGGCGTACCGCGGGCGGCATGACAGTGAAGGACCTGCGGGCCGCCGCCATTGAGCTGCTCCCGCTGGACGCCGACGGGCGCCAGGACTCGGTGGTGTACCTGGCCTTCCTGGCGCAGGCTGCCGTCGTGCCCGCCCTGGCCGACGCGGCCGAGGGCGCGGCGCAACGGCTGCAGGAGCCGCTCGTCGAGCGGATCGCCTACGCGACTGCGGCGGGCGAGCTGCCGGCCCACCTGGACGCCGAGCAGGAGGCGGCGCGCCTTCGGGTGCTACTCGACGGGCTGCGCACCCAGCTCATCACCACTCCCCGGCACACCACGGCCGAGTGGGCGGTGGCGGTCCTGGATGACTACCTCACCGCGCTTGCCGCTTCGCGCTGACCGGGCCGCGGCGGCCGGCCGTGGCCTGCGGGTCAGCGGAAGGGCCACGACCATCAGCAGCGCGGAAAGGGCGAACGCGATGGGATAGCCGGTGACGCCGACGAACACCCCGAAGGCAGCCGGACCGGCTCCATATCCCGCGTCGTAGGCCAGATTCCAGATCGCGCTCGCGGTGCCGAACCCCGACTCCGGCATCCGGTTGATCATCAGCGTGAACGTCGCGTTCTGCAGAGCTCCGAAGCCGAGGCCGAACAGGCCCATGCCCGCGATCACGGCGACCGGCGATGCCAGCCAGAAGAGGCCCGCCATGCCGGCCGCGGCGATCGCGAGGGCCGCAGGCAGCAGACGCTCGTGGCCGAGCCGGTCACCAAGCCGCCCAGCCCACCAGCGTCCCGCCATGCCGGTCAGCGCCTGTGCGAACAGGCCGGCGGCGGCGACGTTGCGCGACAGCCCGGTGGCCAGCGGCAGGAACGAGACGACCACGCCGGCCGCGACTGTGCTGGCGGCGAAGATCAGAGCCGGGCGGCGCTGGCCGGCCTGGCGCAAGCCGGCCAGCAGTCCGATCGGCTGATCCTGGTCGCTCGCGGCGCCGGGGTCGTCCGCACCGACCCGGCGCGGCAGCCAGGCCGCGACCGCGGCCGGCACCAGTGCGGTAACCGCGGCCACGATCACCACCGGAGCGAGGCCGGCGTGCCCGGCCAGCCACACGCCGGCTGGCAGCGCGACGACGCCAGGAATCGTCTCGACGACGCCGGACAGCGCGAGTCCTTCGCCCCGCCGGTCGGCGGGGACCAGCAACGGGACGAGCGCGCCGAGGACCACGGCGCCCAGGCCGAAGCCGAAGCCCCGCGCCAGGCTTGCGATCATCGTGACCACGAACGTGCCGTGTGCCAGCAGCACCAGCAGTGGAACGCCCATCAGCAGTGCGCCCGCGGCGAGCGTGACCCGGTGGCTGCAGCGGCTCATCAGGACCGGGGACGCCAGCTCGGCCACCACGGTGCCGAGCAGCAGCACGCCGGTCACCAGGCCCGCGCCCGTGCTGGTCGCGCCATCGGCCGCGGCGGCCATCGGTGTCACCGAGACCAGCAGGAAGAAGCTGGTCTCCATGCACAGCGCGGCCACGAGCACCAATGCGAACGAGCCGCTGACGAGCCGGCTGCGCGGCCGGGCGGCGATGCGGGGGTGGCTGGGGCGGGAGGGTGCCGAAACGCTCATAGCTGTGACGGTAGGTTCCGGACTGGGTCACGGGTAAGGTCCAATTCCATGGCGATTCAGTGGTCCGGTCTGGGCCCGGAGCTGCTGCTGAGCATGGACCGGGACAGCGATCGGCCGTTGCGCGCGCAGCTCGAGGCGGGCCTGCGCGACGCGATCAGGACCGGCAGGCTCGGCGCCGGGGAGCGCCTGCCGTCCTCCCGCGAGCTCGCCCGTGAGCTGGGGGTGTCTCGCGGGCTGATCCAGGAGTGCTACGCCCAGCTGCTGTCCGAGGGCTACCTGACCAGCCAGGCGGGCTCGGCGACCAGGGTCGCGGCCGGCGCGCAGCCGACGGCGGCCCGGCCGTCCCCGGTCCCGCCGTCCGGCCCGCGGCTGATCGCGGACTTCCGGCCGGGCGTGCCGGACCTGGCGAGCTTCCCGCGTGGCGACTGGGCCCGGGCGGTGCGCGAGGCCTGCACCAGCGCGGCGAACGCCGACCTGGACTACGGCGACCCCCGCGGCAGCCTCGTGCTGCGCGAGGTGCTGGCCGGGTACCTGCGCCGGGTCCGGGCCGCCGACGCCGATGCGGCCCGGCTGATCGCCTGCACCGGGTTCGCGCAGGGTCTTGTCCTGGTGCTGCAGGCGCTGGCCAGGACGGGGGCGCGATCCGTCGCGTTCGAGGAACCGGGCTACGGCGGCCCGGAGATCAGCGAGGTCGTGCGGGCCGTGGCCGCCAGCGGCCAGCAGGTGGCGCACGTGCCGGTCGACGACCACGGCATTGACGTCGCGGCGCTCGACGCCAGCCGGGCGCGGGTCGTCGTGGTCATGCCGGCGCACCAGACGCCGACCGGGGTCGTCCTCGCCGCCAGCCGGCGGCACGCGCTGGTCGACTGGGCCCGCGACACGGGCTCGTTCATCATCGAGGACGACTACGACTCCGAGTTCCGCTACGACCGGGAACCCGTCGGCGTGCTGCAGGGCCTCGCCCCCGGCCACGTCGTCACCATCGGCACGGCCAGCAAGGCGCTGGCGCCGGCGGTCCGGCTCGGCTGGATACTCGCGCCGCCGGACCTGGCCGACGCGATCGCGGCGGAAAAGCTCATCAGCGACCGCGGCTCGCCCACGCTCGACCAGCTCGCGCTGGCGGCGTTGCTCCAGTCCGGCCGCTACGACCGGCACCTGCGCCACATGCGATCGGTTTACGCCAACCGCCGCGGCCTGCTGATCGCCGCGCTCGGGCGGCACGCGCCGGCAGTGCGGCTGACCGGCCTGGCCGCGGGATTCCACGCGGTCGCACACCTGCCGGACGGCGCGGACGAGGCGGGCATCGTCGCAGCCGCCCGCGACCGGCAGGTCGGCCTGACCGGCATGAGCACGTTCCGGGCCTCCCGGGCGACCGACCCGCCGCAGCTGGTCATCGGCTTCGGTGACGTCGCCGACCGCGCCATCGAGCCGGGCATCGCCGCGCTCGCCGACCTGCTCGCCGCCCGGGACTGACGGGGCCCATCCCGGCTCGGAACGGGGCGGGACGATTATCCAGAGACGTCGAACGCGCCCGGGGCTACGTCGGTGTTCTCGACGTTCCACGCCGCGTCCAGGGCGCCGGTCTTGACCAGCAGGCGGCCGTCCGGGCCGTCCTCGATGTCCTGCACCCCGATCAGCGGGCCGTTGACCGGGTCGCTGCCCAGGGCCATACCGGCCACGTTGCCGTACTCATCGTGCCAGCCGGCGCTCAGGCTGCCCTCCTTGGCCAGCGCCTCGCCGGAGGCGTCGATGACCCCGATCAGCGGGCCGTTCACCGAGTCGCTGGCCACGGTCAGCTGCTCCACGCCGGCGTACTCGGCGTGCCATCCGGCGTCCAGGCTGCCTTCCTTGACGTAGGCCTCGTTGTCGAACGGGTCCGTCACGGTGCCTTCGGTCACGATCCCGATCAGCGGGCCGTTGGCCGGATCGCTGGCCACCACGACGTAGGCCGCGTTGTCGGCCGCCCACTCGTTATTCCAGCCCGCGGTCAGGTTGCCCTCCTTGACCAGGACTTCACCGCTGTCGTTCGTGAGCGCGATCAGCGGGCCGTTGGTTGTATCGCTGGCCACGCTCACCTCAACCGCGCTGCTGTACTCGTCGTTCCACGCCGCGGTCAGGCTGCCCTCCTTGACCATCAGCTCACCGCTCCAGAGCAGCACCGCGATCAGCGGGCCGTGGGTGGCATCGGTGGCCACGGCGATCGCCCGCACGTTGCTGCTTACCTCGGTGTTCCAGCTCGCGCTCAGGCTGCCCTCCTTGACCAGCGCCGCCCCGCTGTCGGTCACGATCCCGATCAGCGGGCCGTCGGCCGGGTCTCCGGCCACCGCCACCTGCTCCACGTCGCTGTGCTCGTTGACCCACGCCGAGGTCATGCCCTGCTTGACCATCGCCTCGCCGCTGCCGTTCACCATGCCGATCAGCAGCGGAGCGGCGGCCGGCCCGCCGCCGGCCGGCGCGGCCAGCGCGCCAGGAGCAACGGCACCGCCTGCGGCCAGCACCGCCGCCGCCGTGGCCAGAATGGCGATCACGCCTCTCATCGGCGTCCCCCTCACCAGAAACGTGGACAGCCCTGCGGTGTGCCTTCGCACAGCCAGCAGCCGCAGGTAGCCTGCCATAACTCCACCCAACTAGCCAGCCAAAACGGGTCGTTCTGCAAATGCCCGATGACAAGGGCCGGCGGTTCGCTTCAGCCGGCCGGGCGGCCACGAAGGGGAGAAGTTAGCAGCGCGTCACGCCGGCCGCGGTGACGTCGGCGAGGAACCTGCCGACCGCGTCGTTGAACAGGGTCGGCGTCTCCCAGTACATCGAGTGCGGGGCGCCCGGAACGATCTCGACCCGGGCGTGGCCGAGGTTCTGCGCGAAGTCCCGCATCAAAGCGGCGCCTTCGTCCGGCTTGTTCTGCGGGATGCGGGCCACGATGAACACGGCTGTGGCTACCTTCCTGTGCCGGTGGAGAGCGAAAGCCCCGCGACGATGTGCTCGGCAATGGCCAGCGACGCCGTGGCTGCGGGGGATGGAGCGTTGCGGACGGTCGTCACCGGGCCGATCCGGTTGATCCGGAAGTCGTCGACGAGCGACCCGTCGGGATCGACGGCCTGGGCGCGCACCCCGGCCGGCGCGGGCGTCACGTCGCCGGGTTCCAGCCACGGCAGGTAGCTGCGCGCCTCGGCGAGGTACGCGCGCCGCGACAGCGACCCGTGCATCTCGTGCAGGCCCGCCCGCCAGTTACGCCGTGCCAGCCTGTGGAACGCCGTGGACCGGGCCAGGCGGGACAGCTGATCCCAGGACACGTCCCGGCGCCGGTAGCCCTCCCGGTCCAGGGCGAGCACCGCGTTGGGCCCGAGGTCCGACTCGCCGCCGATGCGCGGGGTCAGGTGCACCCCGAGCCACGGGTAGCCCGGGTCGGGCACCGGATAGATGAGGTGCCGAACCCGCTCGCGGGCACGCGGCCGGAGTCTCAGGTATTCGCCGCGGAACGGGACGATCTCCGGCGCCGCCTCATCCCCGGCCGCCGCGGCGAGCAGGTCCGCCTGCAGCCCGGCGCAGACGACCAGCCGGGACAGCCGGTGCGCCCCTCCCGCCGTGGCGACCTCGACCTCATCGCCGTTGCGGCGCACTCCGGACACCGGGGTCCCGGTCAGCACCTGCCCGCCGTGGCGGTGCACGTCGTCCGCGAACGAGCGCGCGATCGCCGGGTAGTCGACGATCGCGGTGGTCGGCGAGAGCAGCGCGGCCTGGCCGGCGACGTCGGGCTCCAGTTCCCTGATCGCCGGGGCATCCAGCCATCGCATCCCGGGGACGCCGTTGGCGGCGGCGCGGCGCTCGATCTCCTTGAGCCGTCCCATTTCGGTTTCGTCCCGGGCTATCACCAGTTTCCCGCGGGCATCCCAGGGCAGTCCGCGCTCGGCGCAGTAAGCCTGCAGCAACGCGACGCCGCGTCGGCACAGCGTCGCCTTGGCCGAGCCCGGCAGGTAGTAAATCCCGGCGTGGACCACCCCGGAGTTGTGGCCCGACTGGTGCCGGGCGACCGCCGCCTCCTTCTCGAAGACGACCACAGGAATCCCGGCCTCCGCGAGCTGCCGGGCGACGGCGAGCCCAACGAGGCCCGCCCCGACGATGCCGACGGGGTACCTCAGGCCGGGGCTCGTCACCATGCGTACCGGACCGCGGCCGTCTTGAGGCGGGTGCAGAAGCGGAGCCCGGGGGCGCCCTGTTCCTTGAACGCGGATCCCGAGTCGCGGAAACCGCCGAACGGGTGGTGCACGTCCCACCCGGACGTGGGCAGGTTGACCGCGACCTGGCCGGCGGTTAGCGCCAGGATCTGCAGGCGGCAGGCGCGCTCCAGCAGGATCGCGTTCATGACCGTGGTGGCAACGCTCGGCCCGACGGTGACGATGCCGTGGCCGACGAGGAACAGCGCGCAGGAACTGCCGAGGCACTCGGCAACCGCAGCGCCGAGCTCGGCCGTGCTGATCAGGCCCACGGCCCGCTCGAAGCGCGGGACGCCAGCGGCGAACATCCCTGCGGAGTTCGAGAACGTATGCAGTGGCTGCCCGGATGCGGCGAGAGCGATTGCGCAGGGAGGGTGGCAGTGCACCACGCTGCCGGCATCGGCGCGCGCCCGGAGGATTTCGGTGTGCAGAGGATACTCAAAAGGCGGGGAAAGAGAGCCAGTCAAAGGGCTGCCCTGAAAATCGATGAGGATTACGTCATTCTCGGCAACCTCATAAAATCCCCGGCCGCCTGCCTTTAGCCAAACGCCGCGGCCGCCTGGATCACGCTGTGAGACGTGCCCCCAGACCGGGTCGCCGTGGTCGGCGGAGCCGAGTACGCGGCAGCCGGTGACGATATCGCCGGCTGGCGAACGGGTATCTTGCGCCGTCATGCCGGTACTGCTGAACTCATCAATAGCTACCATTCTCTGAAACCTTCAGGCGCGGTCAGATGCGCACCGGGATTACCTGGACACCCTGGGCCATGCGCCTGAACAATCGCGGCGCGAACGGTTGAAGTCACGGAATCTCGCAAATACTCGGCGCTGCCAATCCGGTAACCTTGTTCGTGCGGGCCAATACTCGTCTGGAGATTCTTGTTTGTGGAGGGAGGTTACCCCAATTGCTACGAACGTGGGTGCAAGCTAAGGTTGCACGCGCTAGCCCGCTGCGTCCAGACTCGTGATGGGTTCGGTTCGGGGCACCGCAGGGCACAGTTGCATAGCGATCTATCTTCGATATATCGGCGACTATCAATAACGCTCTTAAGGGGCGTGGTGAGCGAGCAGATCCGTCCCGCAGTGCAGGCCGACGTCGCCGCGATGACCACCCTGGCAGCCATGCGCCGCGAGCAGTACGCCCGCTACCAGCCGATGTTTTGGCGGCCTGCCGCGGATGCCCAGGACAGGCAGCGTCCCTACCTGGCCAAGCTCGTCGCCAACGATGACGTCATCACCCTGGTCAGCGAGCACGCCGGCCAGGTCACCGGGTTCCTCATCGCGGCCCTGAGCCCGGCGCCGGGAGTCTACGACCCCGGCGGTCTCACCTGCCAGATCGACGACTTCGTCGTTACCCCGGCCGCGAAATGGCCGACAACCGGCGCCGAACTGCTCCGCGCGGGACTGGCCGAAGCCGGGCGCCGCGGTGCCATCCAGGCCGTCGTCGTGACGGGCCACCTCGATCAGCCAAAGCGCGAGGCGCTGCAAGCCTGCGGGCTCGAAATCGCGTCAGAATGGTGGGTGACGCCGCAGCCGCTGCCGGATTACCAGGCTCAGATCGCATTTCCCTGGTGACAGCGGGACCACGTCCTTCCGCATCTCCGGCGGCGGGCTTCCGTATGACCGGCCGCTGAACCGGTGTAGGAACCCGGGCGCGCGGGTAGGCGAGCAAGGTCCTGGTTACGGGACGGCCCGGCCGCGGAGCCGGGGCCGGCCAGGGAAGGCTCGGGGGGTCCGGTGAAGGTACTGGTGGCAGGGGCGTCCGGCTTCGTCGGCCGGCGGTTGTGCACGGCCTTGGACCGGGTCGGCCACGAGGTGGCCGCCATGACCAGGAACCCGGCCAGGTACCGCGGGGCAGGTACGCCGGTCCGCGGCGACGTCGACGACCCCGCCACACTGGAACCGGCCATGGCCGGCAGTCAGGCCGCGTACTACCTGGTGCACTCGCTCCAGGACACGGACTTCGAGCACAAGGACGCCGCGGGGGCCACCGCCTTCGGCGAGGCAGCCGCCGATGCTGGCCTGCAGCGCATCATCTACCTCGGCGGGCTGGGCGACGATGCGGACAACCTATCCGCCCACCTGCGCAGCCGCCGTCAGGTCGAGAGCCTGCTTGGCATCGGCGGCGTGCCGGTCACCGTCATCCGGGCCGGCATCATCGTCGGGCACGGCGGTGTCTCCTGGGAACTGACCCGCCAGCTTGTCGAGCACCTTCCGGTCATGATCACACCGCAGTGGGTCGCCACCCGCACTCAGCCAATCGCGGTCGACGACGTTGTCACGTACCTGGTCGGCGTGCTCGAGCCGGCGGAGGCGTCGGCCAGGGTGTATGAGGCCGGGGGCCCGGAGGTGCTGCAGTACTCGACAATGCTGAGCCGGGTCGCCGCCATCGAGAACCGCCCGCTGCTCCTGCTGCCCGTGCCGCTGCTCACCCCGTGGCTGTCCTCGCTGTGGCTCACCCTGGTCACCGACATCGACACCGGTACCGGCCGTGCCCTCGTCGACTCCATGACCAACGAGGTGATCGTGCGCGATCAGTCGATCAGGGACCTCATCCCGATCCAGCCCATCTCCTACGACGACGCCGTCCGGACCGCGCTGCGCGAACGGCACGAGGCCCAGCAGGCCCCCTCGTGACGGGGCGGGCCCGCGCCAGGCCCGGTGACCTCGCCTGGCTCGGGGCTGCCGGGCTCGGCGCTGCGGCACTGCTGCGGTCCTCGTTCGCCGCCAAGGCAGGCTCCGCGCGGTTCTACCTGCTGACCACCAGTCTGGCCGGTACCTGGACGTGCGGTGCGCTCGGCGGGGAGCCCATACCGTGGCGTGGCGACGGCTGGCGACCCGGCCCCGCAAGAGCGGCGCGAGCCCTCATCGTCGTCCCCGTCGTCACCGGGGCCGCCACCTTCGCCGTGTTCTACGGTGCCGCGCGCGCCGCCCGCCGCCACCGCACCCTGCGCCGGGCGATCACCAGTGTGCTGCGCTACGCCGACGCCGGGTCAACCCCGCTGGTCGTGCTCATCGCGTCGGGCAGCGCGGTAGCGGAAGAACTGTTCTTCCGCGGCGCGTTGTGGTCGGGCCCGCGGCCGCTGCGCGACACCACGCTCGCCTACGCCGCTTCGACCGCCGCTACCGGCAACCCGGCGCTGGTCCTGGCCGGGCTGATTACCAGCGTGATCTTCGGCTGGCAGCGGGACGCGACCGGCGGAGTGCTCGCCCCGGCCGTCACGCACGTCACCTGGTCCCTGCTCATGCTGCACTACCTCCCGCCGCTGTTCCGCGACGTGGACCAGGCGCCGGACCTCGGCTGAAGCCCGGACTGATCGTCTCCGTGCCCGGGGCCGCCCGCGCTGCGTCGCGGACGGCCCCAGGTTCATCGCGGTTCATGCCTGGCGGTCAGGGCCCGATGTCCCACTGCTGGCAGGTGTTGTCGAGCTGGGCCCACTGGCGGACGATGGTCCCGTCTGCGGTTTCACAGTCCTCGGCGTCCAGCACCATGCCGTTGGCGACGTTGCTGATCGTGTAGTGGCTGCCCACCGCGGTCACGTCCCACTCCTGGCAGAGGTTGCCGAGCGAGGACCACAGGTCGGTGAGGGTGCCGTCGAATTCCCCGCAGTCCACCGAGTCGAGAACCTCGCCGCTGTTGACGTTGGTGATGACGTAGTGGCCGTTGCCCGCGCTGCTGAACGTCCACTGCGGGCAGGTGCCGCCCGAGGTCCCCAGCACGATGCCGGTGCCGTTCGTGGTGGCGCAGTTGGATGGCTCCGCCGCCTTCCCGGCGTTAACGTTCGTGATCGTGTACGGGGTCCCGGTTTTTGGGAAGCCGGTGCTGACCTGCTGGTAGCCCGCCGCGACGATGTTGGCTTGAACGGCGTTGTCGGTCGCGTCGGACGGGTAGCCGGCGGTGATGACGCCTTCGAAGAAGGACCCGTCGGATCCGTTGCTGTTGTCGCCCCCGGTGCCCAGGATGACGGCGCCCTCCTGATGCATCGGGGTGTATCCACCAATGTCCGGGAGCGGCCCGCTGTACTCGGTGGTCAGGCCGCCTGACCGCGCGTTGGCGTCCTTGATCGCGTAGGTGGTCGTGCCGTTGTTCTTCAGCATGGCGGTCACGAACGCGGCGGAGTTGCCCTTGTTGCTGGGGTCGGAGCCGTTGCCGCCCGAGAACAGGCCGTTCTCCATATCCGCCTGGACCCAGGGCCCGGTCCCGCCGCACGGCGCGAACCAGCACTCGGTGCCGAAGTTGATCGCGTCCATGTGGCCGTTGCCGTTGTCGGTACCCGACGTCTCGGCGTTGCCGAAGTCGAAGCAGCACAGGTCGTCTACGTGCAGCCCGCTGGTCACCATGTACGCGTCCTGTGGCTGGCTGCCGACCGGGACGCCGCGGGTGACGTCGTTGCGGTACCCGACGCCGGCCTGCACGTTCACCCCGTAGACGTGATGACCATCGACGATGACCGGCAGCGCGTTGGCGATCGCCGCCGCATCCGGCCCGCCGTTCCCGCCGATCGGCCCGACGCCGAGGTCGTTATGGTACGGGCTCTGGTCGTAGATCCTCGTGATCGTGCATACCGTGTCCAGGCAGAACGAGTTCTGGGCCGCTGCGTCGGCGTAACCGCCCGGCGAGAGCACGCCGATGTTGAGCGTCGCGCCGTCCGAGGCGCGGGTGACCTGGTAGAGCGGGCCGCGGTAATTCTGGTACAGCGTGCGTACCGTGCTGTAGGCGCCCACGCACGGGGTGTGCCCGGCGGCGTAGATGTCGCAGGGCCGTGCGGCGGGGGCGGGAGAAGCGGCCTGGGCCGTTCCCGCCGCCACGTACACGCCGCTTAACGAGCCCAGGACGAGCACTGCCGCGGTCCCCACACACCACAGTGCATTTCTCAGACTCAGAAGCCTCTTCAGGGCCATGGCAAACAATCCTCCGAACGCGTGGGGTCGACGACGCCGCGGATGTGGCACCGGGCGCCTAGCGGTCGAAGATTGTTAGCGCTAACAATCCCAGGAATCACCAATATCCGGCCGCCCGGCGCGGGTGTCAAGGCTCCGCGCGCTGACCACCGCAGCGTTGGTTACCGGGATCTTGGCCGGGTGGCGCTTACGGGCCGCCTAGCTCTTGACCGAACCCGCGATCGCGGCGCGGACCAGCTGGCGCTGGGTGCCGGCGAACACGATCACCAGGGGCAGGCTGGCGATCGTGACAGCGGCCGCGAAGATCACGTAGTCACTCTCGTTCAGCCCGTAGAAGTTGTAGATGCCGCGGGTGATCGGGAACAGGTTCGTGCTGGTCCCGGCCAGCAGCACCACCGGGCCGATGATGTCGTTCCACACCTGCAGCATCGCGTACAGGAAGCTGATCAGCAGGGCCGGCCGGGTGAGCGGGATGATCACCCGGAGCAGGTAGGTCAGGTACCCGGTGCCGTCGACCCACGCGGCCTCGTCCAGTTCCTTCGGGACCGCCTGGATGAACGCGTAGATCAGCACGACGCCCAGCGGCAGGTTCGGCCCGAACCCGACGTGCAGGATGATGTACCCGGGCATGTTGTTGTACAGGTGCAGCATCCGGGCCTCGATGAACAGCGGGATGTAGGCCAGCGGCAGGAACAGGCCGACCACCAGCAGCGTGTACAGCTGGCGGTGCAAGCGGACTAGCCTGCGTGCCAGCGGGAACGCGATCAGCAGGGCCAGTACCGTCGACAGTATGGCGGCCGCCACCGAGTAGATCACCGTGTTGATGAGCTCGGTCGCGAGGTCGGCGCCGGTCCAGGCCTGGGAGAAGTTGCTCAGATCGGCGCTGGTGGGCGGCGTCATCGGGTGCGTCAGGAAGTGCGTGGGGGTCTCGAACGAGATCATCACCACGTACAGCACCGGAGCCAGGAACACCACCGCGATGAGCAGCCCGGTCACCAGCCGGGCCCAGAACCGCGTCCGGCGCAGCAGGGCCGCCTCCCGCCGTTGCTCAGTGGTCGCCGGCCGGCTGGCCGGCCTGAGGGATGTGGCCGTCATGACACCAGCCGCACTTCCCGGTGCCGCAGGAACATCATCAGCGGCAGCGCCACGATGAACGTCATCAGGAACAGCACGGTGCCGAGCGCGGCGCCGTAGCCCAGGTTCGAGTCGGTGAAGGCCGCGGTGAACGACAGCATGCCGAGCGTCATCGTGCCGTGCTGCCCGGCGGTCAGCACGTAGATCAGGTTGTAGGTGGTGAACGACCCTACGACGGCGAGCAGCAGGTTGACCGTCACCGCTGGCGCCAGCAGCGGGAAGGTGATCTTCGACAGCCGGCGCCAGCGGCTCACCCCGTCGATCTCGGCCGCCTGGTAGATCTCCGGGCTGATCGCGTTGAGCCCGCCCAGGAAGACCAGCGCGGAGAACCCGACGTTCTGCCACACCTGAACTCCGATGACCAGCGGCAGCGCCAGCGAGTCCGACCCGAAGAATGCCGACTTGGCGCCGAACAGCCCCCACAGCGAGGCGGCCGGGCCCTGGCCGGGCTCGAAGACCAGGATCCACACCAGGCCCACGATCGTGACGCCGAGCACGATGGGCAGGAACACCAGCACCCGCAGCACGCCGTTCCACCGCGTGTCGCGGACGAGCCGGTGCGCGACCGACAGCGCGATCACGTTCTGCGCCACGGTGACGGCGGTCACGAACACCACGGTGGCCACCAGTGCCTGGATGAACCCTGGGCGCTCCGACGTGAACATGCTGGTGTAGTTCGACCACCCGGTGAAGTTCACCGGGGCGCCCGGGTACAGGGCGTAGTCGGTGAACGAGACCACCGTGTTGGCCACCGCCGGCACGAGCCCGAACAGCGCGTATACCGCCAGCGCCAGCAGGATCCCGGACCACATGATGGCCCGGGATCCCCGCGACAACAGCCGCGCCGGTCGCGGCGCGCGGCGCGACCGCGTCACGGCCGGCGGCCGACGACCGTCACGACGTCGACCAGCCGCTCTGGTACAACTGCTCGACCTGGGCCGGCGTCTTCGTGCCCGAGATCACGTCCTGCTGCAGCGTCGGCCAGTTGGCTGGCTGGTCCCAGTAGCTGTCGGTGTCCGACAGCACCGGGTAGTAGCTGGTGTAGTAGTCGCCCTTGCCGAACCAGCTCCCCAGCACCTGGGACGAGAAGCTGCTGAACGTTCCGCTGTTCTGGCTGGAGGAGATGCCGGTGGTGTCCACGTACTGCTTGTAGATGTTCGACTTCGAGAAGAAGGCCAGCCACTTCATCGCCAGGGCCTTGTGCGGTGAGCCGTTGAGCACCGAGAACGTGAGGTCGTTCTGCAGCTCGCTCTTGTTGTTGGCCGCGGTGTTGCTCCCCGGCAGCGGGAAGAAGCCGACCTGGGTCGACTTGTTGGCGGCCTGGACCGAGGCCAGGTCCCACGACCCGTCCAGCAGCATCGCGGCCTTGCCGTCGGCGAATGCGCCCGGCATGCCCTGCCATGCCTCGCCCTGGTAGCCCGGCTCGAGATACTGCGCGAGCGCCTTCTCCTCGGTCATCGCCTGGGTGAAGGCCGGGCTGGTCCACTTGACCGACCCGTTCTCCAGGTCCGTGGCCAGGTTGCCGGACACGGCCGGCTGCCACACGCTGTCGATCAGGTTGTAGTAGAGGAACTGCAGGTAGACCGGGCCGACGGCGCCGAGGCCCAGCCACATCGGCGTGACGCCATGCGACTTCAGCGTCTTCAGCACGGCCAGGAACTGGGTGTAGGTGGTCGGCGGCGAAAGGTGGTACTGGGCGAAGATCTTCTTGTTGTAGAAGACGCCCTCCTGGTACTCGCCGCTGACGACGCCATAGGTCTTGCCCTGATACGTCTCTGCCGCGAGGGCGCCGCTCTTGTAGTCCTTCAGGAACGGCTGGCCGTTCAGCGGAGCGAACACCCCGTGCATCGTGTACGTCTGCCAGTACGTCACGTTGGTGGAGGTCACCTTCAGCGGCAGCGGCTGCAGCTGGGTGACGTTGGTGACGATGTCGGCGCTGGATGCGTCCACGGTCTGCTGGAGCATCGTCTTGTACGGCCCGTTGACGTTCTCGGCGGTGCCGAGGTCGACCTTGACGCCCGGGTTGGCCTTCTCGAACTCGGCGTCGATCTGCTGCAGAGCCTTCACCGCGGGCGGGTTGACCCAGGTGATGATCTTCAGCGTCTGGCCGCTGCTGGAGTTTCCGGAGGAGCCGGAGGAACTGCAGGCTGCGGCGAGCGCCACCACCACGAGCAGCACCAGGGCTGCTGTGCCCGCGCGCGCGTGGCGGTTCCGCTGGAGGATTGCTGGCAGTTTGCTGGGATTTGGCGGCTGGAACATGTCGAAATGTTACGGGTGAAACGCCAGATTCGGAAGATGTTGTCACACACCTGTCACCCAAGAGTGACTCCCCGGTGGTCCCGTGGGCGCGATTCGGTCAGCCGAGTTCGGCCAGCCCGCTCAGGTCCGCGCAGGTCCTGCCATGGATGGAGACGAACACCATGAGGATCGCGGTGCAGGTCGGGCAGCGGGCGACGGTCCCTGGGGCCCGCAGGTAGACCGCGAACTCGGCCACCAGGCTGGCCGTGCCGCAGGAGCCGCATCTGCCCGTGACGGTGGTCATCTCCGTGCCGAATACGTCGAGCAGCAAGCCGCCGATCGCGTTGCCGTCCAGAGTGTCCGAGGTCGTGCCCGGATCGTCCGGCAGCGACCGCGCGCCGGGCTCAGTCGCCGGCATAGCGCTGCTCCTTCCACGGATCGCCGTAGTTGTTGTAGCCGTAAGACTCCCAGAAGCCCGGCACGTCATGATCGAGCAGCTCGAGCCGTCGCACCCACTTGGCGCTCTTCCAGAAGTACAGGTGCGGGACGAGCAGCCGCGCCGGGCCGCCGTGCTCGGCGGCCAGCGGGTTGCCGTCGTAGTTGAACGCAACCCACGCCTGACCGTTCAGGACGTCCGCGATCGGCAGGTTCGTGGTGTAGCCGCCGTCACAATGGGCGAGCAGGAACGTGCCGGTGTGGTCGACCTGGCCGAGCAGCGTGTCGAGGGTCACGCCCTGCCAGGTGGTATCAAGCTTCGACCAGCGCGTCACGCAGTGGATGTCGGTGGTCACCTTCTCCGACGGCAGCGCGCGGAATTCGTCCCAGGTCCAGCTCTTGGGCGTGGCGGCGCCGGTGATCGAGAAGGTCCAGTCGCGCAGCGCCGTCCGGGGCGTCGGCCCGGCCGACAGCACCGGGAAGTCGGCTGTCACATACTGCCCGGGCGGTACCCGGCTCGGATCGGCATCCGGCGCGTGGCGACGGTGAAATCCCCGCGAGACTGGGCTCATATCCGGTCAGCTCCCTCCTGCGGCTGCACAGTCCGAGTCTCCCGCGCGCCGGTGGCAAAGGCCAGCCGGCCGTCCTGCACGTCGACGGTGACCTGCTCGCCCGCCGTGATCTTCCCGTCCAGCAGCATCCGGGAAAGCTGGTTGTCCACCTCGCGCTGGATCGTCCGCCGCATCGGCCGGGCGCCGAACTCCGGCTGGTAGCCGTGCTCGGCGATCCAGTCCACGGCGGCCGGGGCGAACTCCACGATCACGTCCTGGGCGTGCAGCCGCCGCCGCGTCTCCTCCAGCAGCAGCTCGGTGACCTGGCGCAGTTCGGCCTTGTCGAGCTGGCGGAAGACGATGATCTCGTCGATCCGGTTCAGGAACTCGGGCCGGAACGACTCGCGCAGCCGCCGCATGAGCTGACCCGCCACGGCGTCCTGCTGCCCGGAGGCGGAATCTGCCGTCGGCCCGGCGAAGCCGAGCGCGCTGCCGCGCCGGGTGATCAGGTCCGAGCCCAGGTTGCTGGTCATGATCAGCACCGTGTTCTTGAAGTCCACGGTCCTGCCCTGGCCGTCGGTGAGCCGGCCGTCGTCGAGGATCTGCAGCAGGATGTTGAACACGTCCGGGTGGGCCTTCTCGATCTCGTCGAGCAGCACCACCGAGTACGGCCGCCGCCGCACCGCCTCGGTGAGCTGACCGGCCTCCTCGTAGCCCACGTAGCCGGGCGGCGCGCCGACGAGTCGGCTCACCGTGTTCCGCTCCGAGAACTCGCTCATGTCCAGCCGGATCATCCGGCTGTCCTCGCCGAACAGCGCCTCGGCTAGGGCCCGCGCCAGCTCGGTCTTGCCCACGCCGGTCGGGCCGAGGAACAGGAAGCTGCCCACCGGCCGCTGCGGGTCGCCGAGCCCGGCGCGGGAGCGGCGGACCGCCTCGGCGACCGCGACGACGGCCTCGTCCTGGCCGACCACCCGCCCGTGCAGGTGCTGCTCCAGGCGCAGCAGCCGGTCCTTCTCCTCCTCGGTGAGCTGGTGCACTGGGATGCCGGTGGCCCGGGACACCACCTGGGCGATGTCGGCCGCGCCGACCTCGGGAACCTCGGCCTGCTCGGCGGCGGGCCGGCTGCGCTGCTCCATCCGCTCTATCTGCTGGCGGATCTCGCCGATCTCATCCCGCAGCTGGGAAGCGCGTTCGTACTGCTCGCTGGCGACCGCCTGATCCTTGTCCCGCTGCAGCTCGTCGGCCCGCCGCTCCAGGTTGCGCAGGTCGGCGCCGCGGGTTCCGGTGCGCAGCCGAACCCGGGCGCCCGCCTGATCGATGAGGTCGATCGCCTTGTCCGGCAGGAAGCGGTCGGTGATGTACCGGTCGGAGAGCTCGACCGCGGCCACCAGTGCTTCGTCGGAGTAGCGGACCTGGTGGTGCGCCTCGTACCGGTCCCGCAGCCCGCGCAGGATCCCGATCGCGTCGTCGACGGTCGGCTCCGACACCAGGATCGGCTGGAACCTGCGGGCCAGCGCGGCGTCCCGCTCGATGTCCTTTCGGTACTCGTCCAGCGTCGTGGCGCCGATCACGTGCAGCTCGCCGCGGGCAAGGGCCGGCTTCAGCATGTTGCCCGCGTCCATCCCGCCCTCGCTGCCCGCGCCGGCGCCGACGATCGTGTGCAGCTCGTCGATGAACACGATCAGCTCGCTGCCGTGGTCACGGATCTCGTCGATGATCCGCTTCACCCGTTCCTCGAAGTCGCCGCGGTACCGGGTGCCAGCCACCACGCCGGACAGCTCGAGCTGGACGACGCGGCTGCCGGCCAGGGTCTCCGGGACGTCGTCGTCCACGACGCGCTGGGCGATGCCCTCGACGATCGCGGTCTTGCCGACCCCGGCCTCGCCGATCAGCACCGGGTTGTTCTTGGTGCGCCGGGACAGCACCTCCACGGTCTGATCGATCTCCTCGTCCCGGCCGATCACCGGGTCGATCCGGCCCTCCCTGGCCAGGGCGGTCAGGTCACGGCCGAACTCATCAAGCGCGGGCGTGGCCGACCGGCCGCCGGATCCTGGCGGGGCGCCCTGCGCGGGCGGCACCCCCTGGGCGAGCAGCGCCCCCCGGAGCACGTCCGGGGTGACCCGCGCGGCGGACAGTATCCGGCCGGCGCCGGATTCCGGGTTGACCGCCAGCGCGAACAGGATGTGCTCGGCTCCGATGTAGGTGGAGCCGAGCGAGCGGGATATCTGGTGCGCGTCAAGCAGCGCGCGCTTCGCGCCCGGTGTCAGCTGCGGCGGTGTCAGCTGCGACGGCCCGCCTCCCGCGGCCGCGCGGTTGACGCTATGTTCGCCGGTCCCGCCCGGAGCGCCCCGTTCCTGCCCATCGGCGGCGCGAGCGAGTGCCGCGGGATCTGCCCCTGCGCGGGCCAGCAGCTGCCGCGTGGGCTCCAGATCGGCCGCCGCCCAGAGCAGGTGCTTGGTGCCCAGGTCCGCGTCGCCCTGCTCGGTCGCGTGTGCCGCGGCCGCGCCCAGCAGTTCCCGGGCCGGCCCGCTCATCAGCCGCATGATGTCCACCCTGTGCACCGGGCGCGGCTGCCCGCTGCCGCCGCCGTAAAGGCGCGCCAGGAACTCGTCGAACGGGCTGGAGCCGAAGCCCTCGGGACCATAAAAGCCGCTGCTCATCGCGAATCCCCCCCCGTCTGGATGCGATGCGGAAGCGCACGCTCTGCGAAGCCCTACCCGGTATGGCGGAGTCAGCCACACCCGAGGTCGCATCACCAACCTGGGCGAATCGGGTATATATCAACGAATCGGTCCCGGGCGGATTCGGGTTCCGGCCGCTAACCTCGGTCTGGACGGCCGTGGGCCGGCCGAGGGGAGGATCGTTGGACTTCGAGATCCCGGCCGACCTGGCAGGCTACCTCGGCGAACTCGACGAATTCATCGAGCGGGAGATCCGGCCGCTGGAGCAGCAGGACGACAACATCCGGTTCTTCGATTACCGGCGCGAGGACGCCCGCACCGACTGGGACCGGGGCGGCCTGCCGAACCGGCAGTGGGAGGAACTGCTGGCCGAGGCGCGCCGGAGGGCGGATGCCGCCGGGCACTACCGGTACGCGTTCCCGGCCTCATACGGCGGCCGGGATGGCACAAACCTGGGCATGGCCGTCATCCGGGAGCACCTGGCGGGCAAGGGCCTCGGGCTGCACTGCGACCTGCAGAACGAGCACATGATCGTCGGCAACAACGTGGGACTGCTGCTGATGATCCACTACGGATCCCCCGAGCAGCGCGCCGAATGGGCCGAGGAGCTCGCCGCCGGCCGGAGGGGGTTCGGGTTCGGCATCACCGAGCCCGCGCACGGCTCGGACGCGACGTTCATGGAGACCGCGGCCGTGCGGGACGGCTCGGACTGGGTGATCAACGGAGAGAAGACCTGGAACACCGGCGTGCACGCCGCCTCGCACGACCTGATCTTCGCGCGCACCAGCGGGCGGCCCGGCGACGCCGACGGGATCACCGCGTTCCTGACCCCGGTGACCGCGGCCGGCTTCACCATCGAGGAATACCTGTGGACGTTCAACATGCCGACCGACCACGCCCGGATCAGCCTGCGTGACGTCCGGGTGCCGGACAGCGCGATCTTCGGCGGCGAGGGCCGCGGCCTGCAGGTGGTGCAGCACTTCTTCAACGAGAACCGGATCCGGCAGGCCGCCTCCAGCCTCGGCGCCGCCCAGTACTGCGTCAACGAGTCGGTGACCTACGCGCGCGAGCGCAAGCCGTTCGGCAAGCCGCTCGCGGCCAACCAGGCGATCCAGTTCCCGCTCGTCGAGCTGCAGACCCAGTGCGAGATGCTGCGCGCGCTGATCCACAAGACCGCCTGGCAGATGGACACCTACGGCGCGTTCTCCGCCTCCGACAAGGTGTCGATGTGCAACTACTGGGCCAACCGGCTGTGCTGTGACGCCGCCGACCGGGCGATGCAGGTGCACGGTGGTCTCGGCTACTCGCGGCACAAGCCGTTCGAGCACATCTACCGGCATCACCGCAGGTACCGCATAACCGAGGGAACCGAGGAGATCCAGATGCGCCGCGTCGCCGGGTACATGTTCGGCTACATGCGCCAGCGCGCCCCCAAGGGCGTGGAGGAGGAGTGATGGATGAAGCCATGCTCGCCGACGCGCTGCATGACCGTCTCGGCCCGGTCGCCATCAAGGGGATGACCCCGCTGTCTGGCGGGGCTTCCCGCGAGACCTGGGCATTCGACGCAATCCGCCCCGACGGATCGGCCACGGAGCTCGTGCTGCGGCGCGACCCGCTGGGCCGGCCCAGCGAGCCGGGGGCAATGCGCCGGGAAGCCCTGGCCATTACCGCAGCCGGAGTGGCCGGGCTGGCCGCACCCGAGGTGCTTCTGTGGACCGATGGCCCGGAGCTGTGGGAATCGGCCGGCCTGGTCATGCGGCGGGTGGCCGGCGAGACGATCGCCCGCCGCATCCTGCGCGACGACTTTTACCGCGCGGCGCGGGGAGCGCTCATCGGCCAGCTCGGGCAGTTCGCCGCCGGCCTGCATGCGCTGGAGGTGACCGATGACTTTCCGGCGCCGACGCCGGATCCACTCGGCGAGCTGCGCGGGCTGCTCGGCACGTTCGGGCCGGTCAGCCCCACCTTCGAGCTGGCGCTGCAAGCACTCGAGGCCGAACTGCCGCCGCCTCGTGGACCGGTGCTCGTACACGGCGACCTGCGGCTCGGCAACCTGATCGTCGGCCCGGACGGGCTGCGCGCGGTGATCGACTGGGAGCTCGTCCACACCGGCAGCCCGGCCGAGGATCTCGGCTGGCTGTGCGTCAAGGCCTGGCGGTTCGGGTCCGGGCTGCCCGCCGCGGGCCTGGGCTCGCGCGAGGAGCTGCTGGCCGCGTACCGGGCCGCGGGCGGTGCCGACATCGGCCTGGAGGAGCTGCGCTGGTGGGAGATCCTCGGCACGCTGCGCTGGGGCTTGATGTGCGTGTCGCAGGCGCAGGCGCACCTGTCCGGCGCGCACCGCTCCGTCGAGCTGGCCGCGATCGGGCGGCGCGTGTGCGAGCAGGAATGGGACCTGCTGCTGCTGCTCGAGCCCGAGGCCGCTGCTTTGGCCGCTGGCCGCCGGCCGCTGCTCTCGGGGGAGCCCCGGGTGGACCCGGCGCCGTTCGGGCGGCCGACGGCGAGCGAGTTGCTCGATGCCGTCCGGGAGTTCCTCACCGACCAGGTCATGCCCGCGACGTCCGGGCAGCTCGCGTTCCACGCCAGGGTCGCCGCCAACGTGCTCGCGGTCGTGGCGCGTGAGGTCGAGCTGGGCGCCGCGCCGCCGGGCGCCGTGCCGCGGGGCGCCGTGCCGATGGACGCTGGCCTTGTCGACCCCGCCGAACCCGCCGATCTCCGCGATCCCGCCGGCCTCGCGGCCGGCGTCGCCAGGAGGCTCGCCGTCGCCAATCCCAGGTACTTCGGGGAGCCGTGACCGGCGCGGTCAGTCCTTCAGCAGCGGTCGCAAGTCGTCGAGGCGGTCGAAGAGCTGCCAGATGTACGAGGACGAGCCGCGCTCCCGGTGCGGGTGCAGGTCGGCCAAGGCCGGGTCGCTGCGGTAGGAGTCGAAGGCCGCCCTGGATTCCCACTCCACCAGAATCAGGACCTGGCGCGGAGCCACATCACCGGTCACGTTCTCGCGGAACCTGCCGAGCGCGACGACCCGTCCGCCGTGTGCGGCCACTTCACGCGCCGACCGCCGCGAGTAGGCAAGGTACTCGTCGCGGCTGGCGATGTCGAAGAGGTTCAGCGCGTAGACGGGGCCATCGCTCATGGCCCGCATCGTAGCCGCCGGCGCGCCCGCAGCACGCTCGGGCGGGGACGAGATACTCGGCACATGAGCTGTGAGGTCTCCTGGTTCGCCGCGCTCTGTGACGACGACTACGAGTTTCTCGGCGTGCCGGACGCCGCGCTGCAGTCGAGCTGGGAGCACTGCCGGGGCATCGCGCTTGCGGCCGAGGAAGTCGGCTACGACAACCTCCTGCTGCCGTCCGGCTACACCATGGGCATCGACTCGATCGCGTTCGCTGCCGGGATCGCGCCGCTGCTGCGGCGGATGCGGCTGCTGGTGGCGGTGCGGATGGGCGAGATGTGGCCGCCGCAGCTCGCCCGTCAGCTCGCCACCATCGACCAGATGCTCGGCGGCCGGCTCACGATCAACATCATCTCGTCGGACCTGCCCGGCCAGACGCTGGAGTCGGCGCCCCGGTACCGCCGGACGCTCGAGATCATGCACGTGCTGCGCGACCTGCTGGACGGCAAGCACGTCTCGCAGCACGGCGAGTTCGTGGACCTCGACCTGGACCCGCCGCGGCTGCACCCGGCCGGCGGCTCCCCGCCGTTCTACTTCGGCGGCTTGTCTGACGCGGCGCGCGAGGTCGCCGCGCAGGCCGCCGACGTGTACCTGATGTGGCCGGACACCTTGGAAGGCGTCGCGGCGGTGATCTCCGACATGCGGGCGCGGGCGGCCCGGTACGGACGTGAGCTGCGGTTCGGCTACCGTTCGCACGTGATCGTCCGGGCCACCGAGGACGAGGCGCGGGCCGCGGCGCGGCGGCTGATCTCGCGGCTGGACCCCGAGACCGGTGAGCTCATCCGCCGCCGCTCGCTGGACACCACTTCCGCCGGGACCCTGCGGCAGAACGAGCTGCGCGACACGGCCGACGACGAGGGCTACGCCGAGCCGAACCTGTGGACCGGGATCGGCCGGGCGCGCTCCGGGGCGGGCGCCGCGATCGTCGGCGACCCGGACCAGGTGCTGGCCAAGCTGCAGGCGTACGCGGCCCTGGGCATGGACGCGTTCATCCTGTCCGGCTACCCGCACGCCGCCGAGGGCGACCTGTTCGCCCGTCACGTCCTGCCCCGCCTGGACCACGCCCCGCTGGCATTCGCCCGCGGCTAGCCGCCGTCGGCCGCTCTCGGCATCCGAGTCGCGGGCGGCCGGCAGGCCGGAGCTGGTGAGGGGTCGACATGGAACGTTCTATGATTGTAGATTTTCTACAACTTAATGAGTGGCTTTACGGACCCGTAAAGCCGGTCACTAAGTTGTATGAAAGCTACAAGACAGGCGTCCGGCTCGGACCGTTCCGTCGTGACGCAAACGAGTAAGAGGAGGCAGGGCTTGTGCCATCTGCTGACTGCCGATGTAGGGCGATGACTATGTGTATGCGCGGATTGGAGACGCTCCTGCGATCAAGGTGTTCCCACGGGCCGCGGTGACACGCTGCGTAAGATCGGCAGTTCAGCGAGCGTGCAGGGTGCCATCGTCCGACGTCGTGGGTGAGCCGGGTCCCTCCACGAGGAGCGTGGGCTGGTCAGCGATCTGAAAATCGCAACTTTCTAAGGGCGGCCACGGGAATAAGTTGCGATCCTAGCAACTTGACTGCATTATGGAACTTGTTGCGGAGGGAGTCACTGACATGGCGGGAGGGAAGACCGGGCTTGCCGCGTTGGGCGTGACCGTAACGCCGTCAGATTTTGCAGAGCCTGAGGAGTATGCGGCCCAGGTCGGAGCGCGCGTAGCGGAGGCTCGGAAGCAGCGGCAAATGAGCGGCACCGAGCTTGGCAAGATCATCGGGTTGCGCAAGGACCAGATTTCGAAGATCGAGTCTGGCCGCCGCCGTCTCGACATCGCCGAGTTGCCTCGCGTCGCAGCAGCCCTAGGCGTCACGGTACGTCATCTCCTCGGGCAAGATGAGCGGCCCGCGCTCGCGATGGCTGCCCGGCTTGTCGGCGGCGCTCCAACTGAGGCGCTGCGTCCGGCGCGCCGACGAGCACGCCAACTGCTTGAAATAGAGGATCTACTGACACAGGTCACCGAGTTGTCACGTGCCAGGGCCAGTGCACACGGTGCCACCGTCGTCGAGCAGGCCAGGGCAAGGTTCGGCATGCTGCCACGATCGAAGGCGGTAGCGCGGCAGCAGGGACGCGAACTCGCCGAGTTGACTCGCCGCGAACTTGACCTGGGCAGCGACGCTTTGAGTGACATCGCCGCGCTCATCGAGCAGAACTTCGCAGTTGACGTGGCCTTGTCACCGCTGGGCACCGAAGCCGACGGACTGTGCGTTCACTGCGGCACGTCCGCACTTATCCTGGCCAGCAGCGACTTCCCCGATGGTCATCTGCGCTTTACTCTCGCCCATGAGCTCGGCCATCACTTGCTGAATGACCCAGATGAGATTATCGAGGAAACGACGCGCGACATGTTCGCCGATACCGCCAAGGAACTGCGAGTCAACGCCTTCGCTGGTCACTTCCTCATGCCAGAGCGTGGCCTCCGGTTGGTGCTGGAATGGCTCGGCGAGCAGCCCGGCCAGGTCAGCGAGAGGTCTGCGGTCGCGCTCATGGAGCACTTCGGTGTATCGATGGCAGCCTTGGTTTACCAGCTCAATGTCCTCGGCGTCCTGAATTACGACGACGGGCAGAAGCTGCGCAACCGTGGTGTGACGTCCCTTGTGAATCAGCACCGGGACGTCGCCCCCTCGGGGGCTGCGACCGCCATCGGGTGCATCCACCGAGCCCCCGAACGACTCACCCGCCGGGCGCTTGCAGCGGCTCGTGAGCAACGCTTGGGCCTTTCGGCAATCTCATCATTGCTGGAACGCGACGATGACGAGCAGCTGTGGAACGAGATCATGGCAGATCATTCACAGGCCACCGCCAGCAGCAGCATCGTCCTATGACCGATGCGCCCTCCGAGCCAGCTGGCGACACCAAGCCGCACGTGTGGTTTCCCGACACCGGCGCTTTAGTGACCTTGGCCGTGCACCGGCCATTGCAGAGAGCGGTGGTCGCAACGCTCTCAGCTCACGATCGAGTGTTAGTTGAGGCCGTGGTCGCGGAATTGGAAGGGTTGACAGCAACCTCCCACGTCGCGGCCGCGTGGGCAGGCATGGCACTAAGCCAGCTGGACTGGCTCGGCGCACCGGTGCGGCTTGATGATCCGGCCGGCACACAGCTAGCAGTCGAACTGCAGGAATTGATCGCTGGCGGCCGGCCGCTGTTGCATGACATGCAGCATTTGGTGAGGCTGCAATCATCTCCCTAGCATCGCGTGCTCAGCAGCTGCAGCCGCTGATGCTCTGCGATGACTATGACGCTCGCGTCGCAGCCACGAATCACAACGTGGAAGCGTTCAGCGTGCACAAGCTGCTGCATCAAACGATCAAACAACGCAGAATAACCGCCGTTCAGGCGGCTGGTTTCGCCGACGCCCTTGCACTCGGCAGGTCGGGCGCAGGATTACACGGCGGCAGACCCGAGTTGGCTCAAATTAGTGCGCAGGTTGGCTGGTTGGGCGATACCTTCGGGCTTCGGCAGAGGTCCTGGTCACGAGTTGCGGGTCGCGGAGTCGGCCGGATGTGAGGTTGGAGCCCTGCAGTTGCCGTTGGTGCAGGGGGATGTGGCGGCG
>Ga0209333_1000003_pt1 | contig 150947 bp, 145 predicted proteins | sample BlaSpr_A8_OM2_O3_FD_187982 | JGI IMG/M metagenome (GOLD analysis project Ga0209333, IMG submission 187982) | Forest soil microbial communities from Thunder Bay, Ontario, Canada - Black Spruce, Ontario site 2_A8_OM2_O3 (SPAdes) (version 2) | ecosystem: Environmental > Terrestrial > Soil >... | reverse complement strand
GCGTCTGAGCTGAGGAGGTCTCCCAGCGCGGGAACCACAACCCCCCGGCCAGCTCAGCCGCTAACGACCTCAGCGGAGCCGATGCATGTCATCTTTTGGACGGGCCTAATGTCGGCAGGCAACAAGGTGGTGGGTGCCACGCTGCTCCTCTCTAACAGCAGCGTGGGACCCACCACACTTATGGATGGCTGGGGTCAGCCCGACATCGCCGACGTGCCGACATCGCCGCGCGCGAGGCCGGGGCTTCCGTCGCGGCCGACGTCGTCAGCCTCGCGGAAGCCGTACCGGGCATACAGGCGGCGCAGTGGCTTGGGCGACCACCAGTTCGCGGGGCCGAGCAGCCGCATCACCGCGGGCACCAGCAGCACCCGCACGATCGACGCGTCCACGACCAGCGCGACGATCATCCCGACGCCCAGCAGCTTGATGAACGTGACCCCGGAGGCGGAGAACGCGCCGACGACGATGACCAGCAGCAGCGCCAGGCTGGTGATCAGCCCGCCGGTGCGCTGCAGCCCGCTCGCCACCGCGGCCGTGTTGTCGCCGGTGACGTCGTAGCGCTCGCGGATCCGGGACAGCAGGAACACCTCGTAGTCCATGGACAGGCCGAACATGATCGCGAACATCAGGATCGGCATGGTCGGCTCGATCGTGCCGTTGGGCGTGAACTGCAGCAGCCCGGACAGGTGGCCCTCCTGGAAGATCCACACCACGACCCCGTACATGGCCGACAGCGACAGCACGTTCATCGCGATCGCCTTGACCGGCAGCACCACGGACCCGAACGCGAGGAACAGCAGCACGAACGTCGCCAGCGCCACCACCAGCGCCATCCACGGCAGGACCTGCCCGAGGCTGGACAGCTCGTCCACGAGCTGCGCGCTCTGCCCGCCCACGTAGGCGCGAGAGCCGGCCGGCGGCAGTACATCCCTGACGTGCCCCACGATCGTGCGGGCCTGCGGTGAGTAAGGATTCGGGCCATAACGCATATCGACCCGCGCGACGTCGCCGTGAACGCCGGTCAGCTGAGCCGCGTTGACCCCGGGGACACGGTCAAGCCGGCCGATGTACCCGGAGAGCGCGGCCTCGCGGGACGGCGAGCCGGCCACCGGCCCGGGGAACTGAACCACGGACTCGATCGGCGCGGTCGGGTTGCCGGGGAAGTCCCGGTTCAGCGTCTCGGTGACAACGCGCGGCTGGGCGTTGGCCGGCAGGTCGGTGGCGTCGGCGCCGCCCCAGGTCACCCGTAGGAACGGCGAGCCCAGCGCGAGCAGCACGACCACGATCGGCACGGCGTAGAGCACCGGGCGGCGCATCACGCTGCGCGCGATCCGGTACCAGGCGCCGGTGCCGTCGGCGACGGGTGGCCTGCGCACGGCACGCCGGATCCGCAGCGCGTTCACGTTCCGGCCGAAGACCGCGAGCAGCGCGGGCATCACGGTGAGGGCCGCCAGCATGTCGACGAGCACGGTGGCCACGCCGCCGTAGCCCATCGAACGCAGGAAGTCCTCGGGGAACAGCGTCAGGCTGGCCAGCGCCATCGCGACGGTGACACCAGAGACCACCACGGTGCGGCCCGCGGTGGCCACGGTGCGCGCCACCGCGTCCTGCACCGAATCCTGACGGTGCAGCTCCTCGCGGAACCTGCTCACCATGAACAGCCCGTAGTCGATGCCAAGCCCGAGGCCCAGGATCGTGGTGATGGTGACCGAGTAGATCGAAACCGTGGTGACCAGGGTCAGCAGCCGCAGCGCGGTGAACGAGCCGAGGATCGCGACCCCGCCGATCGCCAGCGGCAGGCTGGCCGCGGCCAGGCTGCCGAAGATGATCAGCATCACGATCAGCAGCACCGGCAGGGAGAAGGCCTCGGCCCGGCTGATGTTGGAGTTGACCTCGTTGTTGATCGCCTCGTTGGTGGGCACGAGCCCGCCCACCTCGGTGCGCAGGCCCGGCGCGCGAAGCTGGCCCTTGATCGCGTCGTAGTTGCTCTGCCGCGCGCTGTCGCTCGCCCCGGCCAGCTCGAGCACCGCGTAGGTTTCCCGCCCGCTGGCGCTGACGAACTGCGGCGATCCCGTGGACCAGTACGTCGCGGTCGATTCGACCCGGCTGGCGGGCAGGCCGGCCAGCGCATGCGTCACTGCCGCGCGGAAGGCCGGCGAGCGCACGCTCATCGTGGGGCTCGAGTACAGCACCACAACGTCGCCGGTGTCCCGGCCGAACGCGGCCGTTGCCAGGTTGCCCGACTGCTGGCTCTGGCTGTTCGGCGGGGTGAAGCCGCCGGACGACTGCAGCTTCCCGAACACGCCCGTGCCCCAGGCGGCCGCGAACGCCACCACGATGAGCGCGATAACCAGAACCAGTCGCCTGCGCCGGTATACGAGGCGCCCCCAGCCGTCGAACATCGGTCCCTCCGGCGGACTCACTAACGATCGTCACTATTGTGAACGGCGTTAACTGCGAATGCTGTAAACTTCGCATACGCAGTTAACGGATGTCAAGCGCTATTACCGGCGGACCTCGGCGACAGCTACCGGCTCGTGCCGGGCCCGGGACAGCTCGCACGCCTCGGCGATGCAGAACGCTTCCAGGGCATCGCTCATCGCGGCGGGACTCTGGCCGCCATGCTCGGCGAACTCGACGAACGCCGCGAGCTCAGCCCGGTAGGCGTCGGCGAACCGGTCGGTGAAGCTGCGGTACGCCGGGCCGGAGGGAAACGTAGCGCCCGGCTCGGCCGGCCGGAGCGGCAGCCGGTCGTCAAGCCCGACGCAGATGCTGTCCCGGGAACCGAGCGCCTCGAGCCGCACGTCGTAGCCAGCGCCGTTGTAGCGGGTGCTGGAGACCACGGCCAGGCTGTCATCGTCCAGCGTCAGCACCGCGGCCATCGTGTCGACGTCGCCAGCCGCGCGGAAGAACTCGGCGCCGCGGTTGGCGCCCACCGCGTAGACCTCGCGCACCTCGCGGCCGGTCACCCAGCGGATCGCGTCGAAGTCGTGCACCCCACAGTCCCGGTACAGTCCGCCCGAGGTCTCGATGTACGCCGCGGCGGGCGGCGCCGGGTCCAGCGTCGTGGCCCGCAGCGTGTGCACCCAGCCAAGCGACCCCGATCGGACTGCCTCGCGTGCGGCCCGGTAGCCGGCGTCGAAGCGGCGCTGGAAACCGATCTGTACCGCGCCCGCCGCGTCGCCGACCCGCTTGATCACCTCCCGGGTGCTGTCGATGTCCGGCGCGACGGGTTTCTCGCAGAACACCGGCAGCCCGGCTTCGGTGCCCGCAACGATGAGCCCGGGGTGAGCCTGGGTCGGCGCCGCGATCACCAGCGCGTCGAGCCCCAGCCCGAGCAGGTGCCGCGGCGAGTCCGCGGCCTGCAGGTGCAGCCGCCCGGCAACCTCGCCGGCCCGGGCGGCGTCTGCGTCGGCGACGACCACGGAATCGACGCCGGGTAGTCCGGACAGGATCCCGGCGTGGAACGCCCCGATCCGCCCGGCCCCGGCAAGCCCGATTCGCATGGATTTGCCTCCGGCGTGGCTGGCTGGCCTGGCTACCCATAGTTTGTGCCATCGGGAATCGTGGCAGAACAGTTAACGCTGTAAACGGTAAGATCGGCGCAATCGCTGGCGCAGCCAGCACGTACCTCAGTTCCCGGAGGCCAGGTGGTTCAGGCACCCCGCCGCCGTGATCGCGTCCGCGCCGCGACCACGGCGGAGATCAAGCAGACGGCCCGGCGGATCCTGGTCGCCGAGGGGCCCGACGCCGTGTCGCTGCGCGCGATCGCGCGCGAGATGGGGATGACCGCGCCCGCCCTCTACCGTTACTTCGGCAGCCACGAGGAACTCCTCAAGCACGTCATCGCCGACATCTTCACCGAGCTGGCGGCGGACATCCGCGGCGCGATCGTCTCCGCCGACGCCGAGTCCGGCGGAGACATGACGGCGAAGGTCCTCGCCGCGTGCTGGGAGTTTCGCCAGTGGTCGCTGAGTCATCCGCGGGAGTTCGGGCTGATCTTCGCGACCCCGCTGCCCGGGCTGCACGGACAGCACGACGAGATCACCTCCGAGGGCGGCGGGGAATTCGGGAACACATTCCTCGTCCTGATGGTCGAGCTGTACCGCAAGCAACCGTTCCCGGTGCCTTCGGATGACGAGATGGACGCCGACCTGACGGAGCAGCTGGAACGCTACCGCGACGGGCTCGGCCAGCTGACCGCGGGCCTGCCGCTCGGGCTGATGCTGATATTCCTGCGCTGCTGGGTACGGCTCTACGGGATCGTGAGCCTGGAGGTGTTCGGCCACCTGGGCTTCGCGCTCGACGATGCGAGGCCGATGTTCGAGCTCATGCTGGCCGAGATGGCCCCGATGGTTGGCCTGCACTACCCGCCCGCAAGCTAGCCGCCTCGCCCCAGCCACACCACCGGTATGTTGGCAGACGAGTCACTTTCGAGTGTCCCAGCAGGCTGGCCTGACGAGGCGTCGCACCGAGAAGAGCAGCTATGAACGACCCTGGCGGCACCCGAGTCGCTGTCTATATCGACTTCGACAACATCGTGATCTCACGCTACGACCAGGTTCATGGCCGGGGCCAGTTCCAGCGTGACAAGGTGCGCGGGTTCACCAGGACCGACAGATCAGCCGACCCCGACATCGCGGAGAAGCTCCGGCGCGCCACTGTGGACGTCGGCGCGGTGATCGACTTCGCCTCATCGTTCGGCACCCTCGTGCTGACCCGCGCCTATGCTGACTGGTCAGCCCCTGTTAACGCCGACTACCGCGAGCAGCTCGTCAGCCGTGCAGTGGACCTGGTGCAGCTCTTTCCCGCAGCCGCCTACGCCAAGAATGGTGCCGACATCAGGCTGGCCGTCGACGCGGTGGAGGACATGTTCCGCCTTCCCGACCTGACCCACGTGGTGATCGTGGCCGGGGACTCGGATTACATCGCCCTCGCCCAGCGGTGCAGGCGCCTGGGCCGTTACGTAGTGGGTGTCGGCGTTGCCGGATCGACCAGCAGATCACTCGCTGCGGCGTGCGACGAACTCGTGACCTACGACGCGCTTCCCGGCATTACCCCCGCTGGCGCACAGGAAGAACAAGAGGAATCCGGGAGCCCGCCGCCGGCCCGGGGCTCGCGGCGCACCAAGCGGCCCGCGACCGCGGTCACCGACGAGACTGACCTCGAAGCCGAAGACCCGCAAAAGCTGGCGACCAGGCTCCTCGAGCGAGCGCTGCGACTCGGCCAAGAAAAAGATGACGCGGACTGGCTGCACAGCTCAGCGGTGAAGAGCCAGATGAGGCGCATGGACCCGTCATTCAGCGAGAGAGCTCTGGGCTATCGCTCATTCTCAGATTTCGTGAAGTCGCGAGAAGCCATCGCCGAACTCGATGAAACCGACCCCGTGCGGCTCGTACGGCTCAACCCGGCCATGACCGCAGAGTAGCGAGCGGGCAACGGGCGTTCCAGCGATCACGCGAGACCGACCCACCGGCCGCGCGCGCCAAGCAGGCACCAGCCAAGGGGCTGCCGAGCGAGCAGACCGCGGCCAAGCAGCCCGCATCCTGACCTGAATGGCAACGGCCGCATCACTGTTAAGTCAGGAGCGGCCGCGCTTTCCCACCGATTAGCAAAAAATGCGTAACGCCCGGTCGGCAATACTGTAACGTCCGGCCGCTGAAAGCCGTGCCGCGGCCCGATCCTGGTAGCGTGGAGAGCGGGTGATCATGTTGCGCATCATCGGCAAGGCTGCGTTTATTGCGTTGCTGTGCATCATATGCGGATTTGCAGCGGGGTGCGCTGGCACGGTAGATGCGACAGCGCATGCGGTTGCCCATGTTGCGGCGGCGAAAGCCAGCTCAAAACGGTTCTGTGCGTACGAGCTGTCGGTCCCGAGCACGGCGCAGGCTGATGCCGTCAACCACTACTGGACACCGCTGGCGCGCAGTGCCATGAGGACCGTGAGCAAGGGAAAGATGTCCGTGACGGTCCCCAGGGAGCACCTCACCTCATCGCAGCGCCGGGCCCTGAGGCGGGCAGAGTGGGCCCAGCGGGCATTCTTGCCGAAACCGAAACTGGTGTGCCTGCCCATTCCTGCACGCGGGGCACCATCGCATGCCGGCGCCGCGAGAACGTCGTCCAAGTAGACACCACTTTCGGTCGCTCCCGTAGGCTGACGTCGCCTTGAGAATGTCAAGCATGCCCAAGTTCCGAGGGCCGAAATTGACTCGGCTGCGATATTCCCGGCGCATTACCACGACGGCGGCCAGGCACTATTAAGCACGGACTCCGATGCCGCAGGCCCGGTGATCGCCGTCGCGGTGACGGCCGCTGCGCGGCAGGCGCCGGTTCCCCGGCCCAGGCGGCCTGCACCGTTCCTGGCAGGCGCCGTTCCTCGCCCCTTCCCTACCCGGTGTCGGCAGGTGCGGTTTCTCGGCCCCGCCGGCGCGGTCCACGCATGCGCCGCGCATCGGGCCCTGCACAGCCGTTCAAGGAACCGATATTATGGGGCATTGTGACCGAAACCCCGCAGGTCCCGCCCGGTGTCGACGCCACCAAACCCAGCCCAGCCCGGATGTACGACTACGTGCTCGGCGGTAAGCACAACTTCCCGGTCGACCGCGAAGCCGCAGAGCGGGTCCGTGAGCGGGCGCCCGACCTGGAGGACGCGGCGTGGGTGAACCGCGCATTCCATCAGCGGGCGGCCCGCTGGATGGCTGCCGAGCGGGACCTGCGCCAGTTCGTGGACATCGGCTCGGGCCTTCCCACGGAGGGCAACACGCACGGGATCGTGCAACGCGTCGCGCCGGAGGCACACGTCGTCTACGTGGACCTTGACCCGATGGTCCGTGCCTACGCCTGCGAACTGCTCGCCCATGACGGGACGACCGCGGTCATCACCGCCGACATGCGCCAGCCGGACACGGTGCTGAACGACCCGGGACTGCGGCGGCTGATCGACCTCGATGAGCCGGTCGGGCTGCTGATGACGGCGGTGCTGCACTTCGTGGCCGACGACAACGATCCCTGGGGGCTGGTGGCCCGGTACATGGGGGCGCTGGCGCCCGGCAGTTACCTGGCGCTGTCACACGCGACCTACGATCGCCTGCCGCCCGACCTGGTGCAGGCGAGCAGCGAGGTATACGCACAGGCCGGAGCCGACTGGCATCCTCGGCCGCGAGCCGAGGTCGAGCGGCTGTTCGCGGGCCTGGAGATCGAGCCACCTTACGAGGGGGCGGATGCTGCCGTCGCTCACCTCGGCGTCTGGGGAGCAGAGGACCCCGCCGCGGCGGACAGCGACGGCTCCCACTGGTGGTACGGCGCGGTCGCCCGCCGTCCGTGACCAGTGGTCAGCGGTCAGCCGTCGGCCGGCTGGTCTGCGGCGCTCGCGGCGGCCGCGGCGGCCAGCCGATCGTAGGCCGGGGCCAGCAGGGCGGCCAGGTCGGTGCTGCGCACCTGCACCGGCGGCGGTTCGAACGTTCGCAGCAGCAGATCCGGGGCTGCCGCCGGTACCGGCGGCAGGGCTCGCAGCCGCTGCACGCTCATGCCCGGTGACCAGAAGTCCGCGATGCACTCGGCCAGCGGGCGGTCGGTGACGTCGATGAGCGGCCGCGCGGGTTCGTCGTCCTCGCGCCCGGTCAGCCGCAGCGCGCCGAGCAGTTCGTCCCGGCCGCGGCCGCGCCAGGCCAGGATGCCGAACGGGTCGAGGTCGAAGGCCTCGGCCAGCACGTAGCAGACCGCGGCCAGGTGCTTGCACGGCACTCCCCAGTCCGGGCAGGAACACGACATCCGCATGTCGTGTACGGAACGCGGGAACAGCGGGGTGCCGCAGCCGGCGAAGACTTCCTCGATCTCCTTGGGCATCTCCCCCGCGAGCAGCTTGGCCCGGAACAGCGCCTGCGCGGCGAGCGCCTGTTCCACCTTCCGCCACTGCGGCGTGGTCAGCGGGGTCACCTCGATCCGCACCCGGTACGGCTTCGGCCGTGACCCCTGCACCTGGGCGGTCACGTACCCGCACGAGATCTCGACGGCGATCACCTGGCCGCGGCGGGCGTAGTTCCGGCCCCTGGACAGCCTGCCGGTCATGCCGAACGACTCCAGCACGTCGATGAAGCGGCGCGACCACCACTGCTCGCCGATGGAGCCGCGCTTGCTGCGCGCCTTGACGCCGCCCTCAACCTCGAGCGGCCGCGACGGCCCGAAGTCGTGCCAGCTCGCTCCCCGTCGTCCGGTCGTCTCGGTCACTCCGACACCGCCTCCGGCGACAGGCTCACGACCTGGCGCAGGTCGGCCGTTGACAGCTCGGTCAGCCAGCCCTCGCCGGTCCCGACGATGCGCTCCGCCAGCGCCTTCTTCTCCTCGATCATGGCGTCGATCCGCTCTTCCAGCGTGCCGACACAGACGAACTTGCGCACCTGCACGTCCTTGCGCTGGCCGATCCGGAACGCGCGGTCGGTGGCCTGATCCTCGACGGCCGGGTTCCACCACCGGTCGATGTGGATCACGTGGCTGGCCGCGGTCAGATTCAGCCCGGTGCCGCCCGCCTTCAGCGACAGCACGAACAGCGCGGGCTCGGCCGACTCCTGGAACTCGGCCACCATCGCGTCGCGCTGCCGCTTCGACGTGCCGCCGTGCAGGTACAGCACCGGGCAGCCGAGCCTGCTGGCCAGGTACGGCTGCAGCATCCGGCCGAACTCGGCGTACTGGGTGAAGCACAGAGCCTTGTCGCCGTCGGTGATGACCTCGTCGCAGATCTCCTCGAGCCTGGCCAGCTTGCCGGACCGGCCGTCCAGCCGGGAGCCGTCGCCGAGCAAGTGCGCGGGATGGTTGCATACCTGCTTGAGCTTGGCCATCGTCGCCAGCACCAGGCCGCGGCGCTCCATGCCCTCCCCCGCCGCCTCGGCCGCCTCGATCCTGGCCATCATGTCGCTGACCGTCGCCTGGTACAGCGACGCCTGCTCCGGCGTGAGGTTGCACCAGACCTTCATCTCCAGCTTGTCCGGCAGATCGGAGATGATCGTCTTGTCGGTCTTCAGCCGGCGCAGGACGAACGGGCCGGTGATCCGCTTGAGCCGGTCGGCGGCCTCTTCGTCGCCGTTGCGCTCGATCGGCACCGCGAACCTGGTGCGGAACCGTTCCGCCGAGCCGAGCAGTCCCGGCCGGACGAATTCCATGATCGACCAGAGGTCGCTGAGCCGGTTCTCGACCGGCGTGCCGGTCAGCGCGATCCGCGACTGAGCGGGCAGGGTGCGCACCGCCCGCGCCTGCCGGGTCGCCGCGTTCTTGATGTTCTGCGCCTCGTCGCACACCACCCGGGCCCACTTAACCCCGCCGAGAGCCTCCTGGTCCCGCGCCGCCAGCCCGTAGGTCGTGATGACCAGGTCGGCCGCGTTCAGTGCGGCGGTTAGCTCCTCGCCGCTGAGCCGGTCCGCCCCATGGTGCACATACACCCTCAGATCGGGCGTGAACTTCGCGGCTTCCCGCTCCCAGTTCCCCACCAGCGACATCGGGCAGACCAGCAGAGTCGGCGCATGCGGTGTGTCGTCGCCAGCCGCCTCGCGTTTGCTCTCCAACATGGCGAGCAGTTGAACGGTGTTATGGCAGAGCATGCCGCCAGCGACGAAATTATGGTGCTCTTCAACCTCAAAGTCGTAGACCCAGCCGGTGTAGTCCACATCCTCGACTGACGTGATGCGGGCGTAGAACACCTCCCGGTCCGCCCGTTCCGCCAGAGTGTCCCTGATCACGCCGAGATCGATTGGATTCAGGCGCTCATAAGCAGCCATGGTTGCGGCCGTCCATCTGTTTCCAGACTTGGCCGCGTATTCTTCAACGGCTACGCCGGAAAGGATGCGGTCCATCGCCTTGACCGCCAAGTGCGCGGTGTTCCTCGACAGTTCTTGAGTACCGGCGAAGTAGACGTGCCCGACCCCAAAATGCTCCGCCGGAAGCCTGGTCAGCTGACGGCCTAGAGTGAGGAGAAACGATCCTGGGACCCCCTCGACGTTGGTGTTGGATATCGTCTCGCACAAGCTCGCCAGTTTCTCCTGCTTGACCGAGTCGGAGAAGCCGACGAGTTCGTGGAAGCGACGGAGCGACCTGCCGCCGATCAGCCCGATGTAGTACGTCCGGTAGATGCCCGAGCCATTGGTGGCCCGCTTCCGCTTCGCCGTGATCCGCAGCCAGACCCCGAACCTGCGCAGCATGCAAGAGAGCTGGCGCATCAGCCACTCGGACGCCGAGCTGATTTCGACGCACCGCATGCCCGCAAGCGCCGAGCCCTCGGCGCTGAAGTACTCGCGCAGGAAGCGCCTTATCGTCTCGTCGTCCGCGCTGACGATCAGATCAGGGATGCGCTTTTCGGCAGACTTCCGGCCCCAGGTATAGCCAAGGCCAGTCAAGAACGTTCGGTAGTCCGAACTGTTGATCCTGAGATATGACCCTCTGTCAAACGTACTGATCCGGGGCCGGTTGATCTCGAGCTTAAAGGCACCTGCCAAGCGCTGAACCCGCAGCATTAGGTCCTCGAGGATGGCAACGTTCTTCTGACAAATTCTCAGGCGGTTCTGATCTTCGCAACCCTCGGCTATCTGCCAGGCGAGCAAGGTGGTGAGGTCAGGATCGACCGGTTTACCCGACCACTCCAGGCGGCTGGGCACGCATATCCGGTCTCCGGGCGCGAACTCATTGGTCCAATCGTTGAGGCCGAGCAGTTTGTGCCGACGGGTGATGACGACCTCACTTCCGTCGTCGAGGCGAACCCGCCGAACCTTCTCGCTCACATGCTGGCGATACAGGCGGGCGATCCGGGCCGCGGCGACCTTCCCTCGCCCGTCCACACTCGCCAGCGCGTTGACAGTCAGCGGCTCGGCCGGGATCGCCCATTCGCCTTGCCCGTCGTTCCAAGTGCCGGTTGCGAACCGGTTCCACACGTCCTCGGCCGAGAAGAGGGCGCCGTTGACAAATAGGGAGGTATCAGGACAAATGCACTTGCCCAAGCCCATCGAATCTGCGAGGACAGCGCCGAGGCCGAGGTCGCCGAGGAAGGACAGCCAGGCCAGGCCGCGTTCCTGGTAGGGGCGGAGTTCGCCGCGGAAAGACGCCGGGGTGGGGACCGGCGCGAGCCGGCGGTCCGCCTGGCCGGACAGCAGGTCGCCGAGCCAGCCATCGGCGTCCACGCCAACCACCGGCAGTTCGTCGTCGATGCCGCCGAGGCCGTCGAGCAGCGCCTCGGCCGCGGTCATGGTCCCGGCCCGGTCTTGGCTCCGCTCCAGGAACTTCAGCGCGGCCTGCAGGTGCCGGTCGTCGAGTTCCACCCACTGGCCGCGCAGCCGGACCAGCGGAACCTTCAGCCGGGCCAGCTCCTCGAGTTCCTCCGGGCTCAGCGACTCGTCGCCGACCGCCAGGTCATACCGGAAGTCGACCAGGTCACCCATGCCGAACTTCGACTCGGCGGCCGGGGCCGCGCCGGGCGTGCTCCGCGTCTTGGTGGTGATCTTGAGCCCCAGCCGCTTGCGCGCACCGCCGACCCAGTCCGGCAGCAGCACGCCGAATCCCGCCCCGGCCAGCAGCGGGCCGGTCTGCTGCAGGAACCTCGCGGCCCCCTCGGTGTCCAGGCTCACCTCTTCCGGTGCCGGGGTGCGCAGCTCCTGGTCGAGCTCGGCGAACAGCCGCGACGCGGTGCCGAGCCCGGCCAGCAGCTCCTCCTCCGGATGCCGGATCCCGGCCGCCGCCCAGCCGCCAGCCGAGTCGCCCGACCAGATGTCGGCCGCGGGCAGCAGCAGACTGGGGTCGTCGGTCGACTGCAGCGCGAGCTCGACGGTCCAGGTCGCGGCGTCCGGCTCGGCTCCCGGCTCAACAAGCCGGAAGCACGTGCGCACCGGCCCAGCCGGGGCCTGCGCCGCGGCGCGCCAGTCGTCCAGGGCGTGGGCGAGCTCGGCGGCCTCGGCCTCGTCCTGCGGCGTCGTCACCGGCACCTGGGCGTCGGTCCCGGTCAGCGCGGCAGCCCAGCGCTCGGCGACCGGAATCCGGGACGGGCGGCGCCCGGCGCGGGCGGGGAGCAGCCGGAACTGCGGATCCCGGCCGAGCCTGGCCCGGGCAGACGCGTCGGCGAGCGCGTCAAGGGCGTCGGTGACCAGGACCGCCGACGGCTCACTGCCCGCGTCGGCGCGGCACAGCGGCGGCATCGCGGCGGCGAGTTCCCTGGCCCGCTGCGCGTCCGGGCCGGACAGCACGGCCCGCCACCTGGCGGCGTAACGGCCGTCGTCGCTGGCGGCCATCGTCGGCAGGACCCGGCCGCGGCCGGCCAGGTCGTCGGCCAGCCTCGCCAGGGCGGCCAGGTAGAGCACCGATCCCCCGGCAACCGCGGACACCGATCCGGCGCCCGGATCGCCGAGCGCAGCGAGCAGGTCCGCCGCGACCGGCGGGTCGAACGTCAGCGCGGGCACCCGCCAGGCGGCGAGCGCGGCGCGGGCGGCCTGCCCGCCGACCGCGGCAGCCGCGGCAGCCGCGCCGTCCGCGGCGTCCGCCGCCCTGCCGAGCTCCGGTGAAGCCTGCGGCCCGTCCGGCGCGCTCGGCAGGCGCAGGGTCAGCTCGTCCTCGATCGCCTTGCGGGCCAGATCGGCCGATGGCCCGGCGAGCTCCGCGACCGCGTCGGCGAGCACGTCCGGGTCGGCGGCGAACGGGTGCGGCCGGGGCGCGCGCGACGTCCGGCGGGGTTGCAACCCTGCGCTGGCCGGGCGGCCGGAATCCTCGGCCCACAGGCTCAGCACCCCGTAGGCCCAGGTTCCGTGGATCACCAGCATGGCCGACACTCCCGCAACCGCCCTGACCAACCGCTCTGCACGCTAGCAACGGCCCCCGACAGCCGCGCCGCAAACGCCGCGGTCGCGTGCGGGCCCGGCGGTCAGGCGACGAACGGCGCGGCTCCCGAATCGGTGGCCATCGGACGGCCGGCGGCCGCCCAGTCCTGCATCCCGCCCGCGACGTTGATCGTCTCCCAGCCGGATGCGGCGAGCGCCTGCGCGGCCCGCGCGGAGCGTCCTCCCGACCGGCAGATCACGTAGACCGGCTGGTCCTGCGGTATCTCCGCGGTGCGGGCGCCGAGCTCACCGAGGGGGATGTGCCGGGCTCCCGGCGCGTAGCCCGCTGCCCACTCCTCGTTTTCGCGCACGTCAAGCAGCCACGCACCTTCTGGGACGCTGGCCGCAGGAACCTCCTGAACCTGCTGGCCCGCTGCACCCCGCTCTGGCACAGTCGATCAGCCCCTCCCGCCATCGGTCGCCATATGTCAGCAACCATTGGCTATTAGCCTACGGCTAACTGCCGACGGACGCTGGTCAGGCGCGTTCGCGGCACTGAACGCCGTACACCAGATTGGCGGCGGTCGGCGGCGGCTGGCCCGGGCCGTGGCGTAACAGGCACTCGAAGGAGCCACCGTGATCGTTCGTGACGCCCTGCCGGGAGAGCTTGCCGAAGTGGGTGAGATCAGGGTGACCGCGTACCAGGAGGCCGGATTCCTGTCCCCGGGGTCGGAGTACGCGCAGGTGCTGCGCGAGCTGGGCGGCGACGGCGACGGCACCGTGCTGGTCGCGGTCGACGGCGGCAGGATCGTCGGGACCGTCATGCTGCGGTCCGGGGGCAACGTGGTGACCGGACCGGACGAGACCGAGATCAGGGCGCTGGCGGTGGCCCCGGGCGGTCAGGGCAAGGGCACCGGGAACGCGCTGCTGGAGGCGGTGATCGAGCGCGCGGCTCGCGACGGCGTCCGCCACCTCATGCTGCTCACGCAGCCGGACATGCTGGCCGCGCGGCGGCTGTATGAGCGGGCCGGCTTTCACCGGCTGCCCGACCGGGACTGGTCGCCGGCACCCGGCTTTACGCTGCTGGCCTACGGGCTGCGGCTGGGCTCAGGAGTCCTTGGGTAGGTCGCCTGCCCGGGCCGGTTCCTTGGCCGACTGCTCTTGCGCGGCCGCGTTGACCTTGCGCAGGTGCCTGCTCATCGAGCGGAACAGGAAAACCAGGATGACGGCCATGCCGAACACGACGAGGAACGCGAGCGTGCCGGGCTCGGCGGAACTGCTGGCCGAGGCCGCCAGCGTCGTCATCGGTTCACCTCGCTCGTCATCGCCCGGCTGTCACGCTGTCGCGCACGCCGGCGAAAAGGTCGTGTTCCGGCTTTTCAGTATCCACCATCGACCTCGCCAGGTGGAAATCCTCCGTCGGCCAGGCCACCCGCTGCACCTCACGGGGGCACGCAAACCAGCCGCCGTCCGGGTCGATCTGGGTGGCGTGCGCAAGCAGTGCCTGGTCGCGGATGTCGAAGAAGTCGGCGCAGTCAACCCGCGTGGTTATCTCCAGCGGCGGGTGGTCGGGGTTGTCCACCCACTCGTCCAGCCGCTCGCCGTACGGCGACTCCAGGCCACGCTGCAGCAACTCCTCGTGCAGGGCCGTCAGCCGGTCCTTGTGGAACGTGGCGAAGTAGTAGAGCTTGGCCGGCTGCCACGGCTCGCCGCAGTCCGGGTAGCGATCCGGGTCCCCGGCGGCCTCGAACGCCTCGATCGCCACCCGGTGGGCCATGACGTGGTCCGGGTGGGGGTAGCCGCCGTTCTCGTCGTAGGCCAGGATCACCTGCGGGCGGAACTCCCTGACCGCGCGCACCAGCGGCCGCGCCGCCACCTCCAGCGGCTGCAGCGCGAAGCACCCCTCGGGGAGCGGCGGCAGCGGGTCGCCCTCGGGCAGCCCGGAGTCGGTGAACCCAAGGAACTGCTGCCGGACGCCGAGGATCTCGCGCGCCCGCGCCATCTCGGCGCGGCGCACCGCGGGGAGGTCGGCGCGGATCTCGGGCCGCTCCATCGCCTTGTTCAGGATGTCGCCACGCTCGCCGCCGGTCATGGTGGCGACGAGCACGTCCACGCCCTCCCGCGCGTAGCGCGCCATGGTCGCGGCGCCCTTGCTCGACTCGTCATCGGGGTGCGCGTGCACGGCCATCAGCCGCAGCGGCGCGCTGGGCCGGAGTGCGTCGTCGGCCTCCCCGGCCTCGGTCTTCGGCCCGGCGGTCGCAGCAGCGGGATCGGTGGTCACGGCAGACAAGAACGTTCCCTTCATGGATGACTGATCGACAAGCCCGGCACGACGACGCCGCCCCCGCCGGGCTAACGCGTCTGCACTGAAGCGACGCCGACAGATCATTGTGCTACACAACAAGCCCGGGACGGGGGGGCATTCCCACGCCGCAGCGCTGGCACCGTTTGCCGGGCCAGGCCCGCCCGGGCCCGCCCCGGCAGCAGGGCTGGGACGGCCCAGAGACCGTTCGGGGACCATCTGCGGACATTGACACGCGCGACGTACTTGCGGAGCCTTGTTAATCTCGAAGGATTACCCCCAGGGCCCAGCCAGGGCCCGGCGGACGCGTGTTCCGCTTCCAGCCTAGGAGTTCTCGTGACCGAAACCCGTGATGACACCGTCACCTGGCTCACCCAGGAGGCGTATGACCGGCTCAAGACGGAGCTGGACTACCTCACCGGGGTTGGCCGCACGGAGATCGCCAAGAAGATCGAGGCCGCCCGCGACGAAGGCGACCTCCGCGAAAACGGCGGCTACCACGCCGCCAAGGAGGAGCAGGGCAAGCGCGAGGGCCGGATCCTCCAGCTCATGCACATTCTGGACAACTCCCGGGTCGGCGAGCCTCCGCGCACCGATGGCGTGGTAGGTCCCGGCATGACCGTCACTGTCCGGTTCGCCAAAGACGAGGAGGAAGTAACGTTCCTCCTTGCCTCACGCGAGGAGAGTGGCTCGCCGATCGACGTATATTCGCCGAAATCGCCGCTGGGCGCCGCGATCACCGGGAAGAAGGTCGGGGAGAGCGCGAGCTACACGCTGCCGAACGGGCGCAGCAACACGGTCGAGATCCTCGAGGCCGTCCCCTACGTGGGGATGTAACCCAAGCTTTCGCGGCGGCTTCCGGTTTTAAGCGGACCGGAAGCCGCTGCGGTTTGCTTTCCGGAACGGGGTCAGGCGGCGAACTCTGGCTCGGTCGCCGGAGTCTCGGACGGTGGTGGCGTTGCGCTGCTGCGCAGCGGCACCTCCTTGATGAACCAGGCCAGAACGAACACCAGGATGGCCGCTGGCACCGCCCAGACGAACACGCCGTCGATCGCGTGCGCGATCGCCAAGAACACGTCGTGCTTGACCGGCGCGGGCAGGTGGTTGACCGTGACCGGGTCGAGCTGCCCGCCCGCCGCGTTCAAGTGCACCCCGGGCAGGCTCTTGGTCATGCTCTCGGTCAGCCGCCGGGCGAAGATCGCGCCGAACAGGGCCACCCCGATGGACCCGCCGATCTGCTGGAAGAACGTGCGCGAGCTGCTGGCCACGCCGATGTCGCGGGGATGCACGCTGTTCTGCACGATCACCGAGGTGATCTGCATCAGGAAGCCCATGCCGATGCCGAGCACCGCGTAGCGGATGCCCGACTGGAGGAGGCTGGTGCCCACCCCGAGGCCGGTCAGCAGGAACATGGCGATCGACATGATCGCGCCGCCGATGATCGGCAGGGCCTTGTACCGGCCGGTGCGCGTCATGACGAACCCGCCGACCAGCGACGTGACGGTCACGCCCAGCATCATCGGGATCAGCAGCAGACCGCTGCCCACCGCGGACAGGTGCTGCACCGTCTGCTGGTAGAGCGGCAGGAAGGTGAGCGCGCCGAGCATCGCGAAGCCGAGCAGGAAGCTCATCCCGGTGGCGAGAGAGAAATTGCGGTTGCGGAACACGTGCAGCGGCAGTACCGGCTCGGCCGCCCGGGTCTGGATGAACAGGAACGCGGCGGTAGCGGCGATGGCCAGCACGCCGAGGCCGACGATCATCGTGGACCCCCAGGCGTACTGGGTGCCGCCCCAGGTGGTGAGCAGGACGAGCGATGTGGCTGCGATGGCGAGCGTGCCCGCGCCGAGATAGTCGATCTTGTGCGGGACCTTCTTGTACGGCAGGTGCAGCGTGAGCCAGAGGTAGATCAGCGCCGCGCCGCCGACCGGCATGTTGATGTAGAAGATCCAGCGCCAGGACAGGCTGTCGGTGATGTAGCCGCCGACTAGCGGGCCGGCGATCATGGCCAGCATCATCGAGGCCATCATGTAGCCCATGTACTGGCCCCGCTCCCGCGGCGACACCATGTCGCCGATGGTGGCGATCACGCCGACCATCAGGCCGCCCGCGCCGAGTCCCTGCAGCGCCCGGAACAAGATCAGCTGATCCATCGTCTGCGAGAGGCCGGACAGCGCCGATCCGATCAGGAAGATCACGATCGCCGTCATCAGCCAGCGCTTGCGACCGTATTGGTCACCGAGCTTGCCGTACAGCGGCGTGGTAATCGTGGAGGCGAGGATGTAGGAGGTGACCACCCAGGACAGGTGGGTGACGCCGCCAAGCTGGCCGACGATGCGCGGCAGAGCCGTGGAGACCACGGTCTGGTCGAGCATGGCCACGATCAGGGCGAGCAGGAGCCCGGGCAGCACGATCATGACCTCACGCTTGCGCCCGCTGGGCACCGTCGCCGCCCCCGACTGCGTCTCCGACATGGTGCCCGGCCCCTTCCAAGTTCGTGCCCGGTCTGGCACTTCTCAACTTACTTGCCGACCGGCTAGCATCGCATTGACACGTAAGCGTAAGCTGTCAACTAACCGGTCGTCAAGTAAGTTATGGCCGTTCCTAGGGCTGGACGCGATCAACCATGAACGAGCAACTGCGTGGTGGGACGGCGGCGGTGGCCGAGATGGCCGCGCCCGCCGATGGCGCGCCCAGCGCCGGGCAAGACACGCCCAGCGCCGGGCATGACGCGCACCACGAGGCGCGACGCCACGACACCAGGGCGCGCATCCAGCGGGTGGCCGTGGAACTGTTCGCCGAGCAGGGGTACGACAAGACCTCCCTGCGCGAGATCGCCGAGCGGCTCGACGTCACCAAGGCCGCCCTGTACTACCACTTCAAGTCCAAGGAAGACATCGTCCGCAGCCTGGTCGAGGACTACATGGGCCAGGTTGACGCGCTGATCGCCTGGGCGAAGGCGCAGCCAAGGACGCCGGAGACGCGCGGCGATATCCTCAGCAGGTACGTGCAGATCGTGGCGGACGGCAGCGACGTGTTCCGGATGCTGCACCACAACCAGGCCGCGGTGAACAGCCTGGCCGGGGCCAAGGAGCGCGGCAGCGTGTTCCGGGAGCGGATGACCGGGCTGGTCGAGGCGATCACCGAGCCCGAAGCCGACCTGCCGGAGCGACTGCGGGCCACCATGGCGCTCGGCAGCGTGAGCATCGGCTGGATGTTCTTCTCCGACCAGGTGAAGGACCGCGGCGAGCTCTGCGCCGCCGTCCTCGACATCGCCCGCGACCTGGCCAAGGCCGCCCCCGAGTCGGCCCAACCCGAGTAACCGGCCCCCGCCCCCGCCCCCGCCCGCCGGCCCGCCCTCGGGCCGCTTGGCAGGGGTGGCGGCGGCCCGGACTAGGGCGGCGGCGGGCCGCTAGGCGGGGGTGCTGGCGGCGGCCCGGACTAGGGGCAGGATGCGGTAGCCGATGGGGGCGGCCAGGGCGATAACCGTAGAGGTGCGTACCACCCCCGGCACGTCCACGATGGCGTCGATGACCCGCTGCAGGTCGGCGTTGTCGCGGGCGACAACCCGGCAGAGCATGTCACCCTGACCGGTGATCGTGTGCGCCTCCAGCACCTCAGCGATCAGCGCGAGCTTGGCCGCGACCGGGTCGTGCCCACCCGCCTGGCGAATCTCGAGAGTCACGAACCCGGTGACCCGGAATCCGAGCGCGGCGGGATCGACCTCGGGCCCGTAACCGGTGATGACGCCACGGTCCCGCAGCCGGTCCAGCCGGGCCTGCACCGTCCCTCTGGCCACGCCGAGCCGCCTGGAGGCCTCGAGTACCCCGACCCTCGGCTCCGCCGCGAGCAGGTCGATGAGCTGCGCATCGAGCTCGTCGATCATCACGTGCTCCCGTCAGGTCCGCATGGTGTCCAGTGAACCGGACTTCATCCTGCAGCGACTATACAAGTTGTCTATAGATTCAAGCGGCGGTTGCGCATCTTGACCTCCAAGGCCGATGCTGCCAATAACGATGGGATGCGGCAAGCCCACGACGGCGGGAGGCGTGTTATGACAGCGCAGGTGCAGCAGGAAGCGGTCACCTTCTTGGACGACTTCCCCGTCACCGGCATGGACGCCGTGGTTTTCGCGGTCGGGAACGCGAGGCAGGCCGCGCACTTTTACTCGACGGCCTTCGGCATGCGATGCGTCGCCTACCGCGGCCCGGAGACCGGCTGTCGCGACGAGGCCGCCTACGTGCTCGAGTCCGGGACCGCGCGTTTCGTATTCCGCGGGCCGGTGCAGGCCGGCACCGCGCTCGGCGAGCATGTCGCGGCACACGGCGACGGTGTGATCGACCTGGCCATCGGCGTGCCATCGGCAGAGGCCGCCTACGCGTACGCGACCACACACGGCGCCACGGGCCTGGCCGAGCCCGAGGTCTTCGAGGACTCGCACGGCAAGGTCGTGCTCGCCGCGATCGCCGCCTTCGGCGACACCAGGCACACGCTGGTCGAGCGCGCCAACTACAGCGGTCCTTACCTGCCGGGCTATGTGGCCGCCAGCCCGCTCGTCACCCCGCCCGCCAGCCCGTTCTTCACCGAGATCGATCACTGCGTCGGCAACGTGGAGCTCGGCAAGATGGACGACTGGGTGAGCTTCTACCGGCAGGTCATGGGCTTCAGCAACATGAAGGAGTTCGTCGGCGATGACATCGCCACCGAGTACTCGGCGCTGATGAGCAAAGTGGTTGCCGACGGATCCCGCAAGGTCAAGTTCCCGATCAACGAGCCCGCCGTCGGCAAGAGGAAGTCGCAGATCGACGAGTACCTGGAGTTCTACGGCAGCCCCGGCGTCCAGCACATCGCGCTGGCGTGCGATGACATCGTCGCCACGGTCCGCGGCATGCGCGCCGCTGGCGTCGACTTCCTCGACACGCCGGACAGCTATTACGACACCCTCGGGGAGTGGGTTGGCGACACCCGGATCCCGCTCGACGAGTTGCGCGAACTCAAGATCCTTGCCGACCGCGACGAGGACGGCTACCTGCTGCAGATCTTCAGCAAGCCGGTTCAGGACCGGCCGACGGTGTTCTTCGAGATGATCGAACGGCACGGGTCGGAGGGATTCGGCAAGGGCAACTTCAAGGCCCTGTTCGAGGCCATAGAGCGCGAGCAGTCGCGGCGCGGAAACCTCTGAGGCGACCCGGCACCCGCGGCCCGGTGCCGTCCGGAGCGGCAACGCGGAAGGCGGCCGTCACGGGAGCGGTCGGCGCGCGCGAGCGTGGACACGCCCGTTGGCCGGGTGCCCGCGTTCGCGAGCAGGCCTCGCCCTAAAAAGTCGAGTGGGCCCCGCCCTGAAAGTAAGGCATCATAGCCCGCATGACGCAGTCCCAGGACGAGCCCGGGCAGGGACCCGGCGACTCGTCCGGCGCAGCGCAGCCGCCAGCCGACGAGGAGTCCGCGCGTCCCTGGTATCAGGGCACCACGGGCCCACAGCCCGAGCCGGGGTCAGGAAGCCAGCCCCAGACCGGGGACGAACCCGGACACTCCCAGTCGGGCTACGGGAGCCAGCCCCTGCCCGGCTACGGCACCCCGCCTCAGCCTGGGTACGGGAGCCAGCCCCAGCCTGGGTATGGCACCCCGCCCCAACCACCGGGGTACGGGAGCCAGCCCCAGCAGGGGTACCCCCAACCGGGGTACGGGCAGCAGGGCTACGGGCAGCAGGGCTACGGCCAGCAGGGCTACGGCCAGCAGAGCTACGGCCAGCCAGGTTACGGGCAGCCCGGATATGCCCAGCCGTACGGCTCCGCCTACCAGCCGTATCCGGGAACCGGCTATCAATACGGGCCCGGCAAAGATCCGACCCTGGCCGAATGGTGGCAGCGGCTGCTGGCGCGGATGATCGACTGGGTCATCGTTGGCGTGATCTCCAGCCCGCTGTGGATTCCCGCTTTCACCACGTACGTCAACAAGCTGCGGTCCATCAGCAACCAGTACGGCGGCAACCTCAACACCCCGGCGGCGCAGACGGCGATCGACCACGCCGGCGGCCACCTGTTCGGCAAACTGTTCCTGGCCGGGCTCGCCGCCGCCTTGCTCATGTTCGCCTACGACTGGGTGCAGCACGGGCTGTGGGGCCGGACCCTCGGGAAGCGCGCGCTGGGCACGAAGGTCGTCAGCGCCAGCGACCGGTCGAAGGTCAGCGGCGGGGCCGCGGGTGGCCGCGCCGCCGTGTTCGCGCTGCCGCCCATCGTTCCGCTCGTCGGCGGCCTCTTCGCCCTGCTCAACGAGCTGTGGCTGCTCTGGGACCGGCAGCGGCAGTGCTTGCACGACAAGGCCGCCAAGACTGTGGTCGTCAAGGTGCGAGGTCCGAACGCGGCGGCGTACACGCAGCCCGGCGGCAACCCGGCCGGCGGCTACCCGACCTGACCGCAGCCGGGCTCAGCTGAACAGCAGCTTGTACCCGGACGCGCGCAGCGCCGCGATCAGGCTGTCGCAATGCGCCGGGCCCCTGGTCTCCACCTGCAGCAGCACCTCGACCTCGTCGACGTGCAGGCCGGGAGTGACGCGCTCGTGCACCACGTCGAGCACGTTCGCGCCGAGCCCGGCGGCCTCGGTAAGCAGGGTGGCCAGCGCGCCGGGACGGTCGGGCAGGCGGCACCGGAACGTCAGGTAGCGGCCGGCCGCTGCGAGGCCGTGCCGCAGCACCTTCGAGAGCAGCAGCGGGTCGATGTTGCCGCCGGAAAGCACGGCGACGACCGGCGGCTCGACGGCGCGGGGATGCTCCAGCAGCGCGGCCACGGCCGCGGCCCCGGCGGGCTCCACGACCTGCTTGGCCCGCTCCAGGCAGAGGAGCAGGGCGCGGGACAGGCTCTCCTCGGACACGGTCACGATCCGGTCCACCAGGCTCGACAGCACCTCGAACGCCAGCTCACCGGGCCTGGCCACGGCGATGCCGTCGGCCATCGTGGGCCCGGAAGCAACCGCGACCGGGTGTCCCGCGGCAAAAGACGCCGGGAACGGGGCGACGGCGTCGGCCTGCACGCCGACGACCTTGATCTGGTGGCTGGCACCCTGCGCCGCAACGACGACGCCCGACGCCAAGCCGCCGCCGCCGACCGGGACCACGATCGTGCGCACGTCCGGGCACTGCTCGACGATCTCCAGCCCGACGGTGCCCTGGCCGATCAGGATGTCCGGGTGCTCGAACGGATGGATGAAGGTCGACCCGCGCTCGGCCGCCAGTTCATTGGCCCGGGCCAGGGCCTGCTCCACGTTGCTGCCGTGCAGCACCACCTCGGCCCCGTACCCCTTGGTGGCCTCGATCTTCGGCAGCGGCGCGCCCTCGGGCATGACAACCGTCGCCTTGGCGCCGAGCAGCGTGGCCGCGAACGCCACACCCTGGCTGTGGTTGCCGGCGCTGGCGGCGATCACGCCGCGGCCCCGCTCCGCGTCCGGCAGCCTGGCGATGCGCAGGTAAGCGCCGCGGGCCTTGAACGAACCGGTGCGCTGCAGATTCTCGCACTTCAGGTACACCGGGCCGCCGATCCGCTCGGAGAGCACCCGCGAGTGCAGCAGCGGTGTCTCCAGCAGGATCCCGCTGAAGACTTCCCGCGCCGCGATGACGTCCTCTACTCGGGGCCGGGCCGACGTCGTGGTCATGTTGTGAAGTCTCGCACCCAGCGCTCAGTCGCCGGTCCAATAGCGGTCTCCGGCCAGGATGAGCGCGGCCGCGCCGACGAGCCCGGCGCTCTGCCCGAGCGCGGCGGGCACCACACTGACCCGGCGCGCGAACGGCAGCTTGGTGTGCTCTCGCAACGACTCCTGCAGCGGGTCGAACAGCATCGCGCCCGCCTGGGAGAGTCCGCCGCCGATCGACACCACCTCGAGGTCGCACAGGTAGGTGGCCGACGCGATCGCGATGCCAAGGGCCCGCCCGGCCCGGCGCATCGCGGCGCGGGCGACTGGATGGCCCTGCGCGGCGTCGCCGGCCAGGTCCTTGGCCGTGGCGCCCGGCTGGTCCGGCCGCCAGCCCTGGCCCTGCGCCCACGCTGCGAGCGCCGGGCCACGCGCGATCCCCTCGAGGCATCCGCGCGCGCCGCAGCCGCACACCTGCGCGTCGTCCGGGTCGACAACGACGTGCCCAATGTGGCCGGCGTTGCCGGAGGCACCCTCGATGACCCTGCCGTCCAGGATCAGCCCGCTGCCCACGCCGGTCGCCACGACCATGCCCATCACGTTGTCCTTGCCCCGGCCGGCCCCGCGCCAGTGCTCGGCGGCCACCAGGCAGATTGCGTCGTTGTGCACCCGGACCGGGACGCCGCTGAACTGTTCCTGCAGCCGGGAGCGCAACGGGAACGCGCGCCAGGCGGGCATGTTGAGCGGCGATACGATCCCGGCCGGCCAGTCCATCGGGCCGCCGCACCCGACGCCGACGCCGGCCAGCGAGGCGGAAGCCGGGCGCCCGGCTTCGTCGAGTACCCGGCCGACCAGGGCTTCCAGGGTGCACCACACCTGCTCGCTGTCCAGTTCGCGAGGGGTCGGAACCTGCGCCCAGGTGACCACCCGGCCGCCTACCTCGACCACGGCGGCGGCCAGCTTGGTACCACCGATGTCGATGGCAAGTGCCGGGCTCGACTCGTCCACGCCCAGTCTCCCAAGATGCGCATCACGCCGACATGCACATAGTGTCGAAGGGTGCAGCCAAAGAGCCAGCCCACATCGGCTATAACTCAGTCAGCATCCCCCGCGGCCACGACACTAGGCGAACTCCGCGCGAGTGGTCACGAGTTCACCACGGTCAAAGAGGAAATTCGGCGGAACCTGCTAGCCCGGTTGCGCACCGGCGAGGATCCCTTCCCCGGGATCGTCGGCTTCGGCCAGACCGTCCTGCCGCACCTGGAGCGGGCCATCATCGCCGGGCACGACGTGATCCTGCTCGGGGAGCGCGGCCAGGGCAAGACCCGGCTGATCCGGACGCTCACTGGCCTGCTCGACGAGTGGACGCCCGCGGTCGAAGGCTGCGAGATCAACGACCACCCGTACGCCCCGGTCTGCGCCCGGTGCCGTCGGCTGGCTGCCGAGCAGGGCGACGACCTGACGATCACCTGGCAGCACCGGGACGAGAGGTATGGCGAGAAGCTCGCGACCCCGGACACCAGCGTGGGCGACCTGATCGGCGACATCGACCCGGTCAAGGTCGCCGAGGGCCGGACGCTCGGCGACCCCGAGACCATCCATTTCGGCCTGCTGCCGCGGACGAACCGGGGCGTGTTCTGCCTGAACGAGCTCCCCGACCTGGCCGAGCGGATCCAGGTGTCCCTGCTCAACGTTCTCGAGGAACGTGACATCGGCGTCCGCGGGTACGCGCTGCGGCTGCCGCTCGACCTGGTCCTGGTGGCCAGCGCGAACCCGGAGGACTACACCAACCGCGGCCGGATCATCACCCCGCTCAAGGACAGGTTCGGCGCCGAGATCCGCACCCACTACCCGGTGTCGCTGGAGGCCGAGCTCGAACTGGTCCGCCAGGAGGCGGAGATCGCCTGGGACGGCCAGGAGCCCGGCGCGGTGCTGCCCGACCACCTCGTGGAGGTGATCGCCAGGTTCACCCGCCTGGTGCGGGCCTCGCCCACCGTGGACGCACGTTCGGGAGTGTCGGCGCGGTTCGCGATCGCGGCCGCGGAGGCCGTGGCGGCGTCGGCGGTCCGGCGCGCGGCGATCACCGGCGAGCAGCAGCCGGTGGCCAGGGTCTGCGACCTGCCCGCCGTGGTGAGCACGCTCCGCGGCAAGGTCGAGTTCGAGGTCAGCGAGGAGGGCAGGGAGCAGGAGGTGCTCGATCACCTGCTGCGGCGCGCGATCGCCGAGACCTTCCGCGCCTCGCTCGGCAGCGCCGACATGACCGGCCTGCTGGCGAAGTTCACCGAGGGCGGCAGCGTGGAATCCGGTGAGCTGGTCCCGGCCGACGACCTGCTCCGCAGGATCGGGGACGTTCCCGGGCTCGCCAAGATCATGGACCGGCTGTCCATGGACGGCAGCGAGTCGTTCGGCCAGGCAGCGGCGGCGCTCGAGTTCGCGATGGAGGGTCTCTACCTGATGCGCAGGCTGTCCAAGGACGTGGTCGACGGCGGCACCGTCTACCGGACTTAGCAGACGGGCCTTAACGCAACGCTCACCGCTGGCCCCGAGCGGCCCAGCGGAGATGGACGAGGAGGCGAGCGTGGCGGCAGCAACGAATGGTTACCGGTACGGCCCTTACCACGACGGGCCTGACCCGCTAGAGCCGCCTTACGACGTGCGCGGCGCCGTGGATGAGCTCGGTGACTCTGTGCTCGACGGATCCGATCCGGCCAGCGCACTGCGGGATCTGCTGCGCCAGGGCATGTCCAGCCACAAAGGCCTGGACGACCTGCTCCGCCGGGTCCGCGAGCGGCAGCGCGAGCTGCGCGACCGGGGCCGGCTTGACGGCATCCTGGAGCAGGCGCGCGCGCTGCTGGACACCGCCGTCGGGCAGGAACGCGCGGAGCTGTTCCCGGACCCCGCCGACGAGGCCCGGCTGCGCGAGGCCGAGCTCGATGAGCTGCCGCGCGACACCGCACGGGCGGTCAGGCGGCTCGACAACTACGACTGGCGCAGCAATGCGGCCAGGGAGACCTTCGAGAAGCTCAAGGACCTGCTGCGCCGGGAGGTGCTCGACAGCCAGTTCCGCGGCATGAAGCAGAGCCTGCAGCAGCCGGATCCCGGGGCCATGCAGCGGGTCAAGGACATGATGGCCGCGCTGAATGAGATGCTCGACGCCGACGCCCGCGGCGCGCACACGCAGCAGGACTTCGAGGATTTCATGGCGCAGTACGGGGACCTGTTCCCCGATTCGCCAAGCAACCTCGAGGAGCTCGTCGACTCACTGGTCCGCCGGATGGCGGCTGCGCAGCGGCTGCTCAGCTCGCTCACCGACGCCCAGCGCGACGAGCTGGCCGCGCTGATGGCGCAGGCGCTCGAGGACGCCGGGCTGGCCGCCGAGATGAGCAGGCTGTCCGACTCGCTGCGGTCCCGCCGCCCGGACATCGACTTCGACGGGTGGCCGGGCGAGCGGATGACCGGCGACACGCCGCTCGGCCTCAGCGAGGCGACCACCGCGCTCTCCGAACTCGCCGACCTGACCGAGCTCGAGGATGCGCTGCGCCAGGACTACCCGGGCGCCAGGCTCGACGACATAGACGAGGAGGCGATCAGGCGCGCGCTCGGCCGCCAGGCCGTCGACGACATGGAGGCGCTACGTCAGATCGAGCGGGAGCTGGAGCGTCAGGGGTACCTGCAGCGGACCGACGGCAAGCTGGAGCTCACCCCGAAGGCCGTGCGCAGGCTTGGCGACACGGCGCTGCGCCGGGTGTTCGCCGAGCTGCCCGAGGGCGGCACCGGAGACCACGACCAGCACGACGCCGGGCAGGCCGGTGAGTACACCGGCAGCACCCGGCCGTGGAGCTTCGGCGACGAGCAGGCGATCGACGCCCCGACGACCGTCCGCAACGCGCTGCTGCGGGCCGGGTTGCCCGCCCCGCGTGAGCCCGAGGCCGGATCCGGCACCGAGGCACCGCCCCGGGTCCGGCTCTCGGTCAGTGACTTCGAAGTGGGCGAGACCGAGCGGCGCACCACGGCGGCTGTCTGCCTGCTCGTGGACCTGTCCTACTCGATGGCGCTGCGCGGCACCTGGGGGGTGGCCAAGCAGACCGCGCTGGCTCTGCACGCGCTGATCCGCACCAGGTACCCGCAGGACGCTATCCAGGTGATCGGCTTCTCGAACTATGCGCGCGAACTGCGCGAGACTGATCTCGCCGGGCTCGGCTGGGACATGGTCCAGGGCACCAACCTGCATCACGCGCTGATTCTGGCCGGCCGGTTCTTGGACCGCAGGCCCGAACATAACCCGGTTGTGATCGTGGTGACCGACGGCGAGCCAACGGCTCACCTGCGCCGCGACGGCCAGTTCTGGTTCGACTGGCCACCCTCGCCCGAGACGCTCGAGCTGACCCTGGCCGAGGTGGACAAGATGACCAGGCGCCGGGCCACGATGAACGTGTTCATGCTCGCCGAGGACGAGCGGCTGACCGCCTTCGTCGAGGAGGTGGCGCGGCGCAACGGGGGCCGGGTGCTCCGGGCGGTGCCGGAGAACCTGGGCGAGTATGTGGTCCGGGACTTCTTGCGATCTCGCAAGAATGGCAGGGCATAGATTTTACTTTGGTCCCTTTTGGGAAGCCCTCCGCGCCGGGGCAACCCGTAGTACCGTGCCGCAGGTAGTCATCGATGGCGGCATGAAAGATGGCCGGGGGCGCGTGACGCCACGGCCTTCTTAGGAGGAAACAGTGAGTTCTGCAAGCGTGTCCAGCGGCGCGTCGACCAGCCGGAAGCCGCTGGTCATCATCCTGGCGGTGATCGGCATTGTGGCGATCATCCTCGGGATCCTGTACCTGGTCGGTGGGAGCGCGGTCCCGCACTTCCTGGTCGCGGGCAGCCACGTCAAGGGCAGCAAGGGCCACCACCTGGCCCGCGGCGGTGTCGCGCTCGTTGTCGGCATTGCGGCCCTGATCGGCTCCTGGTTCGCAACGAAGTCGAAGTCCAGCTAGTCAACCCCGGCGGGGCGCTCCCCGCCTTCTGCACGGCTCCGGGTCCCGGAATTTCCGGGACCCGGGTCCCAGGGGCGCAGGTCCGGCCCTATGCGGCCTGTGGCGGCGCCCGGCGACTTCAGTAAGCTCAACCTGGTCAAGTGGGCTCAGCCCATATCTAGGAGGAGCACGTGAGTTCTGCAAGCGTGCCAGGTGGATCAGCGAGCCGCGGGCCGCTGGTGATCATTCTGGCTGTTATCGGAATCCTGGCGATCATCGCAGGGATTTTGTACGTATCCGGGGCGGCGAACTCTTTGCATTTCATGAGCGGCGCCGTCCATCATGGCCACCACGCGATCCGGGCCATCGTCTCGTTCGTGGTAGGCATAGCGTTCCTGATCGGGGCGTACATCGCGAAGTCCAGGCCGCCAGCCGCGAGCACGGGGAACGCGAGCAGCAGCACCAGCGCGAGCGGAACGTAGGGCACGCCGGCCCGCACCCGGTCCCCCGCTCCGCGCACCTCACCTTTCCTCTGCACGCCCTCCTCACGGCCCTTCACAGCGGGGCGGGGTCGGCCGCTGAACCTCCGGCTCTAAGATCGGCACATGTCTTTCACCGACAAGCTGGTGCTCTGGCTGCACATCGGCTTTGCGATTTTCACGATCGGCCCGGTGACGGTGGCGATTATGTCGACGCCCCGCTACATCAGGAAGCGCAATCTGGTCATCATCAGGTACCTGTACCGGACCACCACCATCTTCGTGATCATGTCTCTGGGCGTGCTGATCTTTGGCCTGATCCTGGCGCAGATGAAGCACGATTTCGCCAAGCCGTGGCTCACGGTGTCGCTCACCCTCTTCGTGGTCGCCCTGGTGCTGCTGATGCTGATCATGCGTGATCAGCACCGCGCGATAGGCATCCTCGAGGACGCCAAGGCGACGGCGGCCGAAACGGCCGCGCAGAACCCGGAGGCAGCCGGGCCCAGTCCCGAGGCCGCGGCCGGCGGGGCGGACGACGCCGCTCAGCCCGCGCCGGTGCTCGCCGACGCGCCGGTGACCGCCGGCACGCACCTCGGCCACGTCGAACGCGGCCGGATCGCCTCGATGGGCGGGGTGGTCGCCCTGATCTGGCTGGTGATCCTGGTCTTCATGGTCTGGAACCACTGACCCATGGCCTGGAACCACTGACCTCTGCCTGGAACCACTGGCCCAGATCGGCATGCTTTACGGGTTCCGCACTAACCCGTTATAGTTTGCGCAGTTTTTCGGGTGTCGTGGGGAGCAGGGACCTACGGTGCGGAACTTAATGACGCGCGCCACGATCGTGGCAGCCACGGCAAGCCTCGGACTGATCATCGCCGGAACCGCGGCGCAGGCGGCGTCGTCACCGCACTGGCAGGTGAGCTACCGGTCCCACTCGGCCACCGCCGCCCCGCTGCAGAGCGTCACCGCGCCAGGCAAGAAGGATGCCTGGGCGGTCGGCATCACCGGCTCGGGTGCCAGCGCCGGGCCCCTCGTCCTGCACTGGAACGGCTCGGCCTGGAGCAAGAAGGCCATGCCGGCCGGATTCCTGCCCGCTGCCGTGATGTCGTCGTCCACGCACAACGTGTGGATCTTCGAGGCCGGCGGCGACGAGGCCCTGGTGTACAACGGCGGTTCCTGGCACACCACCACGGTGCCGGACGATCTCACGCCCGGCGCGGTGCTGGGCGCCTCGAATGTGTGGGGAACCACCGGCAGCACCTGCACCGGCGGAAACGACGCCACCTGCACCACGACCGTGTGGCACTGGAACGGCGCGGCGTGGACCTCGAGCCAGGTCAACGGGCTGTACCAGGGCTTTGCCGGCACCGGCAGCCACGCCTGGCTCCTGGTCCTGACCAGCCTGCGCCGGTTCAGCAGCGGTGACCCGACCGGAGCGCCGGTCATCTACCGGACCACCGGTTCCACGCTGGCCAAGGTCGCCGCGCCTGGCCAGAGGGTCTGGGACTTCGCCCAGCTCGCCGGGTCACCGGCCGGGCAGCTCTGGATGCAGGCATCGCCGGGCTACAACAGGAACGCAGCGCTGCTGTTCCACTGGACCGGGCGGAAGTGGACCCACGCGAAGGTTCCGGGGACGGTCTCCTCGGAGCCGCTGATTCTGGAGGACGCGCTCACGTACGACGGTCACGACGGGGTCTGGGCCGGCCCGTTCGCGCACTGGACCGGCACGAAGTGGATCAACGCCTTCCAGGTCGGGTCCATGCCGGGCGCCGATACCTTCGCGTTGCTAGGCATGGCCACGATTCCGGGGTCCTCGAGCATCTGGGGCGCGGGTTGGGCCGGCAGGTCAGCGAGCAACCACACCCAGGACAGCCTGATCGCCGTCTACGGCGGCACTCCCTAGGCTCGGCTGCCGTGGCGGGGTCGGCGGGGATTCGCCGGCGGCCTCATCGCGGCTGGCGGCCGCCCGAGGCTAGCCGAGGGCGGAGCGGAGGTCCTCGAGCAGGTCCTCGCCGGTCTCGATGCCCACCGACAGCCGGACCAGGTCGGGCGGGACCTCGAGCGCCGAGCCAGCGGCCGACGCGTGGGTCATCCGGCCCGGGTGCTCGATCAGCGACTCCACCCCGCCGAGTGACTCGCCGAGCGTGAACAGGCGGGTCCGGCCGCACAGCGCCACCGCCTCGGCCTCGCCGCCCGCCGAGCGGAACGACACGATCCCGCCGAACCCGCGCATCTGCTTGGCCGCCACCTCGTGGCCGGGATGCGACGCGAGCCCGGGGTAGAACACCTCGGCGACCTTCGGGTGCGCGGCGAGCATGTCGGCCACCCGCTGCGCGTTCTCGCAGTGACGGTCCATCCGCACGCCGAGGGTCCGGATCCCCCGCAGCGTGAGCCAGGCATCGAACGGGCCGCCAGCGGCTCCCGTCGCGTTCTGGCTGAAAGCGATGTTTTCGGCGAGGTCGGCGTCGGCGAGCACCAGCGCGCCGCCCACCACGTCGGAATGGCCGCCAAGGTACTTCGTGGTGGAGTGCACGACCGCGTCGGCGCCGAGCGCCAGCGGCTGCTGCAGGTACGGGGATGCGAACGTGTTGTCCACTACGAGGAGCGCGCCGGCCTCGTGCGCGATGTCCGCGAGCGCGGTGATGTCGGCGATCGAGAGCAGCGGGTTCGTCGGCGTCTCTATCCAGACCACCCGGGCGGGCCGGTCCTGCAGCGCGTTGCGCACGGCTGCTGGGTCTGACACCGGGACCGGGCGGTAGGTCACGCCCCAGGCCTGGAAGACCTTGTCGATCAGCCGGTAGGTGCCGCCGTACGCGTCGCCGGGGATCAGCACGTGGTCGCCCGGCCGGCACACGGTGCGCAGCAGGCAGTCCTCGGCGGCCATCCCCGAGGCGAAAGCGAGCGAGCGGGTGCCTCCCTCGAGCGCAGCCAGGCACTCCTCGAGCGCGCCCCGGGTCGGGTTGGCGGTCCGGGAGTACTCGTAGCCCTCGATCCAGCGCCCCGCCCCCGTGCCGCCGCCGCCCCGCGGAGCGCCGACCGCGTCCTGCTTGTACGTGGAGACCTGGTAGATCGGCGGGACCACGGCGCCGGTCGTCGGATCGGGCTCCTGACCCGCGTGGATCGCCAGGGTCTCGAATCCGTCAATGCTCATGCCTTGTCCCGCCCCCATCTTGGTCTTCAGCCCGGGCCGGCCGCCAGGTACGTCAGCACATCTTGCCGTGTGATCATTCCAGCCGGCTTGCCTTCCACAAGAACAACAGCAGCCCCAGCCTTTTCCATGGCGTGCACCGCGCTGCTGACCGGCTCCCCGGAGCCGACCATCGGCAGCGGCGCCGACATGTGGCCGCTCACCGCGTCCTGTGGCCGGGCCCTGCCGGAGAGCAGCGCGTCGAGCAGGTCGCGCTCCACGATCGAGCCGATGACCTCGGCCGCCATCACCGGCGGCTCCGCGCTCAGCACCGGTAGCTGCGACACGTCGTACTCGCGCAGGCTCTCGATGGCCGCGGCCACGGTCTCGTCGGGGTGGGCGTGCACGAATGGCGGCAGGCCGCCCTGCTTGCCCCTGAGCACGTCCGCGATCTGGGGCTCGGTCGTTTCCGAGGAGAGGAAGCCGTAGTCGGCCATCCACTCGTCGTTGAAGATCTTCGCCAGGTAGCCGCGGCCACCGTCGGGAAGCAGCACCACGATGACGTCGCCGGGCGCCGCCGACGCGGCGACGCGTGCCGCGGCCACCGCGGCGAGCCCGCTCGAGCCGCCGACCAGCAGCGCTTCCTCACGAGCCAGCCGGCGCGTCATCCGGAACGACTCGGCGTCGCTGACCGCGATGATCTGGTCACAGATGTTCTTGTCGTAGGTCTCTGGCCAGATGTCCTCGCCCACACCCTCGACCAGGTAGGGACGGCCGCCGCCGCCGGAGTACACCGAACCTTCGGGATCGGCGCCCACGATCCGCACCCGGCCGCCCGAGACCTCCTTCAGGTACCGGCCGGTGCCCGAGATCGTGCCGCCGGTCCCGATCCCGGCCACGAAGTGGGTGACCTTCCCCTGCGTCTGCTCCCAGATCTCTGGGCCGGTCGTCTGGTAGTGCGAGGACGGGTTGTCGGGGTTCGTGTACTGGTTCGGCTTCCAGCCGCGCTCGGTCTGCGCGGCCAGCCGGTCCGACACCGAGTAATACGAGTCAGGATGGTCAGGGGCCACGCTGCTTGGGCAGACGACGACGTCAGCGCCGTACGCGCGCAGGACGCTGATCTTGTCCTGGCTGACCTTGTCCGGGCACACGAACAGGCACTTGTAGCCCTTCTCCTGCGCCACGATCGCCAGGCCGATCCCGGTGTTGCCGGACGTCGGCTCGACGATCGTGCCGCCGGGCTGCAGCGCTCCCGACGCCTCGGCCGCCTCGACCATCCGCAGCGCGATCCGGTCCTTCACCGAGCCGCCGGGGTTGAAGTACTCCACCTTGGCCAGCACGTCGGCCTGGCTTGGAAGGGCTACCCGCCGGAGCCTTACGAGCGGAGTGTTGCCGAACATCTCGATCAGCGAGTCGTATACCTGCATCTCATCCACCTTGCTCCTAGGCCAACGAAGGTATCCCAACTAGCCATGCGCACAGGGCACCAGGTGAAATAGACGTAGACACGACATAAGCTACTGTCGAGTAAACAAACGAGTTTGGGAGTACGCCATGCCCGAGGCAGTCATCGTCGCCACCGCGCGCTCACCGATAGGCCGCGCGTTCAAGGGAACGCTCACCAGCATCCGTGCCGACGACCTGACCGCGCAGATGATCACCGCGGCCCTGGGCAAGGTACCGCAGCTGGATCCGGCCGACATCGGCGACCTGATCGTCGGCTGCGGGCTGCCGGGCGGCGAGCAGGGCTACAACATGGCCCGGGAGATTGCGGTCATGCTCGGCCACGACCACCTGCCGGGAACCACTATCACCCGGTACTGCTCCTCTTCGCTGCAGAGCACCCGGATGGCGTTCCACGCCATCAAGGCCGGCGAGGGCGACGCGTTCATCTCGGCGGGCGTCGAGTGCGTGAGCCGGTTCAGCAAGGGCAGCAGCGACAGCTGGCCGGACACCAAGAACCCGGTGTTCGCAGCCGCCGAGGAACGCTCGGGCAAGCTCGCCGAGGGCGGCGCCGCGGTGTGGCACGACCCGCGCGAAGACGACGAGATTCCTGACATCTACATCGCGATGGGCCAGACCGCCGAGAACGTCGCGGCGCTGCTCGGCATCTCGCGGGAGGAGCAGGACGAGTTCGGCGTCCGGTCCCAGAACATGGCCGAGAAGGCGCTGGCCAACGGGTTCTGGCAGCGGGACATCACGCCGGCGACGCTGCCGGACGGCACGGTCGTGTCCGCGGACGACGGGCCGCGACCGGGAACCACGATAGAGAAGGTGGCCGCGCTCAAGCCGGTGTTCCGGCCGGACGGAACGGTGACCGCCGGCAACTGCTGCCCGCTGAACGACGGCGCCGCCGCGGTGATCGTGATGAGTGACACGAAGGCCGCCGAGCTCGGCATCACGCCCCTGGCGCGGATCGTCTCCACTGGGGTCACCGCGCTCTCTCCCGAGATCATGGGCCTCGGCCCGGTCGAGGCGACGCGGCAGGCCCTCGGCAGGGCCGGGATGACGATCGACGACATCGACCTCGTGGAGATCAACGAGGCCTTCGCCGCCCAGGTGATCCCCTCCTACCGCGACCTCGGCATCGACCTGGACAAGCTCAACGTCAACGGCGGCGCGATCGCGGTCGGCCACCCGTTCGGCATGACCGGCGCCAGGATCACCTCGACGATCCTGAACAGCCTCCAGTTCCACGACAAGACGTTCGGGCTGGAGACCATGTGCGTCGGCGGCGGCCAGGGGATGGCCATGATCTTCGAGCGGCTGTCCTGATTGCCGGGTTCGTCTGCCCGCCCAAACGTTGTATTACGGAAGGGTGACATCTGGGGGTTGTCAGGGGCGCTGGCGTGGTGCAGTCTCAACTGAAAGGGGTTGACCCGGCCCCAATGCCTGGAGGTGTCACTTGTCTCTGACCCACTCTCCGGAGATGCACAAGAACCTGATCGCCCGCATCCCCACGGTCACCGGTCGTGACCTCCGAGAGTGGTTCTCCAGGCTCGAGTCTGGCCCAGCGTTCCTTCGCTGCGCTGAACGTGCTCATTGGCTGGCCGACGAGCACGGGCTGACGCATGGCTATGCCAGCGCGATCGTGCACGAGTACGAGGTGCAGCGCCGAAGCAGGCTGAACAGCGCCTGACGTGGACCCACAGCGCGTCAGGGAGTTCCTGCGCGTCCATCACCACGCAGTGCTCGCCACCATCCGGAAAGACGGGCGCCCGCAACTGTCGCCGGTGACCGCTGGAGTGGACGACGAGGGGCGGATCCTGGTCAGCACCAGGGAAACCGCGATCAAGACCAAGAATCTGGCGCGTGATCCGCGCGTCTCACTCTGCCTGCTCAACGACGGCTTCTTCGGTGAGTGGGTCCAGGCAGAGGGCACGGCCGAGATCGTTCACCTGCCGGAGGCGATGGATCTTCTCGTGGACTACTACCGGCGGATCTCCGGCGAGCACCCCGACTGGGATGACTACCGGGCGGCCATGCGCCGCGACCGCCGGGTCGTGGTAAGGATCACGATCACCCGCGCCGGGCCTGACGCGAGCGGCTGAGCTGCCGGAGAGTTCGGCACGCTCAGCGTGAACGCCCCGTGCCCGGGACCCGACGTGCACGCATGCGCACTCGACAGCAGCGCTCGCGCATCCGGCACCTGTGCCTGCGCGTCCGGCACCCTGTGCACGCGCATGCGGCACGCGTGACTACGCATGCGGTACCCACTGGCTGCGCACATGGCTCCCACCAGCTGCGCGCTCAGGCGCCCGATGAGCGCGCAAACTAGGCCCGCGAGCGCGCAACTGACATGCATGGCAGCGCACCCGACACTCGCGACTGAGGACCCGACACTTCTGACCACTTGAAGCGCCAAGACGAAAGCCAGTTTGCAAAAGCAAATGCATTGGCAGGTGCAAAGGCTCGTGCAAAAGCACATGAATGTGGCACGGTATGGAGTCACGCGAAAGCTGCGCAACGGGATAACGTAGCTTTATCTCCGCTTACGGCAAAGGCGGGTGCGCCCAGCTAGTAAGGGCGTCTTACAGGTCACTCTATCATTGACTGAACGATCAGCCACGGGAGCGTCGTGAGCTGCGACAACGGCACTGATCAGCTTGTACCCCCGGTCGGAGTCGAACCGACACTGGGGACCCTTTTAGGGGGCCGGCCTCTTCCCTTGGGCTACGGGGGCTCAGAGATGATACCTCGCGCCGTTCAGATAATTCACGGATAATGGATTTACGGTGAGTCCGTTTCTCGGCCAAAGGCACCTATCCAATTAATGCGATCTAGAGCAGATACGCCGTGTAACTGCCCTACGGCAACATATACACTCCGTAAGCAGATCGGCCTGGCGATGGGGATCGTTACATCCCCGCGTGAAGCCGAGCGCGCCGGAACACGTCATCTAGCATGACGCCGGTTACGCGGCCGGTAAAGGTGTTCTGCTGGCTCGGGTGATAGCAGCCGATAACCAGCAGCGTTTCGCCGCTCCCGACGCCCGAATCGTGCGGGCCGCGCGCATCGTGCGGGCCGCCCGGAACTGCCGGAAGGTCAGCACCGGCACCTCCGGCGCCATCCCGGCGCGGCACCAGGGCCTCAGCGCCGTGGCCGAACGCCGGCCTGGGCCGCGGTACCTCAAGCCCCGCCGCGGCTAGCAGCGACCACGTCGCCTGCCAGGCGAAGTGGCCGAGACAGACGATCGCGCGCAGGTCACCGGCGACCAGGGCGAACTCGGCCGTCAACCAGGGCGCGCAGGCGTCCCGCTCGGCTACCGACGGCTTGTTCTGCGGCGGCGCGCACCGCACTGCCGCGACCATGCGCGCCCCGAGCAGGCGCTGTCCGTCCCCGGCCGTGGTACTCGTCTCCTGGGCGGCCAGCCCCGTGCGCCACAGCGACGCATACAGCACGTCGCCGCTGCGGTCGCCGGTGAAGACCCGGCCCGTCCTGTTGCCGCCGTGCGCCGCCGGCGCCAGGCCCACGATCAGAATGCGCGGCCGCTCCGCCCCCCAGCCGGGAATCGGGCGCCCCCAGTAACGCTCGGTCGCAAACGAGCGCCGCTTCTCGCGTGCGACCTGCTCCCGCCACCCGACCAGCCTGGGGCAGGCCCGGCAGACCGACTGCCGCGCGGTGAGCTCGGCCAGGGTTCCGGCGGTTGCGGCGAGCCTGCGCACCGCCGCGGGGTCCTCGGCCACCGGCGTGGCCGCCGTCGCCGGGTCATCCGGCCAGCCGGTTCCCGGCGGTACCGGGCTATCGAACTGCTCTCCCGCGGCGGCCGTCATGGCCCCGTCGCCAGCGACCAGGCGATGCCGTCCAGGATGTCGTGCTCGCTGACCACGACCTGGGCGAAGCCGAACCTGGCCATGACGCGGTCGAGCACCAGCGCGCCGCCGCCGATCACGTCGACCCGGCCCGGGTGCATCACCGGGATCGCGGCGCGCTGCTCGCGGGTCTGGCCGAGCAGGCCGGTGGTCACCTCGTGTACCTGGGCGGCCGGGATCACCGCGTGGTGGATCTTGACGGGGTCATAGCCCGGCAGCCCGAGCGCGATCCCGGCAACCGTGGTGACGGAGCCGGCCAGGCCGATCAGCGTGCGGGCGCCGGCCACCGGGACCTTCGCCGCCACCACGTCGAGCGCCGCGTCGACGTCGGCAGTTGCCGCCGCGATCTCGCGGGGTTGCGGCGGGTCGTCGTGCAGGTGCCGCTCGGTCAGCCGGACACAGCCGATGTCCACCGACAGGGCCGCGACCGGATGGGCCGCGTCCGGCTCCTCAGCCCCGGCCGCGAACTCCGTGGACCCGCCGCCTATGTCCACCACCAGATAGGGCGGCGCGGGCTCAGGCAGCCGCTGAGCGACGGCTGGCCGGGACTCACCGGCTGCGTCTGGCCGGGACTTACCGGCTGCGTCTGGCCGTGGCCCACCGGCCGCACCGGGACGGGCCGGTGCGAGCTCGGCCGTCGCCCCGGTGAACGAGAGGCGGGCCTCCTCGTCGCCGCTGAGCACCTCGGGAGCCACGCCCAGGATTGTGCTGACCCCGGCGACGAACTCAGCGGCGTTCGCGGCGTCCCTGGTCGCGCTCGTTGCCACCATCCGGACGAGTCCGGCCGAGGCCCGCTGAATCGTGCCCGCGTAGTCCTCGAGCACCCGGAACGTGCGGGTGAGCGCGTCGGGCGCCAGCCGGCCCGTGGCGTCCACCCCCTGGCCCAGCCGGACGATCTCCATGCGGCGGTCCACATCGTCGAGCCGGCCTGCCCGCGGATCCACGTCGGCGATGAGCAGCCGCAGCGAGTTGGTGCCGCAGTCGATGGCCGCGACCCGGACGGCGCCGGGCCGGCTCACGGGGTGACGCACGGGCCCGCGGCCCACCAGTCTCCGGCGGCCGCCACGGCCTCCCGCCCCAGCGGGTTCACCCCGGGCACGGCGAGCTCGTGCGCGACGAGCGCGTGCAGGCACTTGACCCGCTCCGGCATGCCGCCGGCGCTGGGCGTGCCGGGCGGAAGCGGCACCACGCCAGCGACCCTGGCCGCGTCGTCCCGCCTGGCCAGGTAGTCGCGGTGCGCCGCGAGGTAGGCATCTCCCAGCCCGGGCTCCGCCGACAGCCGCTGCGCCATCTCCCGCATCAGCCCGCTGGCCTCGAGCCGGCTCACTGCGGCGACCGCGCGCTGGCAGGTCAGGTAGTAGAGCGTGGGGAACGGGGTGCCGTCGGGCAGCCGCGGGGCGGTCTCCACGACGTCAGGCAGGCCGCACGGGCAGCGGTGCGCGACCGCCAGCAGTCCGCGGGGCTCCCGGCCGAGCTGCAGCGCGACGGCCGCGGTATCCGCCGCGGATGGCACCGCCGAACGCCCAGTCACTTGGCCGGGGCCTTGTCCGCCTGCTGCACCGAGGTCCACAGCCGCTCGTACCATGGCCGGCCGGGAACCCGGGCCGCGGTGGTCTTTGGCCGGGGCGGCTTCGGGTTGATGACCACGTAGCAGGTCTGGCTCGGGAAGCACATGTGCAGCTTGCCTTCTGCCTGCTGCTCCACGTAGGCGTTGCTGCTCAGCTCCTTCTTCTGCTGCTCCAGCGCGCCAAGCTTGGCCGCGATCGACTGCCGCTGCACCTCGAGCTGGTCGATCTGCCGGCGCTGGGCGATGTACTCACGCACCGGATAGGCGAGGCTCAGTGCGATCGCGCAGAGCACGACCGCCAGCACCGCCGCCCGGGTGGTCAGCCGGGATCGTTCCGGGTTCGGCGGACGCGGGCCGGCGCCGGCCTGACCCAGCCGGCCCGCAGGTTGGGTCATCGCCCACTTGCCGCCGAGCGCGGGAAGGCCGCTCTCCCGGCGTAGGAGGCGGCGTCGCCGAGCAGCTCCTCGATCCGGAGCAGCTGGTTGTACTTGGCGACACGCTCCGACCTGGCTGGCGCGCCGGTCTTGATCTGGCCGGCGTTCGTGGCGACCGCGAGGTCGGCGATCGTGGTGTCCTCGGTCTCGCCGGACCGATGGCTGATCACACAGCTGAACTGGCTTCGCTGAGCGAGCGCGATCGCGTTCAGGGTCTCGGTCACGGTCCCGATCTGGTTGAGCTTGACCAGCAGCGAGTTCGCCGTGCGCTCGGCGATGCCGCGGCGCAGCCGCTCCGGGTTGGTGACAAAGATGTCGTCGCCCACGATCTGCACCCGGCCGCCGAGCCGGGCGGTGAGCTCGCTCCAGCCCTGCCAGTCCTCCTCGTTCAGCGGGTCCTCGATCGAAACGATCGGGTACGCGTCGAGCCACTCCGCGAAGATCGCGGTCATCTCGGAGGCAGTCCGCTGGCTGCCCTCGAACCGGTACCCGCCCTCGGAGTAGAACTCGGAAGCGGCGGCGTCCAGGCCGAGCGCGACGTCCTCGCCCGGCTCCAGCCCCGCCTTGCCGATCGCTTCGACGATCAGGTCGAGAGCCGCCCGGTTGTTCCTGAGGTCGGGGGCGAAACCGCCCTCGTCGCCGACGCCGGTGGAAAGACCGTGCTGCTTGAGCACGGACTTCAGCGAATGGTAGGTCTCCGCCCCCATGCGCAGCGCATCGGCGAACGTCCCGGCGCCGACGGGCAGCACCATGAACTCCTGGACGTCAACGTTGTTGTCCGCGTGCGCGCCGCCGTTGAGGATGTTCATCTGCGGAACTGGCAGAACGTGCGCGTTCGGGCCGCCTAGGTAGCGGAACAGCGGCAGCCCGGCCGACTCGGCCGCCGCCCTGGCCACGGCCATGCTGACGCCGACGAGCGCGTTCGCGCCGAGGCGGGACTTGTCCGGCGTCCGGTCGAGGTCGATCAGGGCCTGGTCGATCAGCCGCTGATCGCCGGCGTCGTAGCCGAGCAGCACCGGCTGGATCTCATCGATTACGCCCTGGACGGCCTTGGTGACCGCCTTGCCGCCGTATTCGGCGCCGCCGTCCCTGAGCTCAACCGCCTCAAACGCGCCGGTTGAAGCGCCGCTGGGCACCGCAGCGCGGCCCAGGGTGCCGTCGTCGAGCACGACCTCGACCTCGAGCGTGGGGTTGCCACGCGAGTCCAGAATCTGCATGGCGTGGATTGCTTCGATGGAGGACAACAAGACTCCCGGCGATGCTGATGACATGTCCGCATTGGAGCCTAGTGGAGCGGCAGCGGGCTGGCGCACTGACCACGCCGGCCTCAGCGGCTTCGGGCCTGCTCCTCCCAGGCCAGCACGCGGTCGCGGTAGGCGCGGGCGGCGGCACGCAGCTCGAGCTCGGGATCAAGGCCGGCCGCCCGGGCCCGCGCCACGAGCGCGAACAGTTCCGCGCCGAGCTCGCTGGGCGCGCCCGCACCGGCTGCGCCGCCAGCACTGGCCACGCCGTCAGCGCCGCCAGCACGCTCCGCGCGGGCCACGCCATCAGCGCCCGCCGTCTCGCCGGGGACGTCGAACACGGCCAGGTCGGCGGGAACGCCGGCCCGCTCGGCCCGCCGCTGCAGCTGGGCGGCGAGGGCGAGCGCCGGCTGCCCGAACGGGACGCCGTCCAGCACCGAGCCGGGGCCGCCCGACTTAGCCTGGCGCTCCGCCGCCTTGATCGCGTCCCAGTTCAGCTTCACCTCGTCCGCGCCGGACACGCTGACATCGCTGAACACGTGCGGGTGCCTGCGGGTCAGCTTGGCCGCGATCCCCTCGGCGACGTCATCGATCGTGTACCCGGTGCCGTCGGTCCGCTCGGACGCCACCTCGGCGTGGAAGTACACCTGCAGCAGGACGTCGCCGAGTTCCTCGCGCACGGCGTCGGGATCACCGCTCTCCAGCGCGTCGATCGCCTCGTAGCTCTCCTCGAGCAGGTGCGGGGCGAGCGACTCGTGCGTCTGCTGGGCATCCCACGGGCACTCCCGCCGAAGCCGCGCCATCACGGCCATCAGCGCCAGCAAGCCCGCGCCGGGCCCGCGGTCCGTCTCCGCCGTCTCGGCCGTCTCCGCCGTCTCCGCCGCCTCTGCCGGGCCCGGCTCGCGCCCGTCCCGCATCACCGGCATCTCCTGACCCCGTCCATGCGGCTAAGGCTAACCGCGCCGTGTCACACAAGCCCTCGCTGTCTCGTCTCAGACCACACTGGGGCACGGAAGGAGGACGCACAGATGACGCGAGACGAGAAGGCAGGCTACTTCGCGCCCATCTCCACGGCGAAGTACATCCAGCTGACGACGTTCCGGCGGGATGGCACCCCGGTGGCCACGCCGGTGCACATCGCCGCCGAGCCAGACAACGGAGACGTTGCGTACTTCCGCACTTGGGACACAACCGGCAAGGCCAAGCGGCTTCGGCACACGCCGGCGGTCCTGGTGGCGCCTTCGACGTTCCGGGGACAGGCGCTCGGGCCCGCGATCCGGGCCGAGGCCCACCTCCTCGACCGCGAGGCATCCCGGCACGCCGCCCGCTTGCTGGCCAGCAAGCATCCGATCCTGCACGGCCGGCTCATCCCGTGGTATCACCGCCGCCGCGGGTGGGTCACCCAGCAGTACCGCCTGGACCCGCCGCCAGGCCCCTAACAGGGCGGGTTGCGCGTCACCTTGGCGGCGGATTTGGACGTCTGGGTCGCCGACAGCTTCGAGGGCGCCGCCACCACGGAGAAGTCGCTGTAATTCAGCTCGCCGAACTGCGGGTTGATCAGGATGTCCAGGCTCTTGGCCGCGAGGCACTGCGACTTGTTGAACTTGTCTTCCAGCGCCGTCTGGGCCGACGACGCGCTCGGCAGCTTCCCGCCGTCGAGGCGGTTCAGCAGCTTGGTCTCGATCGCCTGATACTGGCCAAGTTCGCTGAGCATGTCCGGCGGCAGGCCGTTGGCCACGGCTACCGCGGGCAGCGGCGCGCTCTCACCGCTCTGCTTGATCGAGGCCTCGATGGAGGACAGCGCCTGCGACACCTCGGTCGGCGTGACCGTGATGCCCTCCCGCTGCGCCAGCCGGTCGCGGACCTTGAACCTGACGATCCAGCCGAGGACCTGCTGCGGCGCCTGCGATGCGGAGTACTGCAGCTGGACCTTGCCGCGGTACTTCTGGTATCCGGCCTTGAGGTTGGAGACCTCGGCAGACAGGGTGCTCGACGAGACCCGCTGATTGCCGACGATCGCGGCGGCGCCCATGTGCACCGTCCCGCACGCGGCGACCGCCAGGCCGCACACTCCCGCGGCAGCGACCGCCTTTATCCAGGTGCGGAGCACGCTGACGATCCCTCCTTACGCTTGCTGTCCGGCCGGGCTGACACCGCCGAGCACCGCATCGATCAGCTCCTCGCACCAGCCGAGCAGTTCCTGATCACGCAGTGGCGGAGCGCCAAGCGACACGACCGACCGCGCCGGGGCCGACCGCCCGGGCTGAGCCCCGGCGCCGTCCGCCTTCGGCGCCGGTACGAGCATGGTACGCACCGTCGGCTTGAGCACCGTCCTCGGGTACAGCCGCTGCACCCGCACCTCGCGCGACTCGGGCAGTTCCACCGGCGAGAACCGGATGTGGCTGCCCTGCTGGCCGATGTCGGTGAGCCCGGCGCGCCGGGCCATGGCCCGCAGCCGGGCCACCGCGAGCAGGTTGATCACCGGCTGCGGCGGCGGGCCGTACCGGTCGGTCAGCTCATCGCGGACGGCCGTGATGTCGTCGGCCGAGTCGATCGCGGCGATCCGCGTGTAGGCCTCGAGCCGCAGCCGCTCGCCGGGCACATAGTCGTGCGGGATGTGCGCGTCGACCGGCAGCTCGATCCTGACCTCGGGGCGCTCGGCCGGTCCCTGGCCGCGCAGCTCGCTCACGGCCTCGCCGATCATGCGCACGTACAGGTCGAACCCGACGCCGGCGATGTGGCCGGACTGCTCGCCGCCGAGCAGGTTGCCCGCCCCGCGGATCTCCAGGTCCTTGAGCGCCACGTACATGCCGGCACCGGTGCCGCTGTGCTGCTGGATCGTGGCCAGCCGCTCGTGCGCGGTCTCGGTGAGCGGCTTCTCCGGAGGGAACGTGAAGTAGCAATAGCCGCGCTCGCGAGCCCGGCCGACCCGGCCGCGCAGCTGGTGCAGCTGGGGCAGGCCGTAGGCGTCGGCGCGGTCCACGATCAGCGTGTTCGCGTTCGGGATGTCGAGCCCTGACTCCACGATCGTGGTCGACACCAGCACGTCGAAGTTGCGGTCGACGAAGTCGCCCATCACCTTCTCGAGGACGTGCTCGTTCATCTGCCCGTGCGCGACCGCCACCCTGGCCTCGGGCACCAGCTCGGCGATGCGCGCGGCGACCCTGCTGATCGAGGACACCCGGTTGTGCACGAAGAACGTCTGGCCGTCGCGCAGCAGCTCGCGCCTGATCGCCGCGGCGATCTGCTTCTCGTCGTACGGGCCGACGAAGGTCAGCACCGGGTGCCGTTCCTCGGGCGGGGTCTGGATCGTGGACATCTCCCGGATGCCGGCGACGCCCATCTCCAGCGTGCGCGGGATCGGCGTGGCCGACATCGCGAGCACGTCCACCTCGGTGCGCAGCCGCTTGAAGTACTCCTTGTGCTCGACCCCGAACCGCTGCTCCTCGTCGATGATCACCAGGCCGAGCCTGGCGAACCTGACCTCGGGCGACAGCAGCCGGTGGGTGCCGATCACGACGTCCACCTTGCCCTCGGCCAGCCCGGCCAGGGTGTCGGCGACCTCGGCGTCGCTCTGGAACCGTGACATCGGCCTGACCTCCACCGGGAACGGCGCGTACCGCTCGCCGAACGTGGCCAGGTGCTGCTGGGACAGCAGCGTGGTCGGCACCAGCACCGCCACCTGCATGCCGTCCTGCACCGCCTTGAACGCGGCCCGCACCGCGATTTCGGTCTTGCCGTAGCCGACGTCGCCGCAGATCAGCCGGTCCATCGGCACCGGCCGTTCCATGTCGCGCTTGACCTCGTCGATCGCGGCAAGCTGGTCCGGCGTCTCCGCGTACGGGAACGCGTCCTCGAGCTCGCGCTGCCACGGCGTGTCCATCCCGAAGGCGTGGCCGGGCGACGCGGTCCGCGCCGAGTACAGCCGGATCAGCTCGGCGGCGATCTCCCGGACAGCCTTCCGGGCGCGGCCCTTGGTCTTGGCCCAGTCGGCGCCGCCGAGCCGGTGCAGGCTCGGCGCCTCGCCGCCGGAGTACCTGGTCACCTCGTCCAGCTGGTCGGTGGGCAGGTACAGCCGGTCCGGCGGCTGGCCGCGCTTGCTCGGCGCGTACTCGATGACCAGGTACTCCCTGGTGGCCCCGGCCACGGTCCGGCTGGTCATCTCCAGGTACCGGCCGACGCCGTGCTGCTCGTGCACGACGTAGTCGCCCGTAACGAGCTGCAGCGGGTCGATGCCGCCGCGCCGCCTGCTCGGCATCCGCTCGTGCCCGCCGGCGCCGGTGCGCTGGCCGGCCATGTCGGCCTCGGACAGCACCGCGAGCCGCACCGACGGCCAGATGAAGCCGTTGGCGATCATCCCCCGCGCCACGTGCACCAGGTCGGCCTCGGGCGCCGCGGCGGGATCGCCCACGTCGTCGAGCCGGGCGCCGAGGTTCTCGCCGCGCAGCAGCTCGACGAGCCGTTGCGCCGGGCCGTGGCCCTCGGTGACCAGCACCACGCGCCACCGGTCCGTGACCCATTGCCGTATGTCGGAGATCACCCGGGTGGTATCGCCCCGGTATGCCTGCGCCGGACCGGCATCCACCTGGAACGTTTCGCGTCCCGCCTGGTCGGCGGGCTCAAGGTCGGTCTCGGCGGCCGGGCCAGCCCCGGCGCCCCCGCCCGCCTCCCCTTCCCTCCTCACGGCTGCGGCAGGGTGCAGAGGTATCGCGGTACCCGGGATCATCGCCGGGCTGGCGGGGGTTTCGGCCATCGGGCCAGCGACGAACGGCGTGACGGTCCACCAGGGCAGCCCGGCCGATCCGGCCGCGTCCCTGATCTCGGTGATCGGCCGGAACGCCGCCGCACCCAGGTCAATCGGGACCTCGCCGCCCGCCGCCGCGTTCACCCAGGACGCCTCGAGGAACTCCTGGCTGGTCCGGACCAGCTCGGTCGCGCGCGCCCGGATCCGCTCCGGGTCGCAGGCCACCACGCACCCGCCCGCTGGAACGTGGTCGGACAGCAGTTCCATCCGGTCGGCGAGGACGGGCGCGAACGCCTCCATGCCTTCGACCGTGATGCCGTCGGCGACCTTGCCGAGCACGTCCGACAGGCCCGGCCACTCGTCGGCGAGCTGCCTGGCGCGGCTCCGCACGTCCGGCGTCAGCAGCAGCTCGCGGCACGGCGGCGCCCACAGGCCGGACGCTGCCGGGCCGAGGCTGCGCTGGTCGGCCACGCGGAAGAACCGGATCTCCTCGATGGTGTCGCCGAAGAACTCGATCCGCACCGGGTGCTCTTCGGTCGGCGGGAACACGTCGAGGATGCCGCCGCGCACGGCGAGGTCGCCGCGCTTCTCGACCAGCTCGGTCCGCGTGTATCCGATCTCCACCAGATGGGTCACAACGTCGTCGAGGTCGGCGGAGTCGTCCTGGCGCAGCCGGACCGGCTCGAGCTCACCGAGACCGCCGACCATGGGCTGGAGCAGGCAGCGCACCGGGGTGGCGACGACCGTGAGCGGGCCGGACCTGGGGTCGGCCGGGTCCGGGTGAGCGAGCCTGCGCAGCACCGCGAGCCGCTGGCCCGAGGTGTCGGAGCGCGGCGACAGCCGCTCATGCGGGAGCGTCTCCCACGGCGGGAAGTAGGCCGCGGCGCCTTCGGGCAGCAGCGAGCCGAGCGCCGCCGTCAGGTCCTCGGCCTCGCGAGCGGTCGCGGTCACGGCCAGCACGAATCTGTGCGTCCCGCGCTGGCGCGCTCTCCCGGCGCTGGGTCCCTCATCGGCGGCACCGGCCGCATCGGTCACCGCGCCGTGGGCGGCACCGGCCACGTCCGCGTCGGTCGCCGCGCTGTCGGCGGCGCGGCCGGCGCCGGCCAGCGCGGCGACGAGGAACGGCCGCAGTGCGGGCGGCGCGATAAGGTCGCCGCCCGGCGAGGCCGGCGAGTCAGCCTCATCGAGCGCGCGCCTGAGCTCTGGATCATCGGTGATGACCCGCAGAAGTCCGGAGAGGCTCATCGGTCCTAACAGCTAGAAGACACGGGGGCGGGCAACACGAAAGGCCCGCGCCCGGCATACCACCCTCCTGGTAAGAGGAGGAGCGGCCCGTCCGGGATACGGGACCTGTTCAGTTTACCGCCTGGGCCGGCCCGGCCAGACAGTCAGACACGGCCGGCAAGCGCGCCTTCGCAACTATATGTACTCGGAGGGTTACGCTATGGAATCGTGAACGGCATGGGCGGTATGAGCAGTTCTGCCGCGGTCACCGCAACTAGGCCCGGGCGGCAGCGGGCAGACATGAATGTCGCGACCATGACCGCGTTGCGGCCCGCTGGTCTGAATGACCGGGATGACGACAGGCATGGGGCTGGCGGCACCGCCCTGCGCGAGCGGGCCGCCGAGCCGTTTACCCAGGCCGCACTCGACTGCGCCGCGGAGCGGCCCGGGCAGACCGTCGTGCTGCTGCAGGTCGGCGCCACCACGGCGGGCGACGAGCTGGACGCCGCGCGGCTGCACATGGCCGGCTGCGACGTCGCCGTCACCCTGATCGACGACGATACGGCGGCGGCCAGGGCCGCCGCGGCTGGACGCCCGGAACTCAGCGCGTGCACGCTGTGCGACCCGCGGATGGCGCCGCTGGTGCCGCGCTCGGTCGACATCGTGCACTGCGCGCTGCTGCTCGAGCGGATCAGCCACGCCGAGCTCGTGCTCGACCGCCTCGTCGAAACGCTCAGGCCCGGAGGGCTGCTGTTGCTGCAGACCATCGACCGGGACTGCGCCGTCGGCTTTCTCGACCGGGTGCTGCCCGGGCCGCTGCGCGCGCTGATCTGGCGCAGCCTGCGGCCGGGCGGACCCGGCCCTTACCCGGCCGTATATGAGCGCCTGGTGTCCGAGCGCGGTATCCAGTCCTACGTGCTGCGGCGCGGCCTGGTGATCGCGCAGCGGCAGACGCTGAGCCTGCTGCCCGGCCGCCGCAGGCCGCTCTGGCTGCGGGCCGTCAGTGGGCTGGTGGCAGGCCTGTCTCGGGGACGGCTGACCTCGGACCACGACGAGCTGCGGTACATCATCCGCAAGCCGGAGGATCAATTCGCCCGGGTGCTCTAGCTGTCCGGGCGCTGTCTGACTGACCCGGCGCTGCCGCCCGTGTAGCCTCGGGCTTGCCTGGCAGTTCCGATCGTTGCTGCAGTAACCGGGGCGGGTGGACCGGGCGCCGTCCCGGACGGAGGGTTGACGTGACTGCTGAGGCGCAAACCGGCGTGCCCGCTGATCTTATGGAGACGCCGTCCCTGGCACTGGACGACGCCCAGCTTGGCGACCTGGAACTCTTGCTCTCTGGCGTGTTCGCGCCGCTGACCGGGTTCATGACCGCGGCAGACGTGACCGCGGTCGTCGAGCAGGGCACCCTGGCGGACGGCACGCCCTGGCCGATCCCGGTGACCCTTGACGTCGCCGTGGACGCGGTGCCCGCCGATGCCGGCCAGGTCGTGCTCACCGATCCCGAGGGCACCCCGCTCGCCATGCTGGACATCGCGGAGCGCAGCGAACCCGCGGCCGCCGGGCCGGCCTGTGGGCTGATCCGGCTGGCCGGCCCCATCACCGGCCTGCGCGAGCCCGAGCACGGGCCGTTCCGGCGGCTGATGCTGCGGCCCGGCGACGCCCGCGCCGCCCTCGGCGACGGGCCGGTGCTTGCCTACGTCAGCCGGGGCCCGGTGCACGGCCGGCAGATCGGCCAGCTTCGGCACGTGGCAGGCCAGCTCAAGGCGCGCCTGCTGCTGCTGCCGCTGATCACCGGGCCGGCCGAGGTCGTAACGCGACCAGAGGCCCTGATTCGCGCCGTGCTCGCGGCGGCTGCGAACCTGCCACCGGGAACGATGGTGATCCCGGTGCCGCTGGCCGCGCGCGGCCCGCTGGCGGGAACCGGACCAGAGCGGGAACTGTCGGCGTATGGGCTGGTCGCTGCCGCGTTCGGGGCATCGCACCTGATGGTCGATGAGGCCCAGGCCGCGCTCGGGGCCGGCACCGCTGACGGCCCTGGCGTGGCCATCCCCGTGGTCCGCGCCGGCGACTGGGCCTACGACCCGCTCGCGGAGGTATGGCGGCCGCTCGCGCTCATCGAGGCGGGCACGGAACGCGCCGACCTGTCCGTTGGCGAGCTCGGTGACCTGCTCGACGCCGGGGCGGAGATACCTGCGTGGTTCACCCCGCCGGCCGTGGCGCGGGAGCTGCGGCGTGCCCGCCCGCCGCGCTCCGAGCGAGGCTTCGTGCTGTTCCTGACCGGGCTGTCCGGTTCCGGCAAGTCCACGATCGCGCGAAACCTCGCCGACGCCCTGGCCGAGCGCGGCGACCGCAAGGTCACGCTGCTCGACGGCGACCTGGTCAGGCAGCTGCTGTCGGCTGGCCTCACGTTCTCGCGGGCGGACCGGGACCTGAACATCGCGCGGATCGGCTTCGTGGCGGCCGAGGTCGCCCGGCACGGCGGCATCGCGATCTGCTCACCAGTCGCGCCCTTCGCGGAGGCCAGGGCCCGGGCCAGGAGGATGGTGTCGGAGGTCGGCGACTTCCTGCTGATCCACGTCGCCACGCCGCTCGAGGTGTGCGAGGCCCGCGACCGGAAGGGCCTCTACGCCAAGGCCAGGGCGGGCGTGATCGCCCAGTTCACCGGGATCTCCGACCCGTACGAGGAGCCCCAGGACGCCGACCTCGTCATCGACACCTCGACGGTGACCCGCGAGCAGGCGACCGAGGCCGTGCTCAGGCTGCTGACCTCCGGCGGATGGCTGTCGCCCGCCCAGTAACCCGCCCCGCCGTCCGGGGTCAGTCGTCGTCTTCAGCCCGGGTGCCCTCGTCCAGCCGCTGGCGGAAGTTGCTGATCCTGGAGTTGATCGACCCCGCCATCGCATCCCGGTACCGGGACAGCACGACGAAGCTGAGCAGGCCGCTGATCAGCACCGCCAGCGCCAGGAGCGGCAGCCCGGTGACGCCCACCAGGTAGAGCACCCCGAGCACCACCACGAAGAGCAAGATCCTCGCGGTGGTGTAGGCAAACGTCGCACGCATAGTAAGGCCAGCTTATTGGCTGCCCGGCGCCGTCTGCGCGCCGGGCAGATCTGCCGCAGGGCGCCGGAGGCTGGAGGTCACGGTCAGCGATTTCTCAGACCAGATTTTACGGAAACTAGGGAGAAAAACCGTTCTTGTCGCGACACTTAGGACAGGCTCCTTTGGAGATCGGGAGGGGTAGCCAGAATGGACGGAAATAGTGAGCGACTGCTCACGCCGGGTGAAGTCGCAGCCTTGTTCCGGGTGGATCCGAAGACTGTGACCCGCTGGGCGGCGTCTGGCCGCATCAGTAGCATCCGCACTCCAGGCGGCCACCGGCGGTTCCGGGAGTCAGAGGTCAGGGCCCTGCTCGGCGGCGACTCCCCCGCCACCCCAGAGCCAGCCGTCTAGGAGACCGAACCGACCAACGCACCCCTGCCGGAACATCTCGGCCCCTCGCCGGACCATCTCGCAGCCCGAGGCCCGACAACGCCCGCTCGGCGGGCCGGGCCTGCAGCCCGACGGCTCGGCAACGCCCAGACGCGCGGGCAACACTCCGACATCACCGCCCACGGGTCCGCTAGCACCCGCCAGGCGGGACCCTAGTGATCGTCGCCGTCCGGTATCCGCCCTGGGTTCCCGTGACGGGCCAGGAAGTCAAGGAACTGCCTGCGCAGCGGCTCGTCCCCTTCTTGCCAGCGCCTCCGCCGCTCGTCGAACTCTTCCTGCGTCACAGCCTGCTCGGCGAATCGCTCGTAGTCGGCGTCATCGGGGCCGATCTCCACGTAGACGTCGCTGATGTACCTGCCCCCGCCCGCGTCGCCTTCCCCGCTCACTGTCACGGTCGCGGACTCGGGCACCAAGAGATTGCCGTTGGGCAGCTTTATTACATACATCTCCCCTCCAACCCTAGATGCCGTAGCGAACGTTGAAGTAAAGCATCACGTTCAGCGCCGACCTCGTGTCGCCGCCGAGCATTTCCACCAGGGCCGGCCGCTGCCGGGATGCGATCGCCGCGAACGCGTCGGCGAAGAACTCCCTGCGGCCCAGCAGCCCTGGCTGCCGGTGAAAAGCGCTCACCATGTGCGGCAAGCACTGGTCGTACAGGGAATGGAACGCTTCGGAGTCGGATTGCCATTGCTCACCAGACCCGTCGATGTCGTCAAGGGCGTGCCCGATCTCGTGGCACATGACGTCCGGCGACGGCGACGGCCTGGACCCGACAATGATCTTGCGCTCGCCGTACGCACCGGCGCACGCGTCCCACGTTGCCCGGCCGGATGGCAGCGGAACACCCTTGAGCCGTCCCATGTCGTCCAGGTTGGGAACGCCGCCGATGCCGACGTAGATCGCGTCCAGGCCCGCAGCCAGCCTGGCCTTGATGAGCTGAGGCAGTTCGGCGAGGCGGTCGATGGCGCGCACCACCTCGGGTGGTGGCGTCACGTCGTCGGCCCACTCCCGGTGGACCAGCTTCTCGATGTGTCCGCAGTGCCGTCGGCCGGCCGCGGTCCGGTTACTCTGCGCGATCTCGTACCAGGGAGGCCTGGCCTCGGCGGTTTGGATGGCCCGGGCCGGCTGCGTCCGTGTCGCGGGACCGGCGGCCGTGTCCGCCTTGGGCGCCGCGCGCGTCGCCACCCGGGCGATCCCCCACCGCCGCGGCAGGGCATGACCGGCCGGGCCGCCGTGCCCGGCCACCTGCCGGGGTACGCCGACGGCCGACGGCGCCTGCGGCGCCTGCGGTGCCTGGCTGCCCGGCCGGGCACCGTTGGCCGGCGGCCCGGCGCTGGGCCGAGGCGGCGCGGGCCGCCCGCCACTCACCCTGCGGTGCGCGCCGACAACCCCGGGCGTGGCCGGCCCGGGAGCCGCGCCGCCGCCGTCGCCCCGGTCACGCGCCCTGACCTTGTCAGGCTGGTGACGCCGACGTGAGCGGCGGATGCGATCGAGTAAGCGCAACCGCATTGCTTGTCTCCCTGGATCGACAGGCCGCCAGACTACGACGGATCCACGCGATCCTCACTCACGTCACTGAATGTTACCTATTACGGTCTGCCCGTATGAGTCCGGAATACTCGGCCAATTTAGCCACGAGCCGGGCGCCGCAGCCGCTAGGCTGCCGGCATGTTGCTCGCTGGCGTACTCTTTGGGCTGGTCACAGTGGGTTTCGTCGTGCCCTGCCTGATCGATGTTGCGGTCACCGCCGCTAGCGATTTGCGCAGCCTCACGAAGCCCGCCTGGGTGCTCATCATCGTGTTCTTGTCGGCATTTGGCGCAACCGCCTGGCTCATTGCCGGACGCCCGGACTGGCGTAGACGCAGCATGTTGCCCCGTTACCTCGAGGGCGCGCCATCCATCGGCCAGCAAGAGGCCTTGCGGCGCCACCCGGCCGGCCGGGCCTGGGACCCCACGATCGACGCCCGGCTGGGCAACCCGCCCATCCGGGCGAGCGAGATCCCGCGGCCCGTGGGTCCCGACGACGATCTGGAGTTCCTGCAGGAGCTGACCCGCCGGATCCGCGACTCGGACAACGACTAGCCGCCGCGCCCAGCTGCCCCAGCGGGCCGCCGCTATTTCGGTGAGCGGACCGCCCCATTTCCGGACGCGCCCCATACTCTCATCGCCCGGCGCCGAAACCCGACCTCCCGCGTCGCAGCTCGTCTCTTCACGCGTTCCAGTCACCAGATAACCCACTTTGATCCGTTCTGCGGTTACCGAACGCGTGAAATGTGCGTGGCGTGACCCCCGAACGGAGGTCAGGTCAGGCCGGCGTAGGAGTGCAGGCCGGGGACGAGCAGGCTGATCACGAGGACGTTGAACAGGAGGCAGGCGAAGCCGGTCAGCTGGATGTAGGCAGCCCGGCGGCCACGCCAGCCCGCGGTGGCGCGGGCGTGCAGGAAGCACGCGTAAACCACCCAGGTGATGAAGGCCCAGGTCTCGGTGGGGTCCCAGCTCCAGTAGCTGCCCCAGGCCCGGTCCGCCCAGATCGCGCCGGCCATGACGCCGAAGGTCCAGATCGGGAAGCCGAACACAACGGTGCGGTACGCGAGCCGGTCCAGCACCTCGGGGCCCGGCAGCCTGCGGAGTATCCCGTCCGATCCGGTCGGGCGGCCCGCAGCCACCCGACGGGCATGCCGGTCGACGAACAGGTAAGCGATGCCGATCACGGCGGCCACGAAGAACACCCCGGTGGCCAGCGTCATCGCTGTCACGTGAATGGCCAGCCAGTACGACTGCAGCGCCGGGACCAGCGGCCCGGCCGGGGTGTAGATGACGGTCTCGGCCAGCCCCAGCACCAGCACCACGGCGGCCATGACGAACAGGCCCAGGTAGTACGCGCGGTACCGGATCATGACGCCGAGGAAGAACGCCACAGCCACACACGTGAGCGCCGTGACGAACTCGTACATGTCGCCCCAGGGCAGCCGGTGCACGGACAGGCCGCGCAGCACCACACCGCTGAGGTGAGCGGCAAGGCCGAGGCTGGTCAGCACCACGGCGATCGTCACCCATCGCCCAACGGTCTCCCGGTCGGGCACGCCCTTGATGACTCCGCGCAGGCCGACGCCCGCGGCGTCGCCGGACGGCGAGTCCCCGGACGCCGCAGCCACGCCGCCGCCCGTGGACGGGGTGCCGACCACGGGCGGGGCGCCCCCGGCGGTCGCCGCTGGCTTCGCACCGACCAGCGCCGCTTCCTCGGGCGCCGGCTCCACGGCAACCACCGCGGACGCCTTGGCGGTGCGCAGGGCCGGGAGCTTCTTCTTCCCGTACGCGAAGTCGCAGGCGTACGCGAGCATCGCGAGCGCGTAGATGACGACCGCAGTCAGCAGGAAATCGTTGCTGATGTCAGCGAGTCCGGTGTTCACGGGCATGTGAGCTTCACTCCCCGGCGGATTGTTCGGGGTCGGGTGGATCGGATTGATCGGGGTTGGACGGACCGGATCCCTGGTGGCTGGACGGGCCGGATCCTTCGCGGTCGGTTCGGTCGGCTGCTTCGAGGCCGGGGTCGGGCGATCGGCTGGCGTCGATGCTGGCCTGATGCAAGCCGCTGATCTCGGTTGCCAGGCCGGCGAACTCGTCCTCGAAGCCGCCCGCCGCGTCGGACCGGGTCAGCCCGCCCAGACCGACGATCGTGTTGCCCGTTTCGTCCGTGCCCGCACGCACGAACACCCTGCGCCGCCGCACCATGAACGACAGCAGCAACCCGGCGAGGACCGCGATGCCCGACCACAGGGCCGCCGTCTGCCCCGGGTCGTAGGTGATCGCGAGGCTGATCCACTGCCGGTACCCGGTGTAGGTGAGCGTGCCCAGGCCGTTGGGGAGCTTGATCGACTGGCCGATGGCCAGCGGCCTCGGGGAGACCGCCAACTCATGCAGCCCCGCGGTGTCCAGCGAGTACACCGACTGCGAGGGGCCCGAGTTCATGCCGAGATTGCCCGCGTAGGACACCAGGCTCACCATCGGGTTGTTCGGCGCGGGGAAGTACGACTCCAGCTTGCCGCCCACGTCGATGGCACTGGGCAGGAACACGCCGACGAAGCCAAGCCCCTTGGGGTTGGCGTCAGGAACCTTGATCGCGCCCTCGGAAACCAGTCCGGTGGTCTCGACGGGGATGAACGGGACGGCTCCGTCGAAGACCACGCGCCCGGTGCCGTCGGTGATCCGGAATTCCGGGGCGTAGCCATGGCCGATGAGGAAGACCCGGGCGCCGTCCACGATCAGCGGGTGGTTGACCGCCAGGTCGTAGCTGTGCATGGCGTCCCCGGGCGAGGCCGAGTAGCGAATCTTCGCGTTGAACGCGGCCGGCTGGCCGACGAGCGAGCCCGAGGTCACGTACGACGCGCTGAAGCGGTCCAGGGCGACCGTGAACGGCTGCAGGTTGTCCGGGCCGACCAGACGGCCAGGATGGAACTCGTCCAGCGCGGTCACCGTGTTGGCGAACGAGGTCCCGGTGACCAGCAGCCGGTCGGCCTTGTAGCCGAAGAGCCCGCCAAGGCCGATCGACACTAGCAAGCCGAGCAGGGCCATGTGGAAGAGCAGGTTGCCTACCTCCCGCAGGTAACCCTTTTCCGCGGAGACCCAGCCCGGCCCGGTCCGCATCCGGAACCGCTTCCCCGACAGCGCCTTCGCCGCCGACTCGAGCGCTGCCTCGGGGGCGAGCGGCGTGGCGTAGCTGACCGCGAACGGCAGCCTGGACAGATTGCCCGGCGCTCGTGGCGGCGGCTGCCGCGCCGAACCGACCAGGCGCAGTGTCCTGGGCAGCACGCAGCCCACCAGCGACGTGAACAGCAGAATGTAGATCGCGGCGAACCACGGGGCGCCGAACACGTTGAACAGCCCCAGGTCGCCGAGGACGCGGGCGAGCACCGGATGCGAGGAGTAGTACTGCGCCACCGAGGCCGGGTTGGTGCCCTCCTGCGGCAGCAGCGACCCGGGCACGCTTCCGGCCGCGAGCAGGAACAGCAGGACCAGCGCCGTCCGCATCGACGTCAGCTGCCGCCAGCCCCAGCGCAGCCAGCCCACCACACCCAGCGAGAGGCCCGCGGGGTGAGGGGTGGCGGCCGCGTCGCGGTGGCCCTCGGGGGTAGCGTCATGGACGCCGGCGGCCCCATGGCGCAGGCCCTCGGCGATCGTGGCCCGGCCGTCGCTGGCGAGGGTGGCGTCCAGATCAGCGGCCTCGGCGGCCTGAGCGTCAGGCTTGGCTTCTGGCGGGTTCCGCAGCCAGGTCATTCCTGCTCCGCCTTAACCTGCTTGATCAGCGCCTTGAGGCCGGAGTACGACGCCTGGCCGACGATGCGGGCCGCGATCCGGCCGCTGCGGTCAATCACCAGGGTGGTGGGGATGCTGGCCGGCGGCACGGTCCCGCTGAAGTCAAGGGCGACCAGGTCGTTCGGGTCGTTCAGGCTCGGATAGTCGATCCGGAACGTGCGCACGAAGGCCTCCGCGCTCGCCGGGTCGTCCCTGATGTCGACGCCGACGAACCGCACGTCGGTCCCGGCAAAGTTCCGTGCGAGGGTGCCGAGCGCCGGGGCCTCCTCGCGGCATGGCGTGCACCACGATCCCCAGAAGTTCATGACGACCACGGAGCCACGGTCGGTGGAAAGCTTGAACTTGCTCCCGGTCAGCGTCGTGCCTTCGACATCGGGTGCCTTGGGGCGAGCACCCGACCGGTACACCGTCGTGCCGTAGTTACCGGTCACGAAGCTGCTGCCGTTACCGATCGCGGTGTCCTGCGCGGTCGCGCCCGCGTCGCAGGCCGCGGCGCCGAGCACGACGGCAGCCGCAACCAGCGCGCCGACGGCGGCGCGGCGCGGCGACCGCACCGCAGCGCCGACCACGCGGCTAGCAAAGTACGGCAGCCGGAACACTGGATGATCTCCTACACACAGTAGTACCGCGGCCCATTGTGCCGGATCGCTCTGGACGGCCGAGCAGCGGGTGGGAATTCGAGGGTAGCGGCGGCGGGCAGCGGGCGGAGTTCGAGCCTAGCCGCGACGGGCAGCGGGCGGGTCAGGCACCGGCTACCCGGCGGCGGCCAGCCCCAGCGGGATCGGCGTAGCTCACCCCGGTCACCTGGTCACCCAGATAGGTGAAGCTAGTGACGCTGGCCAGGGCGCACTCGCGTTTGCGCGGGTCGTGCCAGAGCCTGCGGCCTTCGATGTCGCGGCGGGCAACCCAGATCGGCAGCTGGTGGCTGACCAACACCACCTCGTGCCCGCGCGCCGCGGCGGCCGCGTCGGACATCGCGGCCCGCATCCGCGCCGCGATCTCCCGGTAGGGCTCGCCCCAGGACGGCCGGATCGGATTCCACATGTGCCGCCAGTGCGCCGGGCGCCGCAGCGCACCGTCGCCCACGCCGAACGTCATGCCCTCGAAGTGGTTCCACGGCTCGATCAGCCGGTCGTCCGTCACCACGTCGAGGCCGAACTGGGCGGCGATCGGCTCGGCGGTCTCGAGCGCGCGCTCCAGGGGCGAGGACCGGAGGACGGTTACGTCCCGGCCCGCCAGGAAGTCCGCGGCCGCCTTGGCCATCACCCGGCCGTCGGCCGAAAGGTGGAACCCGGGGATCGTGCCGTAGAGCACGCCGCGGGGGTTCTCCACCTCGCCATGGCGCACGAGGTGCACGACAGTCGTGTCAGCCGGGTTGTCGCTCATCGCGCGCTCAGCCTATCCGCCCGGCCAGCGGCGATTCCCGGCGCCACCGGCGCCGACAGCCCGGGCCCAGAGTCGGCGTGCGAAGCGTGACTGGGGGGAAGCGTCGCGTAACAGGCGGCTGTCAGGCCAGGATTTCCGCGTACCGTCTGCGGTCCGCGATCACTTCACGGATCGACCGCAGCCGCGCCTCGGCGGCGGGCACGTCGATCTCGTCGAGGACGGCCACCGACCCCAGCTCCCGGGACAGCGCGTCGGACTCGCCGACCAGGGTCCAGTCGAACTGCAGCAACTCGTCGAGGCCCACCCGCCGCACCCGGTCCCAGACCCGGTCCTGGTTGAGCACGGGAAGCCCGCGCACGGCCGCCGACAGCTCGTCGATGGAGCGGATCAGCCGCTCCGCGCGGCGGATCGGCTCCATCACCTCGCTCGGTGGGAACGGCTGCTCCCGGGTTGACGGCGGCACCCGGTCCGCCCGCCAGCGGCTGGCCAGGTCCCGGATCCGCGCGGTCGCCTCGCCGAGGCCGCGGCCGACCCGTTCCCGGACCAGCAGGTCATCGGCGCGCAGCCGCCCCTTCGCGGTGTAGACGTCGGACGCGAGCAGGCTGCGCAGTCTGTCGGCTACGCCATCGGCCACCTCAGGCCCCGGGAAGCTCGGTCACGTGCGGGCCGAGGCTGCCGTCGCCCGGCACGGGCACGAGCGGGCCGGCCTGGGTCGCGGTAATCCCGATGTTGAACGGCTCGCCGATCGCCATGTTCGGCGCGGACAGCAGGCCCCTCTCGGCCATCTTCATCGCCACGTAGTAGCGGACGGCCTCGTGCTCGGTAAGGCCGAACGCGCGCAGCGAGATCAGCTCGCGCATCCGCTCGTCCTTGGGCCGCATGAGCACCTTCACATCGTTGAGCATGATCCCGTAGATGGAGAGGAAGTCCTGCAGGTGGCCACGGACCAGCTCGGTGATCTCGTGGATCCTCTCGTTCACCCGCTCCAGCGGTGTGACCTGGACGATCTGGTTGATCGACTGCTCGACGACCGGGCCCGCGTAGGCGTTGACCGCTTCCGTCGTCAGCAGGTGCCCGTGGTACGGCATGTGCGTGACCAGCTTGACCGCGTCGTCCCTGGTGTCCACGTGGACGTAGTAGTCCACGTCGTAGTCGAGCTCGGCTAGCTCCCGGGACAGCGCGAGACCCCGTGACTTGGCCACGCTCTTGGCCCGGGAGACGAACAGCGCCTCGTACTGCCACGGCGACTGGCCGCCGTAGAAGCTCTGCTGGATGCTGCCGAGCAGCGGCCGCTGCGGCGTGGACACCGGGTACTGGCCGGTCTCGTACACGTCGAGCACGGCGCCGCGCGACTTCAGCACGCAGAAGTGGTTGCTCTCGACGGTCAGCAGGCTGCCGTTCATGATGTCGTTGCCCGGATAGTGGTACATCAGGACGCCGGGGCCCATGACCTCGGTGCCGTCGTGGTTCAGCGTGCTGATGACGTTGCGTAAGGCCATGTCCGGCTCCCGTCCTTCGCCCACCGCGTGGAGCGGATATATCAGCATCCTGACACCGCACAGCGACATTCGCATAACGCGCAGTCAGGGCGGCGGGCGGCGGGGTACTACGCCGTGGTGGCGGGGTGGGCGCGGCGCGGTTCAGGCCAGCGCTTCGGCGGCGGCGCGGGCCGCGGCGGGCAGCGCGCCGGCGATCCTGTCGATGGCCGCGTCATCATGCGCCGCGGACAGGAACCAGGCCTCGTAGCCTGACGGCGGAAGGTAGACGCCGCGGTCGAGCATCGCGTGGAAGAACGCCGCGTAGGCCGCGGCGGACTGGCCCTTGGCCTCGGCGAAGTCGCGGACCGGGCCGTCGGTGCCGAGGAACACCGAGAACAGGCTGCCCGCCTCCTGCAGCTGGAACGGCACCCCCTCGGCCTTCAGCGCCTCGGCGGCCAGCGCAGCGACCGTCGCGGCGGCCTTGTCCACCCGGGAGTAGACATCCGGCGTGCAGGCCCTGAGCGTGGCCAGGCCGGCGGCGGTGGCCAGAGGGTTACCGGACAGCGTGCCCGCCTGGTAGACCGGGCCGGCCGGGGCCAGCCTCTCCATGATCTCGGCGCGCCCGCCGAACGCCGCGGCGGGCAGGCCGCCGCCCATCACCTTGCCGAACGTCGTCAGGTCGCCGGCCACGCCCTCGCGGCCGTACCAGCCAGAGCTCGTGACCCGGAATCCGGTGAGCACCTCGTCCATGATGAGCAGCGCGCCGTGCTCCCTGCAGAGCGCGGCGAGCTGCTCGTTGAAGCCCGCGGCCGGTGGCACCACTCCCATGTTGGCCGGGCAGGCCTCCGTGATCACGCAGGCGATGTCGTCCGGCCAGGTGGCGAACACCTGGCGCACGGCCTCGGGATCGTTATACGGCAGCACGATCGTGTCGGCCGCCGCCGCGCCGGTCACCCCGGGCGAGTCGGGCAGGCCGAACGTCGCGACACCGGAGCCGGCCGCGGCGAGCAGCGCGTCCACGTGGCCGTGGTAGCAGCCGGCGAACTTGACCACCATCCGGCGGCCGGTAAAGCCCCTGGCGAGCCGGAGCGCGGTCATGGTCGCCTCGGTACCGGAACTGACCAGGCGCACCTTCTCCACGGGGGCGCGCGCGACCAGTTCCTCGGCCAGCTCTACCTCGCCGGGGGTGGCGGTTCCGAACGAGGTTCCCTTGGCCAGCGCCCTGGCAACGGCGTCGATGACGTCAGGATGCGCGTGACCGAGGATCATCGGCCCCCAGGAGCCGACCAGGTCGACGTAGTCGCGCCCGTCCACGTCGGTCAGGTAAGCGCCGCTGCCGGACTCCATGAACACCGGTGTGCCGCCCACCGAGCCGAAGGCGCGCACCGGCGAATTCACCCCTCCGGGCGTGACGGTACGCGCCCGGGCGAACAACTCGCCGGACCTGTCGTGTGTCATCAACCAGTTCCCTCGCAGGCGTCGGCCAGGAACCCCAGCAGCCTGAGCCCGTCCGGCAGCGGACCGTCGTCCGGCGGCCGTAGCCAGTGCGCCTTGGTCAGGTTCCCGTCCCGGGACGGCGGCGCGAGCACGTAGCTGTTGCGGCAATGCCAGCGTAGCCCGGCCACTTCCGGGTTCATCTCGGGCTCGCAGTCCAGGTTGCAGGACCACCATTCGTACTCGTCCGCTGGCGTGCCCCGGGTCGCCACAAAGAACAAGGCCCGGTTACCCGCGCTGATCGCGACGGGACCGGGCCGGACCGCTGACCGCTCCATCAGGGCGAGTGCCGCGGCTCCTGCGTTGGCCGGGACGTCAAGGACATCGAATACCCGGCCGGTGACCAGGATGACGTTTGCCTCGGGCTGCGCCATCCACCAGTTCCCCACCACCACTGGATCCGCTGTCGCCTGGCTCTGCCAGGTCGGTGATACCGGATGCGCCGCCGGTGCTGGGCAGCCCACGCGGTCGCAGGAACACGCCCGCAGCATTTCGTCGTGGCCCTCCGGCTGTCCGGCCGGGCCAGGTCGGGCCGTTCGGTCTTGGCGCCCCGTGCGGCCCCGAAGACCCGTGCGGCCCGGAAGACCCGCGCGGCCCGGAAGGCCGGAGCGGCCTGACCGGGTCGGCGGAAAGGCGCCGACGCACACCGGCCAGTCCATCGCGGCATACTCGGCGGCGGCGGCCGCTATGCGCCCGACGGCCCTGCGTCGGCTCCGGCGCGCTGCCGTCTCCACCATCTGCTCCACTCCTGGCCCGGCCCGCAATGTGTATCCACCTGATAATGCCCGGACCATGCCCAGGCTCGCCCGCCGCCCCCGGGACGAGATACAGGTGTTGCGCAACAGAGATTGCAAAGTGACCAATGCACGGTGAACCGTTGCCCGCGTGGTCGCGTCTGGCAGCCCGTTGCCAGATACGCCGGTGCAACCGGCCCGATGCCCAGATTCTGTGACATACCCGGATCGGGGTATAGCAAACCGGCTACGCACACGATGATGATAAATATACACTTATCGTTCTAGATCGGAGCCAGCCGGTTTCTAGAACGCGTTGGCCTTTTTCCTGATGATTCGGCTACGGGCAGCTGCGGGCTGACTACGAGTGGAGCGGGCTTGACGTCGGACAGGCATTCCCAGCTCGCCGGGCTGAACGCGCTGCTCGCAGCGGCCACGGAGGAACCCGCCCCCGAGGGGTACCGAGAACCTGTCGCGACCGTCCCGGCGAACGACGAGCGGGCGTCAGGCACCGTGACTCGTCAGCCGCTGCGTGAGCAGCCGCTCGATGCCCACGAGACCACGGACGCCTTTATGTCCGCGCTGAAGTCGGTCGGCCCTCGCCGGTCGGAGCGGCTTCGCGGTCGGCTGGCCCGCTGGAAGCCTCAGTTCTGGCCTTTGGTTCTGCCGTTCCTCATCGTGTTAGTCGTCGTTGGCTGGTTCTCGGATCCGCATGCGGGAGTGCTCGGCTGGCCGATCACCGTCTTATGGACCTGGCCGATCATCAGCACCGTCGTTGGCATTCGCGGCATCTGCCGGTCCCGCAAGCTCATAGGCCGGTCCCGGGTCCGGTGGCGCGGCGACGATCCCACCGTCTGTGAGGACTTCCTGCTCGTTGTCGTTCCGACGATCGGCCGGCATGACACCTACCCGGCGCTGGAGCGCTCGGTCTTGTCCTACATCAGGTACCTGCCCCAATGCTTTCCGTGGATGCGCGTGGACATCATCACCGAGGAAGGCTGCGAGGCCGAGGCCAGGATCGCCAGGCTCGGTGCCCGCAGCCCCCTGATCCGCGTGATCGCCGTCCCGAAGCGCTACCGGACGCCTAATGGCACGAAGTTCAAGGCGCGGGCCAATCATTTCTCCCACGAGCTGCGGATCTACGAGTACGAGGATCGCGACGACCTGTGGGTGCTGCACATGGACGACGACACGGGTGTCGGCCCGGACACGGCGGTCGCGATGGCACGGTTCATCGAGGAGCAGTACCAGGCGGGCCCGGACGCCAGGCACATGGCTCAGGGCATCCTGACCTATCCGCGCGAGCTCGCCGTGAACCGGCTGGCCTGGCTCGCTGACTCGGTCCGTCCCTCGGACGATGTCGCCCGGTTCTCTGCCTGCACCGGCAGCGGCACGCCGCGGGCGGGGCTGCACGGCGAGCTGCTGCTGATCCGGGCATCGGTGGAGGCGACCATCGGATGGGATTTCGGTCCGCGAAGCATCGTGGAGGACGCTCAGTTCGCGCTCATCTTCTGCTGCCGCTACAAGCGCGGCAGCGCTTGGTTCGCAGGCCGGTGTTACGGGGCCTCGCCGGCGACGATCCGCGACTTCATCCGGCAGCGTGAGCGCTGGTCCTGGGGTCTCGTGGGCCTGGTCTTCAACCGCTCACTGCCATTGCGAAGCCGCGCGTACATCGCATATTCGGTCGTTTCATGGGTGCTCGGACCGCTGCAGCACATCGTGGTCGTCCTGGCGGTCGGCGCGCTCCTCGCAGATCTCAATACCTCGCCCGAGTCATTGTTCATCATCCCGCTGTGGGCGCTGAACATGTCCTACACAGTGTGGATGTACTGGGAGGGACTTCGCCTGAACGCGGGGGTCTCGGCGCGCGGGCGCCGCAGATGGTGGGAGCCGCCCGCTGCGATCCTGCTCATTCCGTTCTTCTCCATGATCGAGGGCCTCGGCGGGCTCCGCGGCTTCCTGAGGTTCGCCCGCCACGCCGAGAACAAGTTCATAGTGATCGCGAAGCCAACATGATCACATCCAGAGGCTGCCGCATCGCCGTTGCCGCCGTCTCGGCGGCGTGTCTGCTGGTGCTCGTCTCTGCATGCACCCGACCTGCGTCGTTGAGAAGTTCGAGGAAGGCTGTCGCTTCGCCGCGGGCTTCGGTCGGCGCCCGGGCCTCGGTACCGGTGGTCGCACACGTGTGGCGCCCGGGGATGCGGCAGCTCGGAATCGAGGTGTACTGGACAGCCAACACCAAGGACCCTGCCGCGGTGATTCAGGCGAAGGCACGCCGGATCATCAACTATGCGATCAGCCTCAACGCGAACTCAATCACGCTAACGTTCCCGTTCTATACATACGGGCTGAATTCCGACGCCGTTTACGCCAGCAGGACGACCACCCCGAGCCCGGCGCACGTAGCCATCTTCCTCTCGGAGGCGGCGCAGAGTCACATCCGGGTGACGCTGCGCCCGATCCTCAATGAGAATGTCCTAGTTGCCCAGAATCCCATCGCCTGGCGCGGCTCAATCGAGCCGACTAACCCGTCGGCTTGGTTCAGGAGCTATCGGAGGCTCTTGCTGCCGTACGCGGCCGTCGCCGCCTCCGGGCACGCTGCGACGTTGGTAGTCGGCACGGAACTGGAGTCGCTGGAAGGGGATCCCCACTGGCCAGCGCTGATCCGTGCCGTCAGGTCGGTGTATCCGGGCCAGCTGCTGTATGACGAGAACTTCGACGAGTTCGCGCAACACGACGCCAACTTGCCGCTCTCGACGTTCGGCGTGGATGCCTACCCCCGTTTCCAGCTCCCCGACACCGCAACTGTGGGCCAGCTGACGCAGGCGTGGGAGAACTGGCTGGGTGCCCATGCCCTGTCCGTGCGAGAGAGCGTAGTGCTGAGCGAGGTCGGTATCGACGCGGTTGCGGGCTCGTATCCGGATCCGGGCGCCTGGCTGGGGACGACCCAGTCTCCGATCGACACGACGGTCCAGACGAACTGGTACAAGGCTGTGTGCCGGGCAGTATCGGCTGAGCAGGTCGGCGGGATCTACTGGTGGGAGGTCAGCTTTGACGCCAATCCCGCTGACCCCGGACCGTTCCAGTCCGACCGGATCACCTTCCTCGACAGGCCAGCGCAGCAGGTAATCAAGGATTGCTTCGCGAAGCTGGCTTCCGGCCAGATCGGCCCGGCCAATGCCGGAGCGTGAGCCGCCCCGCACCCGGGGGCGTCCTCCGGCCGACAGTGATCGCCGACCGGTGGTCGATCGGATCCCTGCGACATTCCTCCCGCTCGGGGACGACGGCCGCCCGATCGCCCGCCGGATGCCCCGCCGGCTCCCGCCGGGTCAGGACGGCCCCGGCGCGCAGCAGCCGCACTTACTAGCGGACGCACATGCCAATGCCGTCGCGGGCTCGCCCGGCCCGGCTCTGCCGCAAGCACCAGTCCCCGCGGGGGCAGCGAAGTCGGCCCACGGTGCCGCTACCGAACGGGAGCTGGCCGAGGACGCCGCAGCCGACGCGCCTGGCTCGAGCCGGCGCCTGATCTGGACCAGCCGGGCCGTCCTCGGCGTCATCCTGATCATCCAGGCCGTGCTGTCGCTGCGGCTACGCAACTCGGCGTTCGAGGACGAGGGCCTGTATCTCTATGCGGGGCACGCGGAGCTGGCGCAGCTCCTGCACGGCGTGCATGACTCCGGAGACTTCACCTCGTACTTCTCCGGTGCGCCGATAATCTATCCGGTCCTGGGCGCCGCCGCGGACACCGCGTGGGGTCTCGAAGGGGCGCGGGCGCTGAGCCTGGCGTTCATGCTGGGCAGCACGCTGCTCCTGTATTCGTTCACCAGGCGCCTGTTCAACGAGCGAGCCGGGATCTGGTCGGCTGCTGCCTTTGGCTTATCCGAGCCCGTGCTCTTCATAGGCCACCTGGCTACCTACGACGCCATGGACGTCTTCCTGCTCGCGCTGACTACATGGATCGTCGTCCGCAGCGCGCAAGGGCACTGGGCGCTGCCCCTGCTCGCTGCGCCAGTGGCCGTTCTGGCTGCGGCGACCAAATACGTGGGCGTGAGCTTCCTGCCCAGCATCGTCGCCATACTCTTCTTGCTGGCCTGCCAGCGCTGGGGATTTAGGCGTGCGCTGCTCTCCAGCGCGCTGCTCAGCGTCACGATCGCCGGGCTCATCACATTCGTGCTGGTGATCACCGGCGATCTGAGGGACGTTGAGGCGACGACCTCCTCCCGGGCCAGTGGCATCACCCCGGCCAGCCAGATCCTGCACGAGAGCGCCCTGTGGATCGGGTTTCCGTTTGCGGTGGCCTGCCTGGGCGTGCTGATGTATGCGTGGCGCCAGCACCGGGACGAGGGCGCCGACTTGCGGGCCGCCAGGGGTGCTGGGGGGCGGCTCGGCCTCGGGCTGGTGCTGGCGGGGACGGCGGCAGCCATCCCGCTCTACAACCTGTACAAGCACTCTGACGTTGCCCTGAATAAGCACGTCGGCTTCGGCCTGCTGTTCGCCGCGCCCATGGCAGGCCTGGCCATGACGCGACTCACCGGACGCCGATTCCGCCAGGTGCAGTGGCCGGTGGCACTCAGCGTCGTGATGGCGGCGATGGGCGCGTCAACGTCGCGCCAGCAGTTCTACGACTGGCCGAACTCAACCCAGATGATCGCCCAGCTGCGCCACTACGTGACCCGAGGCGGCGAGTACTACGCCGACACCAGCGAGGTGCCGATCTATTACCTCGGCTCGCAGACTAGCTTCGCGGACTGGACGAACCAGTACTCCATCTCCTACCCCGATTGCCACACCGGCAGGCCGCTGATCGGAGTTCCCGGGTACCAAGCGGCCATCCGCGACGGCTATTTCAGGGTGGTCGTCTTCAGCGAGCTCAGCGCTGCCAATGTCGACGGGACCATGCTCGCCGCGATGCAGAAGCAGCACAACTATCGGCTCCTATCCGTCATCCCTTTCGCCACGACCACCTGGCATGGCCAGTACGAGATCTGGCTGCGGACGAGGCCGAGCAACTGTCCCGCTGCAGCCGCTGGGTGACGGCGCGCCTGCTCTCGCGAGCGGCCTCTAGCTCAGGTGGCGGGCGACCTCGGCGGCCCAGTAGGTCAGGATGATGCCGGCGCCCGCCCTGCGGATTCCGGTGAGCGTCTCCATGATTATCCGGTCGCGGTCCAGCCAGCCGTTCGCCGCCGCCGCCTCCACCATCGCGTACTCGCCGCTGACCTGGAAGGCGGCGACCGGCACGTGCACGGCCGCGGCCACCTGGCTGATCACGTCGAGGTACGCGAGGGCCGGCTTCACCATGACGATGTCCGCGCCCTCGTCCACGTCGAGCAGCACCTCCCGCAGCGCCTCGTCGCCGCCGGCGGGATCCTGCTGGTAGGAGGCCCGGTCGCCGAACTGCGGCGCGCACTCGGCGGCGTCGCGGAACGGCCCGTAGAACGCCGAGGCGTACTTGGCCGAGTAGGCGCAGATCGCGACCTCGTCATAGCCGGCCGTGTCGAGCGCAGACCTGATGGCGGCCACCTGGCCGTCCATCATCCCGCTGGGCGCCACCACCCCCGCGCCGGCCGCCGCCTGGGCGACCGCGATCGAGCCGTACCGCTCCAGCGTCGCGTCGTTGTCCACCTGGCCTGCCAGCGTGAGCATGCCGCAGTGGCCATGGTCGGTGTACTCGTCCATGCAGAGGTCGGCCATCAGCACGGTGTCCTCGCCGACTTCGCTGACCAGGTCACCGAGCGCGAGCTGGACGATGCCGGCCGGGTCGTCAGCGGCCGAGCCGCGTGCGTCCTTGACGGCCGGGACACCGAACAGGATGAGCCCGCCGACCCCGGAACCGACCGCCTCGACGGCCGCCTTGCGCAGGCTGTCCCTGGTGTGCTGCATGACGCCGGGCATCGAGGCAACCGGCTGCGGCTCGTCGATCCCCTCCTTGACGAACAGCGGGAGCACCAAGTCGGCCGGGCGGAGGCTGGTCTGTGCCACCAGGCGCCGCAGGGCGGCGGTCCGGCGAAGCCTGCGGGGTCGGACAGCGGGGAATCCGGCGGCCATCGGTTTTCTCCTCACCTGGGCCCATACCGATCCTACGTTGGGCGCCGCCGCTCGCTTCACGCTGCGCTGCTGCGCTTATCTGCCGCGCGATCCCTATCGGATCCTGCGGCGGGCGCCGCGGCGGCGCTCGCTCGGCCTGCGCACCGGCTCACCGGCCTCGATCGCGGCGTCGCGGATCGCCGCTCCGTGGTCAGCCAGCGCGTCCACGAGGGCGGTCACCGACGGGCGGGGCGCCATCACGTCGACCCTGAGCCCGAACTCGGCGGCGGTCTTCGCCGTCTCCGGCCCGATCACCGCGATCGCCGTCACCGCGTGCGGCTTGCCCGCGATTCCGATCAGGTTCCGGACCGTCGACGACGAGGTGAACAGCACCGCGTCGAACCCGCCGCCCTTGATGGCCTCGCGGATCGGCGCGGGTGGCGGCGCTGCCCGCACCGTCCGGTAGGCGGTAACGTCCTCGGCCTCCCAGCCCAGGCTGGTGAGCCTGGCCAGGAGGGTCTCGGTCGCGATGTCCGCACGCGGCAGCAGCACCCGGTTGATCGGGTCGAGCACGTCGTCGTAGGCGGGCCAGACGTCGGCCAGGCCCTCGGCGGACTGCTTCTTGTCCGGCACCAGGTCGGGCATGATGCCGAACTCGCGCAGTGACGCCGCCGTCTGCTCGCCGACGGCCGCCACCTTGATCCCGGCAAACGCCCGGGCGTCGAGGCCGTACTCCTCAAACTTCTCCCGCACCGCGCGGACGGCGTTCACCGACGTGAACGCGATCCACTGGTACCTGCCGGTCACCAGGCCCTTCACGGCGCGTTCCATCTGCTGCGGCGTCCTGGGCGGCTCGACGGCGATCGTCGGCACCTGCTCGGGTACCGCACCCCAGGCCTGCAGCCGGCTCATCACCTCGCCCGCCTGCTCCTTGGTTCGCGGCACCAGCACCCGCCAGCCGAACAGCGGCTTGGTCTCGTACCAGGACAGTGCTGGCTGAGCGGTGACGCCGTCGCCGACCACGGCGACCGCGGGTCCGTGCGCGGTGAGCAGGCTCACCCCGGCGGCCTTGAGGTCGGCGTTGACCGTCCCGAGGGTGCAGACCACGGTGTGCTGGTCGGTTGTGGCGCCATCCCAGGTAATGGCGAACGGTGTCGTGTCGGCCCAGCCCGCCGCGATCAGCATCTTCGCGATGTCGGCCGGACCGGTCTCCGCGCCCAGGATCACCAGGCTGCCCGGGCCGACCTGCACCCGGCTGACCTCGGAGGCGTGGATGATCCTGACGTCACCACTGGCGTCGGACGTGAGCGGGATGCCCGCGTAGGCCGGGACCGCGGTCGCCACCGGCACGCCGGGCACCACCTCGAACGGCACCCGCGCCTTCGCGCACGCCGCCGCCTCGGCAGCGGCGTGGCCGAACAGGAGCGGGTCGCCGCGCACCAGCCGTACCACGTGCTGGCCCGCCTTGGCGGCCTTGATCAGCAGCCGCGGGTCCTGGACCAGCGCGTCGGCGTCAGCGATCTCCGCCTCTGGACTGGCCAGCTTGCCGAGCTGCGCCATCAGCTCCGGGTCTGCCACCACCAGGTCCGCCTTGGCCAGCAGCTCCGCGGCGCGCACGGTCAGCAGCCCTTCCTCGCCAGGTCCTGCGCCAACGAACGCGACGCGGCCGGCGGCCTGCCTCTCTGCCGCGTTGGCCCCAGCCGGCTTCACGGCTGACTTCGCTGTCGTCCGGCTAGCGGCATTGTCTGTCACGGGTCGGTTCACTAGTCATCCCCGTTGCTGATCTGTCCCGCTATCTCAGCGGACACGGCCGTATATCTTGCGGCACCACGCCGTAGCAGCTCGGCGGCCACCGAGAGGCCGAGGTGCTCGGCTTCGTCCGATGGCCCGCTGGCGCTTGCCCGCAGTGCTGTCTCCCCGTCGGCCGCGACGACTATCGCCCGCAGCCGCAATCCATCCGCCCCAGCGGCATACCCGCCTACCGGGGCGCTGCAACCTGCCTCGAGCGCGGCGAGCAGCGTACGCTCGGCCGTGGTGGCGGCGTGGGTGGCGGGATCATCCGCGCACGCCAGCAGGTCTGCCAGGTCCGGCCGGTCGGACCGGCACTCCACCGCCAGGGCCCCCTGGCCCGGCGCTGGAAGCATCTCATCGGGATCGAAGATCTGGGTCACCGCGTCGAGCCGGCCGATCCTGGCCAGGCCCGCGTAGGCCAGCACCACGGCGTCGACCTCGCCGGACGTGATACGCCCCAGCCGGGTGCCGGCGTTGCCGCGGACCGGCACCGGGCGCAGATCCGGGCGCAGCAGCAGCAGCTGGGCGGCGCGGCGCGGCGACCCCGTGCCGATCGTCGCGCCCGGCGGCAGGTCGGCCAGCTTGGCGCCATCGCGCGCGGCGAGCGCGTCTCTCGGATCGTCCCTGGGCGGTACCGCGGCCAGCACTATGCCCTCCGGCTGCGCGGTGGGCAGGTCCTTCAGAGAGTGCACAGCGATGTCGATGTCGCCGTGCAGCAGGCTGGTCCGCAGGCCGCTGACGAACACGCCAGTCCCGCCGATCTGGGCCACCTGGGCGCGGCTCACGTCACCGAACGTGGTGATCCCGACCAGCTCGATCTCGCGGCCGGTCCGCTCCGTGATCAGGCGCGCGACCTGCTGCGACTGCACCATGGCCATCGGGCTCTTGCGGGTGCCGAGCCGCAGCGGCCGGGCTTCGCCTGATGGCGCGGTCACTTGGGTACCTCCCGCTCCGGGCGCTCGGGACGCTGTGGCCGCTCCGGCCAGTCGGGTGCGACAGCATCCGCCCTGGTCACAGCTTGCACGGCATCCGGATCCAGGTCGAACAGCACTCGCAGTACCGCCTCGTAGGAGTCGCCGCCCGGCGAGCCTGCCAGCTCTTTGACGCGGACGGTGGGCGCGTGCAGCAGCTTATCTGCGATTCGGCCCATGGACTGGGCAATTTCTCGACGGGCGCGCGCGTCGAGGCCCGACACGCGACCGGTCAACCGCGCCAGCTCCGCGTCGACTACCTCGGCGGCCTTGGCCCGCAGCGCGACCACGGTCGGGGCGACCTTGGCGGCGCGACCGGCCGACATGTGCGCGGCCAGTTCCTCGGCCACGATCCGCCGGACCGAGGCGACGTCCTCCTCACCCGCGCCGCCGGGGCCACCGACGCCGCCCGCCCCGCCAATCGTTTCCAGGCCGATCACGCTCACGCCCGGAAGCTGCTCGGCGCCGGGCTCGACGTCGCGCGGCAGCGCGAGGTCGAGCAGGACCAGCGGCCGGCCGGACGGCGCGCGCGACGCGAGCGCCGCCGCGACGGTGTCCCTGGTGATCACGTGCCCGGCTGCCCCGGTGCAGGAGACGACCAGGTCGGCGGCGGCGATCTCGTCGGCCAGCCGGGACAGGTCGACCGCGCTGGCCGAAACCGTTGCGGCCAGGCGCCCGGCGCGGGCGCTGGTCCGGTTGGCCACGACAAGACGGGCGGCGCCCATCCTGGACGCGGTGGCGACCGCCAGCGAGCTCATCGAGCCGGCGCCAACCACAAGCACCGAAAGGCCGTCGAGCGCGCCAGAGGAACCGCCCTCCCGCACTGGCGGGGTTGCCTGGCCGCTCGCACCGGGGGAACCGCCCTCCTGCGCGGATGGCGGTGCCTGGCCGCTTCCCAGGTCGTACCGGCGCTGCGCCGCGGCGGTGAGCCCGACACTTACCATGCTGGCGCCCGCCCGGTCGATTCCGGTCTCGCTGTGCGCCCGCTTGCCCGCGCGCAGCGCGAGCGAACCGAGGTCGGAAAGGGAGCGGCAGAGCGTGCCCTGTTCGCCCGCCTTGCGCAGAGCCTGCCGCACCTGGCCGAGAATCTGGCTCTCGCCGATCACCATCGAGTCGAGCCCGCAGGCCACCGCCAGCAGGTGCTGAACGGCCCGGTCCTCGTAGTGCACGTACAGGTGCGGGGTGAGCTCCGCCAGCGGGAGCGCGGCGTGCCGGGCCAGCAGCTCGCAGATCCAGGACACGCCGGAGTGGAACTTCGCAACCTCGGCGTAGACCTCGACGCGGTTGCAGGTGCTGACCACGAGCGATCCGGTGACGTCATCCGCGTGGGACACGTCGCGCAGCAGCTTGCCGACCGCGTCGCCGCTCAGCGCGGCCCGCTCGAGCGTGGCCACCGGCGCGCTCTTGTGGCTGAGGCCAACCACGAGCAGGCTCACGTCGTCACCGCCCGCGCGGACGCAGCCGACGCCGTGGACGCAGCCGACGCAGACGTGACCGCGGAGGCCGACCTGACCGCTGGCGCCGGCGTGACCACCGGCGGCGCGCCACCCGCCGGGCCGCTCCCGTTGACGCGCACCACCGCCCGCCGCTGGGCGTGGAACGCGAGGATCTGCAGCTCGATGGACAGGTCGACCTTGCGGACGTCGACGCCGGGCGGCACGCTCAGCACCACGGGCGCGAAGTTGAGGATGCTGGTGATTCCCGCGGCGACAAGGCGCTCGCAGACCGCCTGGGCGGCGGCGGCCGGCGTCGCGATCACGCCGATCGAGACGCCCTGCCCGGCGATCACCGACTCGATCTCGTCGGCGTTCCTGACGGCCTGGGATCCGATCCTGGTCCCCACGGTGAGCGGATCGGAGTCGAAGATCGCCGCCACGCGGAACCCGCGCGACGCGAAGCCGCCGTAGTTGGCGAGCGCGTGGCCGAGATTACCGGCGCCGACGATGATCACGGGCCAGTTCTGGGTGAGCCCTAGTTCCCTCGAGACCTGGTACACGAGGTACTCGACGTCGTAGCCGACGCCACGGGTTCCGTATGAGCCGAGGTGCGAGAGATCCTTGCGCAGCTTTGCCGAGTTCACTCCCGCCGCGGCTGCCAGCTCCTCGCTGGACACGGTGGAGATGCCGCGGTCGGCGAGTGCGTACAGCGCCCGCAGGTAGACAGGGAGCCGGTTGACCGTCGCCTCGGGTATGCCGTGCTGGCCGTTCTCGGTCATGGAACTGCGGGTCATGCGTCGGCACTCCTGGGGGGATCGACGCCGGCGGGCTCGCAGGCTTGCGGTGCCCGCGTGCTTGGCATAACAGCCACGCTACGCCCTTGTGAACGCATGCACAAAGTCGTGAAGTTCCCCGGCTCAGCGCCCTGACCGGCTGTTTGCCAGGACTTTGCCATGCCAGGGCGGCATTTCCCCTAGTGCCCCGTGGCCGGCCCGGCCGGCGCTAGGCGCTCAGGGCGGCGCGCAGCCGCTGCTCGCTGACCCGCCAGAAGTCGTGCTGTACGCCGTCGATCAGGGTGACCGGAATCATCTCGCCGTAGTCCCGCAGGTCGCTTTCTGAGCGGGTGATGTCGCGTTCCTGCCAGGAAACCCCGAGTTCGGCGGCCACGCGTGCGATAACCGCCCGGGCGTCGTCGCAGAGGTGACAGCCGGGCCGGGTCAGCAGCGTGATCAGGTGGGCCTGGCGGGTCTCGCCGGAGCTACCCATGACGGCCGACGCTGCCGCCCGGCCGCGGGCCGTAACCAGGCTGGCCGAACCCCGAGTCATTGAGCAGGTCGTAGCCGGTGTCGCTGAGCAGGTCGGAGACCGAGGGCAGCGGCGACACCTTGGCCTGCTGCAGGCCAAGCTCGATGATGTTGGTCGCGAGCACGAGCGGGCGGCGGTCCGCCTCGAAGGCGATCACGTATGGCTGCCGCTTGTGCTCCTCGTACGCGGAGCGGTCGCGGTAAACCTCGTACAGGATCCGCTGCATCGGCGCCGACGGCACCGCGTGCACGATGAAGACGAGCGTGTCGGGCTCCTCAGTCCGCACCTGCCTGACCACCCGTCTGGTCAGCCGGTCGAAGTCCTCTACCCGGTCCTCGAGCAGCGTGTAGATCGCGATCTGGCCGTAGAGCTCCGCCTGCGCATCACGATCGGCGCCGGCCGGGCGGGCCGTCCCGGCGTAGTCGTGCTCACCCGGGTATCCGGCCCCGTCGGGGTAGCCGGGCCCATCCCGGTACGGCGGTCCGTCATCCAGGTTCGCGTGCTCGTCCGGGTACTCCAGGTCGCCGGTGTACGGGGATTCGTCCGCATACGGCGCTTCGTCCCGGTACAGCGGCCCGTCGTCCAGGTGCCCGGCCTCGTTCGGGTAGCTGTCCCGGAACCCCGTGTCGGCCGGGCCGGCGGGGTAGGAGGGTTGCTGCGCGTCGTAGCCGGCGGTGCCGCGGTAATCGAGATCGTCGCGCTGCTGGCGCGAGCCGTTGCTGCGGTATATGCCGAACTCGTCGTCGGCAGCCGGGCCGAAATCGCCGGTCGCCGGGCCGCCGGCCCAGGACGGCTGCGCCCCCCAGTCGTCGGCGGCGTCGCCGCCGGCGTCCTGATGCAGAACCTCGAGCGACAGGCCCGCGACCTGCCAGCCGGCGTACCACGTGCCCACCGCGGCCAGCACGCAGATCGGCACGAACAGCGACGACACTGGCGCGTTCACCCCGCTCAGCGTCACGATGCTGGGCAGGGCGAGCAGCAGCGCCGCGACCCCGGCCACGCCGGTGGCGGGCAGGGCATCCCGCCACGCCGGGTCGCGGCCCGGCCGCGCGGCGGCGAACCCGATCGCGAACAGCGCCACGATGACCGTGGCCGGGGCCAGCACGTACTCCAGGAGCTTGTTGGGGACGATCTGGTAGTACACCCCGGTCGCCGGCCAGGCCTTGCTGAACGTCGCGTCGCTCAGCGGGTCGCTGCCGAAGATGACGAGCGACACGATCCCCATGGCGGTCAGCAGCAGCCGCGCGGCGAACCTGGTAATGACGCTCTTGCCCGCGAGCTCGGCCAGCCCGAAAGCGAGCGCGAGCGGGGCGAGAACCTGGGCGCCGATCTCCATGGCCCGGAACGCGATCGGCCCGAAGCCGATCTCGAACCCGAGCGCCTGCGCGCCGAGCGCCACGGTGAGGCCGAACAGCGCGACCGTCCAGGCCACGAGGGCGGCGTTCGGGGCGCGCAGGCACTTGGCTATCAGCAGGCCAGTGCCAGCGGCGCTGATGAGCGCCCCCACGATCGCAGCCAGGAAGTGAAGAGACATTGTTGACTATGGTGCCCGACGCGGCGCGATGATGCGACCGGACTGCTGGTCAGCGCCGTTCCTGATGGTGCGCACCGGCCGTGTTCCCGCTCGCCCGCCGGCGGCACCGGTAGGCTCGCAGGCATGAGGAGGCTGTCGACACGGCTCCCGCGCAGCTGGGCGGCGCTGGCCGGGCAGGCCTCCGCCGCAGCCGCCGAGGTCGAGCGGCCGGCGCCGGTGCCCGACCCGCTGGCCGGGGCGTTCTTCGACGTGGACAACACCCTGATGCGGGGCGCGTCGATCTATTACTTCGCCCGCGGCCTCGCCGCGCGCAAGATGTTCGGCGCGCGCGACCTGGCCCGGATGACCTGGGGACAGATCTTCTTCCGGCTGCGCGGCGCCGAGAATTCCGACCACATCGACGCGGCCAGAGAGGCCGCGCTGGCCTTCGTCGCCGGGCACAAGGTGGCCGACATCGTCCGGCTCGGCGAGGAGATCTACGACGAGTCCATGGCAGAGCGGATCTGGGCGGGCACCAGGGAGCTGACCCAGCAACACCTGCAGGCCGGCCAGCGGGTGTGGCTGGTCACCGCCACGCCGGTGGAGCTCGCGAGCATCCTGGCCCGCAGGCTCGGCCTGACCGGCGCGCTCGGCACGGTCGCGGAGACGAGGGACGGGGTGTACACCGGCCACCTGGTCGGCGGGCTGCTGCACGGCGAGGCCAAGGCCGCCGCGATCCAGGCGCTCGCCGACCGCGAGGGCCTGGACCTGGCCAGGTGCTCCGCCTACAGCGACTCGCTGAACGACATGCCGATGCTGACGCTCGTCGGCCACCCCAACGCGGTCAACCCGGACCTGGGCCTGCGCGCCGAGGCGCGAAGCCGGGGCTGGCCGATCTACGACTTCCGCTCCGGCCGCAAGGCCACCATGATCGCCCTGCCGATCGCCGCGGGCGCGGGGGCGGTGGCCGGCGGGATGGCCGCCGGGGTGGTGGTGCACCGCCGACGCTCCAGCGGGTGACCAGGTTATATGTCTTGACAGATATATAACCGAATCAGAATACTAGTCTCATGCTCTTCGAGGCACTCGCCGACGGCAACCGGCGGCGGATTCTGGATCTCCTCCTGGAACGTGAACGCCCCGTGCATGATCTGGTCGGCGTCCTGCGGGTCAGCCAGCCCGCTGTGTCCAAGCACCTGCGGGTGCTCCGGGAGGCAGGCCTGGTCACGTCGCGGGTGGACGCGCAGCGGCGGCTGTACCGGCTGCGGGCCGAGCCCCTGCACCAGCTCGATGACTGGCTCGCCCCGTACCGGGCGACGTGGGAGTCACGCCTCGACGCGCTGGAAAGCCACCTGGAGGACATGACATGAACGGCGAGCTCGAGCGCTGTGGCGACCGCTGGAAACTGCGGTTCACCAGGGAGCTGGCGCACCCGGCCGAGAAGGTGTGGCGGGCGGTCACCGAGCCCGCGCACCTGGACGCCTGGTTCCCGCAGCGGATCGTCGGCGAGTGGCGGGTCGGCGCGCCGCTGAAGTTCGAGTCACGGGGCGGCGAGTTTCCCGCGTTCGATGGCGAGGTCCTGGCCTGCGAGCCGCCATCGCTGCTGGAGTTCCGGTGGGGCACGGACGTGATCCGCTTCGAGATCGTGCCGAAGGCCGAACCCGCAACCGGCTGCACGTTCCGGCTCTCCGACAGGTTCGGTGAGCTCGGCAAGGCAGCGCGGGACGCGGCCGGCTGGCATACCTGCCTCGACTTCCTCGTGCATCACCTGACCGGGACCGCGGCACCGTGGACGACCGGCGAGCGGTGGAGCGAGGTGCACCCCGGCTACGTCGGGCGGTTCGGCCCGGCCGCGGCCACGCTCGGACCGCCCGAGGGCCCTTAGCTGAAAGCGGGGCCGCGCTCGGCCACGAGCTCGTCGAGCTTGCACTGGATGACGTCCCGCACATGCTCGGCCAGGCCGGAGACGTCCTGGTCCGGGCCGGCGCCATTGGTGCCGCTGCCGTCCGTCGGCACCGGCGGGCAGAACTCGATGATCCAGTTCGACGGCAGCGGGACCGCGCCGATCGGCCCGAGCCACGGGAACAGCGGTGTGACCGGGAAGTAAGGCAGCCGGAATAGCCGTGCCATGGACCGCGAGTTCCCGATCATCGGGTAGATCTCCTCGGCGCCCACGATCGCGCACGGGATGATCGGCACGCCGGCCCGCCGCGCGGTCGCCGCGAAGCCGCCGCGGCCAAACCGCTGCAGCCGGTACCGCTCGGCGAACGGCTTGCCGGTCCCCTTGAAGCCCTCCGGAAACACGCCGACGAGCTCGCCATGGGCCAGCGCTTCGTCGGCCTCGTGCGGATCCGCCCTGATGTGCCCGCTGCGGCGGGCCAGGTCGGACAGCACCGGCACGTCGTACACCAGGTCGGCGCTGAGCACGCGCAGATTCCGGTGCCGCGGATGCTCGTCGAACAGGCCGGTCTGCAGCATCAGCGCATCGAACGGGAGCACACCGGAGTGATTGGCCACGACCAAAGCGGCGCCCGTTCCCGGCACGTTCTCGAGGCCGCGCATCTGGACCCGGAACCACTTCCGGTACAGCGGCCGGAACAACGGCATGAACACGCTGGCATGGAATTCCGGGTCGAACCCGGCCTCACTGCCCTCGTGGTCGCCCGTCAGCCGATGCTGGACGAACTCCCCGGCTCCGGTGATCCACTTCTGCCAGCCGTCAACAGGCCCAGGCTGGCCCATGTGTCTTTGTCCCCTTTCGCCGCCGGGTCCGCGCAGGCCCCCTTCGGCGGGTGTCGCTACTTCTTGTTCCTGCGCTGGACGCGCGTCTTGCGCAGCAGCTTGCGGTGCTTCTTCTTGGCCATGCGCTTGCGGCGCTTCTTGATGACTGAGCCCACGAGACCACCCTTGTTCTATGTCCTGGCTTACGGGCATGCACACGCGCACACCCGCCACTGCGCGGGCCGAGCACACGCCAACGCCACAGGGTACCTCGGTTGCGGCCCCCGCAAGCATCCGGCCGCCCGCCCGGGGCGCCGGATGATGTCGTCCCCGTCCTTAGCTCGCTGCGACGAAAGCGTCTCGCAGGTACTGGTTGACCGCCTGCTCCGGAACCCGGAACGAGCGGCCGACACGGATCGCCTCCAGCTCACCAGAGTGAACAAGGCGGTAGACGGTCATCTTGGACACGCGCATGATCGTGGCCACTTCGGCCACGGTCAGGAACCTTACGTCGCTGAGCGATGTTGCGTCTGCTGCCATTGATAGCCCTCTTCCGGCCCGCTGCGTGCGCCTAGCGATATTCAGCGCACCAGTCACGCCCGTCTCCAGCGTAAGTCCTGTACGGAAAAGGGCAACCCCACCGTGGGGGGTCAATTCCACTATGTCACCAAGGCCATTTCAGGAGCGGCGTCAGCCGCTGGCTCAGGGGCGGGCTCTGGGCGGGCCGAGGTCAGACCGAGCCGCTGGCCCGGGCGGGCTCAAGGCGGGCTGAGGCCGGGCTCGGGTGGGCTCGGCGGGCGCGGGTGGGGCGAGGGTGGGCTCGGCGGGCGTGGGTGGGCCGAGCGTGGGCTCGGGCGGGCTGAGGCAGGCTCAGCCGCTGGCGAGCTCGCGGCCCCGGTCCCTCGCCGACTCGATCGCCGCGAGGAACGCTGCCCGGACGCCGTGCTTCTCGAGTTCCCTGATCGCGCTGATCGTTGTCCCGCCCGGCGAGGTCACCGCCTCCCGCAGCAGCACCGGGTGCTCACCGGAGTCGCGCAGCATGGTCGCCGCGCCGTACACGGCCTGCTTTACCATCTCCAGCGCCGTCGCCCGCGGCATGCCGAGCAGGATCCCGGCGTCGACCATCGCCTCCACGAGGAAGTACACGTAGGCCGGACCGCTGCCGGACAGCGCGGTCGCCGCGTCCTGCTGAGACTCGGGGATCCGCAGCACCTTGCCGACCGGGCGGAGGAGTTCCTCGGCACGCTTCAGGTGCGCCTGGGTGGCGTGCGAGCCCGGTGAGATCACGCTCATCGCTTCGTCGACCAGCGCCGGGGTGTTCGACATCACCCGGACCACGGGCACGTCGCCGGTCAGGCGGCGCTCGATGAACGACGTGGGGATGCCTGCCGCGATCGAGATCACCAGCTTGTCTTCGCTCACCGAAGGGGAGATCTCGGCCAGCAGCGCCGCCATGTCCTGCGGTTTGACGCTGATCACGAGGGTCTCCGCGCGCGCTGCCGCCTCGGCGGCGGTCAGCACCTCGATCCCGTAGGAGTCGCGCAGCTGCGCGGCGCGGTCGCTGCGGCGCGCCGCGGCGACGACCCCGGCCGGGGCCACCACGCCGGACCGCAGCAGGCCGGACAGCAGCGCCTCGCCCATCTGGCCGGCGCCAAGGACAGCGATCATCCAACGGAGCCTACCGGGATCGCCCCGCCCACCTCCCCATCCCCCTTCACCGGCGCGACGCGAGCGAGCGCAGGAAGAACGCGAGGTTCGCCGGCCGCTCCGCGAGCCGCCGGACCAGGTAGCCGTACCAGTCGCTGCCATAGGGCAGGTAGACCCGCACCTGCGCGCCGTCGCGGGCCAGCCGGAGCTGCTCGGCCGGGCGGATGCCGTACAGCATCTGGTACTCGAAACTGGCCGGGCGCCGGGCGGCCGCCCTGGCCCGCTGCCCGGCGATGCGGATCAGCCGCGGATCGTGGGTGGCGATCATCGGGTATCCCGGCCCGTCCATGAGCACCCGCAGGCAGCGGGCGTAACACCGGTCGACCTCGGCGCGCGCCTGGAACGCGACGTCTCCGGCCGCGCTGTACGCGCCCTTGCACAGCCGGACCCGCGACCCGGCCACCGCGAGCGCCCGGCAGTCGTCCGGGCTGCGCTGCAGGTACGACTGGATCACGCAGCCCAGGCCGGGGAAGTCGGGCCGGACCTGCGCCGCGATGCGCAGCGTCGCCTCGATCCTGGTGTGGTCTTCGGCGTCGAGCGTGACCGTCGTGCCAGCCGCGCTGGCCGCCGCGCAGATCCTGGTGATGTTCTCGCGCGCGGTCTTCTCGCCGTGCTCGGCCAGGTCGAGTCCGACGGCGGTCGGCTTGACTGAGACCTCGGCCGCGCCGCGGCCAGACATGCCGCCCGCGTCGAGCCGGCCGAGCAGCCGCACGTACTCGTCGGTGACGGCGGCGGCCTGCTCCGGGTCGACGGTGTCCTCGCCGAGGTAGTCCAGGCTGACCAGCAGGCCGTCATCCAGCAGACGGCGGGTCACGGCGAGCGCATCATCGGCGCTGTCCCCGGCCACGAACCTGGCCACGACGCCACGGGTCAGCGGGGCCGTGGTGACGATCCGGCGAATCTGTTCGCTGGCGGACGCGGCCAGCAGCGCTCGGCGCAGCACGGCGGATAACCTCCCGGGCACGGCGGGAACGGCGTTGTTCCTGCGAGCCCAGGCTACTCGCGTGACCGGGTCAGGTTGCCCGGCCCGCGCCGCAGGGTCACGGTCACGTTCGCCCCGGCGTCCGGCGGCACGATCACCTCCTGGGCGGCCGGGATGCCGTCGGCCAGCAGCGTGGCGTCAACCGGGACCGTCCGCTTGACCAGGGCGAGCGCGATCGGGCCGAGCTCATAGTGCCGCGCGGCCGACCCGACGAAGCCCACGTCGGCGCCGCCGGCCACGACCGGGTCGCCGTGCGCGGGCAGCCGGTCCTCGCTGCCGTCCAGGTGCAGGAAGACCAGGCGCCGCGGCGGATGGCCGAGGTTGTGCACCCGCGCCACGGTCTCCTGGCCGCGGTAGCAGCCCTTGTTGAGGTGCACGGCCACGTCGATCCAGCCCACCTCGTGCGGGATCGTCCGGTGATCGGTGTCGAGCCCGAACCGCGGCCGGTGCGCGGCGATCCGCAGCGCCTCGTAGGCCCAGATGCCTGCGAGCACGGCGCCGCGCTCCTGCAGCCCGGCGGCGGCCTGCTCGAGCCGGTCCCTGCTGACGATCAGATCCGCCCCGAACGAGTAGGTGGCGGCCACCGCGGCGTCGCCAGCCCAGCCCGGGCCGACGGCCGGCCCCATGACGGTCAGCACGGCGAACTCGTCCGTGACGTCGGCGGGCTCGACGCGCAGCATGAACCGCATCGACTCGAGGAACTCGAGCAGCGGCGCCGCCGTGTGCGGCTCGACGTGCGCCCACAGCGCGCTGCCGTCATCGGTGAGGATCAGGTGGTGCTCGACATGCCCGTTCGGGCTCAGGATCAGCGTCTCGGCCGTGCCGCCAGGCTCGAGCTTCTCCAGCGCCTGGGTGCTCAGGCTGTGCAGCCAGGACAGCCGGTCCGCGCCGGTGATCCGGAGCACTCCCCGGTGCGAGCGATCGACCAGGCCGAGCGCGCTGGACAGCGCGCGCTGCTCGGCAAACGGGTCCCCGTAGTGCGCGGCGACCCCGGCGTCCGGCCCGTCGGCCGGCACCGCACCGGGGGCGGCAAGCAGCGGGCTGTTTCCCTGCGGGCTCTGCATACCGTCAGGCTATGCCCCGCCCACGTCCGCATGGCCCTTCAGGGCCCGCTCGCCTCCGGCAGGCCGCGGCAGTCGCGACAGGTGCCGAACACGGTGAGGTGCCCCACGTCGGTCTCGAACCCGTGCTCTTCGTCGAGGGCTTTCACCAGCGGTGTTGCGGCCTCGGGCGCCAGCTCGGTAATCCGGCCGCAGTCGCGGCAGACCAGGTGGACGTGCTGGGCCTCCGCTGCGAGGTGGTATCGGGGCGCTCCGTGGCCCAGGTGGGTGTGGCTGACCAGGCCGAGCTGCTCGAGCAGTTCCAGGGTCCGGTAGATCGTGGAGACGTTGACCCCGCTGGCCCGCTGGTGCACCTCGGCGAAGATCTCCTCCGGAGATGCGTGGTTCAGTCTCGTAACGGCCTCGAGAACGAGCTGACGCTGCGGGGTCACCCGGTAGCCGCTGGCCCGCAGCGCGGCGTCCCACGTCTGCGACATGAATCGAGTCTAGGTGAGCGCACCGATAACGCGCTTGCCTCGATGCCGCTCTGCCAGAGGGGTCTCGCCGATAGCGTGCCTGCCTCCGCGCCGCGCAGTGCCAGGTGAGCCCTCGCCGATAACACGCTTGCCTCCACGCGGCGCTCTGACGTAGCGTTCAGGCATACGCGGGAAAGGAGGTGGTCCAACAGTATGCATAGATGTCGGACTCGCGAGGTGGCTGTCAGCTAGCCGCCGTCCCGTGTAGCTCTCCTGTTACCAGCAGGGGGCACACCGGCCGCAGGCCGGTCCGCAAGTGACCGCAGGGTGACGAGCGGGTGCCGGTTCTCAGGTGCCGCAAGGCGGCGGTCGGCTAATACACGGCAGACACCGGACCCCCGGGCTGACCGGCCTTGTCCAGCCGGTCCCCGCAGCGGGTTGCACCTCCGGCCTCGCGGAACGCACCGAGATTCGTGGCGCGCGACAGCGCGCTCCGGGGCTTGTTGCCGTGACGCGATTCAGGCTGGGTCCTGGTGTGACCTTGCGGGAGGCGCCCGGGGGCTTTCTTTTCCGGGGCCAGCTTTTCCGGGCCACAGTTACGCCCAGCTCGGCTGTTCTAGCAGCCCCGCCGGCCCCAGCAGCCCCGCCGACGGTGAAGTAGAAGTCCCACCGGCCCCAGAAGTCCCGTCGGTCCCAGAACACCCCGGTAAAGATCCGTTCAGGCATTCGATTTTCGTGATCTGGGTAGATTGATACCGCTATGAGGTACTCAGCTACCAAGATCACGGAAACTTCGCCTGCGCGGGCGCTTGTGGCTGCTGGTGCTTCCGGCGGCGCTTTCCCGGCTCGGCGATGGAACCCGGCTCGGCGATGGAACCGGGCTCGGGCGATGCGTTCCGCGTCGCGTTCGTACAGTCCGGCAGGCCGATCCCGCGGCCCGGGGGCTAGTCGACGCGCTTGAGCTGCGCGGAGGCGTGCGGCTGGAGGGGCTGGCCGACGGCGGCCATGTCGTACGCCCAGCCAAGGTCGGTCCCCACCAGGCCGTAGAGCCGACGGCCGGCGGTGACCTCCTTCGCGGTCGCCGTGCGTATCACGACGTCGGTCGCCATCTCGATCCTGGTGCCGGTCACTTCGCCCAGGTAGATCTCGCTGATCCCGGTCGGGTGCACCAGCAGCACTTCCAGCTGGTTCTCCGGCTGCGGCCGCCAGTACCCGGTTTCCGTGGCCAGCGGCCGGCCGATCTGCCCCTCCTCATCGAGCAGCCAGGTGCGGCTCGTGTAGATCAGGAACGGCTTGCCATTGTGGCTGAACGTGATCTCCTGCCCGAAATTGGCGCTCTCGATCGTCGGGTAGCCGACCACTCCGGCTCCCTCCCAGCGGCCAAGCAGGAAATGCAGCGGGGCCAGCGCCTCGTGCTCAGGAGGTGGCTGGTTCAGCGGATCGCTCACCGCTTTCTGCCCGGTGCGCCGATCCGAAGGAGCCTGACCGCCAGGAGCGCGCAAAGCACCGTTACCGCCGCAAAGGCCGCAACGAGCACGACCCAGCTGAACTCGCCCTGCATATCCCGGAGTGTACTTGCCCGGGATGCCGCGGCCTGGTTACCCGGTCGGCGTGGCGAGACGGCAGGCCAGCAGCGCTATGTCGTCGTCGGGCGCGTGGCCCACGTGCCGGACGATCTCGTCGCTGAGCCGGTCGACCAGCGCGGAGGGGTCGCGCACGCACCCCAGGAAACGGCATTCTTCGAGCGGAAAGAACTCCCCTGCCTTGTTCCGGGCCTCGCTGGCCCCGTCGGTGTAGAAGAGAACCTGCTCGCCCGGCACGAACGGAACCGTGACCGGGACTCGCGGCTCGCCGGTGAGGTAGCCAAGGCCCAGCGGCAGGCCGCCCTCGTCCGGGCCGATGAACCGCGACGAGGACTCCCCGATGAGCAGCGGCGCGGGATGACCGCAGCTCAGCAGGTCCATCTTGGCCCCGTCGGCGGGAAGGTCGGCGAGGACAGCGGTCACGAACTGCTCGTCGCCGAATTCGCGAGCCAGGCTGGCCTCGATCCGGTCGACGATTCCGGCCAGGTCGATTTCTTCGTACGCGGCCTCGCGGAACACCCCGAGCACCGCCGCCGCCGACTTAACGGCGGGCAGGCCCTTGCCTTCCACGTCGCCCACGATCAGCCGGACCCGCTCGGGTGTCACCACGACCTCGTACAGGTCGCCGCCTACGCGAGCTCCAGTGGATGCCGACAGGTAGCGGACCGCCATGGTGACCGAGCCGGCCTGGCCCGGCACCGGCCGCAGCAGCACCTGCTGCGCGGCCTCGGCGATCAGTCGCACCCGCGTCAGCTCACGGTCGCGGCGCCCGCGGGCCACGCAGGCTATCGCGCCGACGACCGTGACGCCGATCGTGGCATTGAAGGCCACGTGGGCGGGCCGCATGTCTGGGTACATGTCCAACGCAAGCAGCACGCATTCGGCCAGTGCCACCGCGCCCGCGGCCAGCGTGTAGTAGAGCCCGCCGACGGCCGCCGCCACCGCCGGGCCGACGATCACCAGCGGCAGCGTGCCCCAGTTGGGGCCGACGATAGCCCGCGCAGCACCGGCCGCTGCCATCATCACGAACGGCAGCGCGAGCAGGATCCAATAGCCCTTAGCCCGGATAGCCGGACCACCCCCAACCCGGTCGTCGCATTTCGCGCGACAACACACGGTAACCACCGCGCGCACGCCCGGATACCGGCAAAAGGATTAGTCCGCCCTGCCCATCTACCGGTCCTGGCGGTCCGCGGGCTACCCGGTCAGGAGCCTGACCGGGTCCTTGCGGCTGCTGCCCCCGACCAGCCGGACATGGTAGAGGAATCGCCAGCGCTTCCCGGTCAGCAGGAACTCGGCCGCGACAATTCCCCCGCCCCCACCACCCTCGCCACCCCCTTCGGCACCGGGCACTCCGGGAAGGGGCGTGATGCCGTTCAGGAGCGCTTCGGGATCACCCCGGTGCCGCTCTGTGGCCGGGCGCGCGTCGACGATGTCCACGACCTCGCCGCTGGCCACGTCGATCCCGGCCAGATAGGAGCGCGGCAAGATGTTCGCCCATACTCGCCCATCGGCCCACGCAAGGTCGTTGAGCCCGCCGACGCGCCGCCCGCCGCAGCGCACAACGACGACGTCGAGGGGCGCGAGCGTCCGCGGATCGCGCCTGACGAGCTCGCTGCTTCCATCGCTGGTCAGCACGTACGGGCCGGCCATGCAGATGCCCCAGCCGTCACGGTTGTAGCGCACGGTCTCCAGCAAGGTCAGGCTGCCCGGGTCCCAGCGCAGGGCGACCCGCTCGCGCCAGGTGAGCTGCCAAAGGTGAGCCCCCACTCGGCAGATGCCTTCGCCGAACATCTGCGGGGGCACCGCCACGGCGGCGTTCACCCGGTCCCCGCCGAGCTGGTAGCGCCGGATCGTGGACTGGCCGTACTGGCCGGTGCTCTCCCAAACCGTCCCGCCCTCGGCGATCAGGCCCTGGGTGAAGCCCCGGTCGGGGTGCGGCAGACGGCGCAGCACCTTGAGGCGGTGGTACCTCACCCCCGGTACCTCACCCGCGACGGCCGCGCTGTCCGGTCAGGATCCCCCGCCGGTCTCGTCATCGCCCCTCGCTGGATCGGACCCGTTAGCGCCGGGCTCGCTGCCCTGGCCGTTGGCGCCGGGCTCGCTGCCCTGGCCGGTAGCGCTGGGTGGCCCCAGCCGCTCCGCCGCTCCGGTCCCGTTCCCTTGATCCCGGATGGCGAGCGGATCCGGGTCCGGCGCCACTATCCAGCCCTTGGCCCCGGATGCGGCGAGCACCGGCTGGGGGATCTCGGGCATGTTCAGCGCGATCCTGCTGTGCTCGCGGTGCGCCACGGCGGCGTTCAGGTGGTAGGCCTCCAGCTCCTGCATCAGGCCTGGGTCCGCGTACGCGCGGCCGTCGACGAACGGGCCCTGCGTCTGCTCAATCACCGCGATCACATCATCGCCGGTCAGCGTCTTGTGGGTCTCCAGCGCGTGGGCCAGCGCGAGCACCTGATGCCGGTTCTCGGTAATGATGTCCTGCACCCGTCCGAGCAGCCCGTTCAGGGTGTCCTCGATCCGGTCCGCCAGCGCCCGGCGCACATCGGCCTCGGGGTCCTGACCCTTCTTCTTCCGGCCGCCGACCCCGCCGCCCGGCGAGCCGACCTCCAGCCGCTTGGCGGTGGAGTACGAGGAGACCGTCGACCCCATGCCCCAGAAGCCCTCCATGAACGAGGCCACGGTGGTCGCCGACTCCAGGTCACCGGAAACCCCGGACGAGCTGTCGTTGTTGAAGAACATCCGCTCCCCGGCCAGCGACGCCAGCGAGACCAGGATGTCGGTCTCGTACTCACTGCGCCAGCGGGTGAACTGGTCCTCCGGGGGGATGCTCGCCACCATCCCGAGGTAGTCGCTGCCCTTCTCGATGGTTGCGATGTCGATCTCCATGTGCTGGCGGGTGCGGTACGCCACGAGCGCGTGGCACGCCTCGTGGACGGCGACCGCGTGCCGCTCCCGCTCGATGTACTCCACGTCCTGGGGCGGGCCGAGCTCCTTGAGCTGCTTGGCCTTGATCACGTCCCGCCAGGTGATGACGTCGCGGCCGTCCCGGATGGCGTGGATCAGCGACTCGTTGACCAGGTCCTTGATCGTGGCACCGGTCGCGTACGGGGTGATGACGGCGAGCTTGTCCATGTCCTCCGGGGTGAGCTCGTGCCGGACCTTGGCGAAGTAGCCCTCGTAGGTGCGCACCCGGCCTGCCTTCGACGGGTAGCCCACCTTGTAGATCCGGTCGATGCGGCCAGGGCGCAGCAGCGCCTCGTCCAGCGACTCCGGCATGTTGGACGCCATCATGACCAGCATCCGGTACTTCGGTGGCGGCTTGGGCCGCATGCCGAGCGTCCGCCGGACGACGCGGTTGATGAAGCCGCGCGGCTTCTTCAGCCCGGACAGCTCGGTCAGCAGGGCCTGCAGCGTGCCCATGCCGCCGCCGCCGTTCATGCCCATGCCCATCATCTGCTTGTTGCGCCGGGTGTCCGGCACCTCCTCGGCCGACGAGGACAGGGCGCGCTGCGCGAGCCGCCACTGCACGTCCTGTGACAGGTAGGAGAAGCCGTGGCAGCCGCCCGCCTGCCAGGCCGCCGGGGTGTCGCGGGGGAAGCCCGGGCCGCCCTGAGCCATGGCGCCGCGGCTGCCCAGCGAGTCGGCCTCGTCGAAGAAGACGATGACGCCGCCGTAGCGCAGCGCCAGCTTGCGCAGCTTGCGGAACAGCGACTTCACCTTCAGGATGCCGACGCCCATGAACATATTGATGAAGGCGCCCGGGTCCACGAACACGTACGGCCGGCCTGTCTCCCCCGCCACCGCCTCGGCCATCAGCGTCTTGCCGGTGCCGGGCGGCCCCCAGAGCAGGATCCCGCCGGGCACGTACCCGCCCCGGGACTCGATCTGCTCCGGGTCCTCGAGGTAGAGGATGTTCTCCTTGACCCGCGCCAGGACGTGGTCCTGGCCCCAGACGTCGGAGAACCGGGTCTTGATGTCGTCCGGGAAGTAGACGTCCACGCCGCCGCGGGACAGGAACCAGAAGATCGCGCCGAACTGGAGCACCACGAAGAGCAGGATGACCAGCAGCTGGAGCACGAACGGCAGCGCATGCCAGATGTAGCTCGGCATGTGCGCCAGCGCCACCGCGGGGTTGGTGTGCGTCACCTTGCCCGCGATGACCGCGATGACCGCGATCCAGAACACCCAGACGACCACGCGCCACATGCGGTACCTGGTCCACGGCGACAGCCTGCGGTGGGTCGTCCCGTCCAGGCGGCCGAAGAACTTCTTCGTCCAGAACCGGTGGTAGCCGGCCCAGTGCTCGCTGATCAGGAAGTGCACCTGGCGGATGAGCTCCAGGGCGATCAGGGCGAAGACCCACCCGCCGGATGTGACCTCGATCCGCATCGCGTCGACGAAGCCGACCAGCGGGTCGGACGCCATGACGGACCACACCAGGACGAACCACAGGAGCACCAGCAGAAGCAGGAACTTCACCCGGTCCCAGATCGGGAGCGGCTTGCGGGTCGGCCTCTCGTCGTCCCGCGGCCGGCCTGCGTAACTGCGCATTTCGTCCGGGGCGCTTGGCGGGGCCATGGTCATCGTGGGCTCCTGACCGAGAAGGATTGCATGTGCGCGTCAGGGCTCGGGCCTGTTGCGCCAGGTTGCCAGGACCGGGCGGGCATCAGGACCCTCCTCCCACCGTGAACGAGTCAACGACGTCAGAGATCTGCTTGTAGTTGCCTGCGAAGCAGGTCTCTGTGCACTGCACGAGCAGGAAGTAGAGCTTGGTGGTGCCCGAGTTGGTCAGGACGGTCAGGTCAAACGTCTCCGGCGCGGTGCCGAGGTCGTAGTCGAATATCTCGCGGATACCCCGGTTGTGGTCGCTATCCGTAATCACCTGGTCGCTGAGCGACTGAAAACCCTCGAGTTCCTCGTGGTCAGCGGAGGCGGCCTTGCGCGCCGCCGCGGTCACCGGCAACAGCAGGTCGCGCATGCTGTTGAACGACATCTCGCCGCGCTCGTTCGACGACAGGCTGATCACGCTCGCGTAAGCGACCGGGTGCGACGTCGCCGCGAAGACGTGGTCCACCGATGGCTTCGAGTTCGCGTCAAATGCCCGTGACCAGAGGTAGCTGCCCTCCTGGGAGGATGAGCCCTCGGCCGACTGCAGGCTCGACTCGGGCACCTGGTGCCAGCTCGGCGGGACCTTGAAGTAGGCGCTGTCGGCAGAATCCGACACGTAGTTGTACTGCGGAGTCAGACTGCATCCAGCTGCTGACAATCCCACGATTACCAGCGCCGCGACACGGTACAGATGCCGCAGTCTCACGGGCGCCCTCCCCAGGTAGGAGCTTGGCCACTCATCGGAAAACGGGCTGGCCCTCCTGCTGGTTCACGAAAGGTACTTATCTCGAGTATGAGGGGCAGAGGCCCCGGAGCGCCAATGTGGTCCGCTACCATTCTGTTACCTAACTTCCCTATCTAAGGTCCCTGGTCCGCCGCCAGCTCACGCCGATGCGCGGACTCACGCGATCCGGATTAGGCTGCGGCTATGACTTCCCGCTCACTCGTCGTCAAGGTCACGGCGGGCAAGGACGACCAGGAACGCTGCAACCAGGCCTTCACCGTCGCCGCGACGGGCGTCGCCAGCGGTCTTCAGGTGTCGCTGTGGCTCACCGGCGAAGCTGCCTGGTTCGCCTTGCCCGACCGCGCCGACGACGTGGCGCTTCCGCACGCGGCGCCGCTTGCCCAGCTGCTGGCACGCGTGCTGGCGGAAGGGACCGTGACTGTCTGCTCCCAGTGCGCGTCGCGGCGGGACATCACCGCCGAGGACATCATCAAGGGAGTCCGCATCGCGGGTGCTTCGACGTTCCTGGCCGAGATCATGGCCGACGGCACGCAGGCAATCGTGTACTGAGCCGTACCGCGGCGGTGCGCCGCGCGCGCCCAGCCAAAGGTTGGCCGCGGCTATCCCGCCACGGCAGTCAGGCGCTCGTCCCGCAGCCGGCGGGCCCATTCCTCGTCGGCCCCCGGAAGCGCGGCCAGCGGTCCGGCCACCCAGGACAGCAGCAGGTCGGCCAAGCCGGGGTTGCGCACCAGCACCGGGCCGTGCAGGTAGGTCCCGACCACCCGGCCCGCGTATGCGCCCTCGGTGCCGTCGCCGTTGCCCACCCCCGTGGTGACCCGCGCCAGCGGCCGGGCCCCGGGGCCGAGAGTGGTGACCCCCTGATGGTTCTCGAACCCGGTGAGCCTGGGCACACCGAGCTGGTGATCGACGTCGGCGACGATCTCGCCGACACCGCGCCGCTCGCCGCGGCCGCTCCGGATGTCCAGGATGCCGAGCCCGGGCACCGGCTCGCCCTCGGCACCGCCGAACTCCGTGCCCAACACCTGGTAGCCGGCACACACCGCCAGCAGCACGGCGCCGCCGCGGGCGGCGGCGGCGAGCCCGCCGTCCGCGCGCAGCCGCCGCGCCGCGAGGACCTGCGGCAGGTCCTCGCCACCGCCCATCAGGTAGATGTCACCGGTACGGGGCACCGGCTGATCCGCGTTCACCGCCAGGGCCTCGGTGTCGATGCCGCGCAGCCTGGCCCTGCGCTCGAGCACGAGCAGGTTGCCGCGGTCACCGTACGTGCTGAGCAGGTCCGGATACACCCAAATCAGCCGCATGCTGCTCGGCCCGCGCCGGCGCCTGCCCGGCCGGGAAGGCCGCTCTGGCCCGGGCTGATCCGGCCCGGGCGCCCGGTGGCGCGGGGTCATCGGCCTCCCATTCCCGTTCATTCGGCCCTGCCAAGCGCGGTCCGGATCTGCTGGAACGCGGTGTAGTTGGCTATCACGTCCAGGGGGCCGGGGGGCACCTGCTGCACCGCATCGTCCACGCCGTCGGCCAGCCTGAACTCGACCTGGTCCGCCTCGAGCCTGACCGCGAGATCGATCCTGCGCTCGCCGGTGACCAGCACGGGGCGGCCGCGCAGCACCCGGTAGTCCACGTCCCACAGCCAGGACGTGTCCTTGCCGTCCGGCACCCTGGCGTTGACCGCCAGCAGCACCGGAGTCGGCGGCGGGGCAAGCACGTCGAACGCCTCGAGCCAGCCGGCCGGGTTCTTGGCCAGCAGCAGCCGCAGCACCCGCCCGGCCCGCTCCAGCTGGGTGTACCGGCCGGCCACCGAGGTCACCTCGCGGAGCCGGGGCAGCGTCTGCTCCACGCCTGCGCCGAAGAACTCCGCCACCGCGAGCGCCACCACCGCGTTCGCCCGGTTGGCCCGGCCCGGCAGCGCCAGCGACAGTTCGTGGACCCGGCCGCGGGGGTCGATCACGGAGTCCGCGTCAAGCACCCACCTGGTGGCCGGCCTGGCGAAGCTGCACTCACCGCAGCGCCAGTCGATCTCGTCCCGCAGCAGGTGCGAGCCGCACTCCGGGCAGCACCAGGAGTCCTCCCGCCAGCGCTGCCCGGCCGCAACCCAGGTAATCCGCTTCGCCCCGCTCGCCGCCCAGGCGATGAGCGGGTCGTCGGCGTTGGCGACGACCTCGGTGTCGCTGGCGTCGGCCAGCGCCTCCCGCCAGCGCCGGGCCACCAGCCAGATCTCGGCTGCCCGGTCCATCTGGTCCCGGCTCAGGTTCAGCAGCGTGACCACCTTGGGCGCGGTCATGTCGATCACGGCGGGCAGGTACCGCTCGTCGACCTCCAGCACGCCGAACGGCGCGGTGCGGGCCTGCCCGAGCGCGGAAGCCAGCCCGGCCTCCATGTTCGCTCCGAAGGCGTTGGAGGCGACTTCCTGACCCAGCGCACCGAGCGCCGCCGTGATCAGCCTGGTGGTGGTCGTCTTGCCGTTGGTACCGGTCACCAGCACGATCCGGCGGCCCGTGGCGAGCAGCCGGAGCAGGTCGGGTTCCATGCGCAGGCCGACGACGCCGCCGATCACCGACCCGTCGCCGCGCCCGGCCATGCGCGACATCCGTCCCGCGGCACCGCCGACGGTCGTCGCCAGGCGCGCGCGCAGCGGAAGCTTTCCCATGGCCGCCGATGCTATCCGGCAACGGTGCCGTTGGAGGCGGCGGCCGACGACGGCGCCGTCGCCGCGGCCTGGTCCTCGCCCCCGACAATGAACCGGCGGGGCCAGCTCAGCACGGCCTCCAGCCAGCCGACTATCCCCATCTCGCCCGCCGCCTGGCGCAACTGCCCGCGATGGCTCACGCCGATCACGACGGCGGCCAGGTCGTCGGCGAAGCCACGCTGCTCGTCGTCGCCGAGCAGCACGGTCCAGGCGGGCCGCCGGTTTCGGCTGAGCTCCATCGACAGCGTGTGCCTGCGCAGCCCGGTGACCCGCTGGCCGACCCGCAGACCCGGGCCGTCGGCCAGGCCGTCCAGCCGGTACTCGAGCGCCGGCGCCGGGGCGAACGGGTCCGGCTGGTCGGCGCCGAACGGGCACACCCGCTCGACCTCGTGCAGCCACTTCAGCTGCGGGATCACCCAGTCCGGCCCGGGCGGGGCACCCGCTCCCTTCCCCCCATCCAGCAGCCGCAGCGCAGTCTCGGCGGCGGCCGACGTCAGGCGCACGGGGTCGTAATAGGCACGGACCGCTATCGCCCGGCCGAGCAGCGACCTGTCTACGGCCGTGGCCAGCAGGCACTCGCGCAGCCGCTGGTCCAGCTCGGCCCAGCGGGCACGCAGCGATGCGGGCACCACCGGCAGTGGCCGGTTGGTCAGGAACGCCAGCACCAGGGCCTCGGCCCAGATCCGCAGCCAGGCGTCCTCGGGCGAGGCCGCGAGCAGGTCGGCGGCGCGCAGCTCGAGCAGGTTGCAGGCGCGGCCGGTCACGCACACCGGACCGCAGGCCGAAGAGCGCCTGCCGCGCACCGGGACCGAGCGGTCGTGCGCCTGCTCCAGCCGCTCCTTGCTGCCGCCGAACGGGACCCGGATTCGCACCGGCCGGTCCATGCCGTCGGCGAAGACCGCCGCCACCCCCGGCCGCAGCGAGACCACCTGCCGCGACTGGTCCGGGTCCAGGTTCATGGCCGCGCCGACGACCTCGCGGTCGTCGTTCGCCGGCAGCCGGTGCAGTACCTTCAGCGCGGTGTTCTTGATCACGTCAGGGAGGAGCTTGGCCGGGATCTGCTCCACGACCATGATCCCCTCGCCGTAGGCGCGGATCTCCGCGAGCAGGCTCGCGAACAGCTCGACGGCGTGCCCGCTCGCACCCTCCCTGCTGGCGCGCAGCAGCCGGTGCGCCTCCTCGATGACGATCACGTGCGTAAGGCCGTCTGCCGGGGCGGTGCGGGCGCGCATCCGCAGGTGCTCGACCAGCCGGATGATCAGCGTGCCGATCAGGAACGCCTTGTCCTCGTCGTTGGCGACGTCCTCGATCGCCAGCACCACGTTGCGCCGCAGCAGCTCGGCGATGTCGGCCGGGTGCCCGCCCTCGAAGAACCGGCCCGCGGAGCCGGTGCGCAGCGAGCGCAGCCGCACGTCGACAAAGCCGCGGACGTCGGCCTGCAGTTCCCGGCCGTAGCCGACGTCCCCGATGACGCCGAGCGCCGCGCGCTGCAGCTGGGCGAGGGTCGGGACGGCGGGTGCGGCCCGCGCTCCCGGCCGCCCTGCCCCGGTCACCGGATCCCAGCCGCAGTCCTCGTAGGCCCGCTGCAGCGCCTGCGAGATGATCTGCGGGAACGGCTCCCTGGCGTCGAACGCGGCCAGGAACAGCGCCCGCACCATGTCGATGTGCGCCTGCACCGGGTAACCCGGCTCCGGTTCCAGCGGGTTCACCGACAACGGCACCGCGGCCGGGTCGGACGGGTTGATGACCGTGATGTGACCGTTTTCGGCGATCCGGCCGGCCATGGCCGCGTACTCGGACTTGACCGGCTCGATCGCGAGCCAGGGGATGCCGGCCCCGGTCAGCTGCTCGAGCATGTGCCGGACCGTCTGCGACTTGCCGGAGCCGGTGGCGCCGGTGACGAACGCGTGCCGGTTCAGCGTGGCGAGCGGGACCCGGAACCTGCCGACCCGCCGGTCCTGGCCGTCCAGGATCGCGCCGAGATCGATGGCTGCCTCGCCCCTGGGATCGCCGTCCGCCGACATCTCGGCGCTCAGCGCGCCGACGGCCTCGTTCATGGTCTCGCTGGTCACGTCGAAGCTGGTGGGATCCAGCACTCGCACGCCGGGCACCTCACCGCGCGGCAGGCCGGTGAGCGCGGCGAGGGCGCCGGCCGTGGCAGCGAACGGCACCTGCGCGCCGTCAACCGGGTCGGCGAGCTTGGACGCCAGCGCGTCGGCAAGGTCGCGGGGCTCCTCGGCGCTGCGCAGCCGGTACGGATGCGCGGCGAGGTCGACCGAGCCGACCAGCACCGGTGCGATCAGTCGCAGTTCCTGCTCGGTCGCCGCGCCAGCCAGGACCCGCACGTTCCAGAGCCCGGCCTCCCGGAACGCGTCGAGCTCGGCGAGACGGCGCTCGGCCCGGCTGGCGTCGAACCGGGAATGCTCCTCGTCGTAGCGCCGCAGCACGTTCAGCTGGGTACGCAGCTCGGCGATCTCGGTGTCGATGAGCTCAGACGGCTCGGCGACGACCAGCCAGCCGAACGGCCTGGCCATGAGCGTCACCAGCGCCGACTCGAACAGCGTCTGGCGCCGGCCCGCTGCGTCGTTGCCCCCCCGGCGCCCGTCGCGGGCGCCCAGATAGCCGACGGCCGCCTCCACGGTGAGCTGCGGCGTGTCCCAGCCGAGCGGCGGCGCCTGGCGTCCCGGGCAGGGCGCCCAGACCAGGCGGTCAAGGTCGGTGAGCAGGCTGCCCGGCATCGGCACACCGCGGGCTCCCCACGGGAACAGCAGTTCCTTCGGCTCGAACAGACTGCTCGGCTCGATGGCGTCCACCGTCTCGAGCGCGCCCCCGCCGGACCTGCTCGGCTCGACGATCACGCTCGCGCCGCCTGCCGGGCCCGAGCCCAGGGGCCGGCCGGGATCGATAACCCGGCTGGGTTCGATGACCCCGCCCGGGCCGATGATCCTGCTCGACTCGATGACCACGGACGAGTCAAGATCGTCCCGCTCGTCAAACAGCGCACCCCGCGCATCATGGTCGATGGCCCGGCTCGGCTCGCCGAACTCCCGCCGGCCCTGCAGCCTCGGCGCCTGCCGGTCCGGCGCGCCCGGCTCCGGGAGCGGGCCGGCGTTCGTGATCAGCTCGAGCGGCGCCCCGCCGCCACGGGACAGCCAGCCAGCGATGAACGGGCGGCGGTGCATGGCAGCGTTCAGCACGGCGGGAAGGACCGAGGCGTAGTCCCGCTCTGCGCTAGCTCCCTGGCGGCCGTCGGCCAGGATCGCCTGAACCCGGTACCACGGTCCTGCCGCGCCACTGCCGATGCCAGACGTTGCCCCCATATCGCGTGCATATCAGTCGCCGAGCCCGGCTGCCACCGGTTGCACCGGATACGCAATCGCGACTACCGGGCGTGCCGCAGCGTCCTGGGCCGACGTTGCGGCCGCTGCCAGGGCCGACGGCCGGGCTTCCGGGCCGCTCGCGATTACGTAGCGTTATCAGCGGTACATGCCTGTCGTCAAAGCGACGGTAGCCGTACAGTAAGTCGCATGGTGGGCGGGATGTCCCCGACTGGGCGGGACGATGACGCGAACGCGCCCGGCGATCTGAAGCGCCGGGACGACGCGGCGCCGACGGCCGACCAGCTCGGGACGATTGGCCAGCTCCGGGCGTCTCACCAGGACCGGGACCGGGTCGTTGAGGTGCTGCGGGTGGCGGCGGGAGACGGCCGGCTGACCGCTGACGAACTCGACCAGCGGCTGGAGGCGGCGCTGACCGCGCGCACGTACGCGGACCTGGCCGTGCTGACCACCGACCTGCCAGCGGCCAGCACGCCGGTCCCGCCAGTCCCGCCGGCTGGCGTGGCCGTTCCCGAGCCCAAGGACGTGGGCCGCATCGAGTGCGGCAGCGGCAGCACCAAGCGGGACGGGCGCTGGGTGGTGCCGCGCCGGATGGAGGTCCGGGTGACCAGCGGCGCCGTCAAACTGGACTTCACCGAGGCGCTCATCTCGCAGCCGTCGCTGGAGATCGACACCGAGGTGCGCAGCGGGCGGCTGATCCTGATCACGAAGCCCGGCATCGCGGTGGATGCCGACGAAGTCGAGATCCGCAGCGGCCGGGTCAAGGTCACACAGCCGTGGGGCCGCGACGCGCCGGTCAGCCTGCGCATCGTGGTGAGCGGCAAGATCGGCAGCGGCCGGCTGCTGGCGCGCCCGCCGCGGCGCACATTCTGGCAATGGCTGACCCGCCGGCACCCAGCCTGGGCCGCGGCACCGCACTGAGCACCCCGCTCTCGGACCGAGGATCTGCCGGAGGAGGGACCCGGGAACGGACTGGGTCCGGCTGCCGCTCAGATCCGCAGCACGCCGGTCAGATCCGCAGCACCAGCCCGTCCGAGGCGGTCTCGAACCGGACCTGATCGCGGCGGGCGAGCATGTCGGCTGACATGTGCGTGAGCACCATCCGGCGGCACCCCAGCCGGTCGCGGTGCGCGGCGAGGTCCGCGTGCCGGAGGTGGTGCGGGACGTTCTTGTCGAGGTAGTAGGCCTCGGCGATCAGCAGGTCCGCGCCGGCCGCGACGTCGATGAGCGCTTCGGTCCACGCGGTGTCGCCGGTGTAGCCGATCACCTTCCCGGCGATGGTGAGCCGTAGCGAGAGCGCGGGCCCGTCCGGGCCGCTTGGGTGGTCGGCGGCGAAGCCGACGGCCCGCACGCCCGCAGTGGCGGCGGCGGAAGCACCATCCGGCACCAGCTCGACGACGTCGAGCCGGAAGCGCTGCGCCACTGCTGTGGAACCAGGGAACATGCACTCCATGAGCTCCGGCAGCCGCCGGGCGATCCCGGGCGGCCCGATCACGGTCAGCGGCTCGGACCGCCGGGAGAACTGAGCGTCCAGGATCAGGAACGGGAGCCCCCCGAAGTGATCCCCGTGCAGGTGAGACACGAACACGGCGGCCACCTCGACGGGGTCAAGCCCGCACCGCCGCAGCGCGCTCAGCGAGGTCGCGCCGCAGTCGAGCAGCACCGGCGCCGCACCGCCCGGGCCGCGCAGGTGTATGCAGGCCTGGTACCGGCCGCCGCTGCCGAACGCGTCGCCCGAGCCGGCGAACGTCACCGTGACCTGCGGGGCATCCGGGGAGCTCATGGGGCCATTCTGACGCCAGGCCGTGCTCTCGCCAGGACGGCGGGGGCTTCGAGGAGGGCATGACAGACTCCATCAAATGGACGAAGGCAGGCCCCGCGTCGTCGTCACCCACTGGGTGCACCCGGAGGTCGCCGACTACCTGGCCAGCTTCTGCGATCCGGTGCTGCCAGGCGCGGACCACGGGGACCGTGGCGTCTGGCCCATCGACCGGGTGGCCGAGCTCGCGGCCGACGCCACTGGCCTGATCGTGTCCATGGCCGACAGCGTCGACGACGCGTTCCTGAGTCGCTGCCCGAGGCTGCGCGTCGTCAGCGCGACGCTCAAGGGCTACGACAACTTCGACGCGGACGCGTGCGCCCGGCGCGGGATCTGGCTGACCATCCTGCCGGACCTGCTGACCGCGCCGACTGCCGAGCTCGCAGCCGGCCTGATCATCGGGATAATGCGCCGGGTGGCCGAGGCCGACCGGCACGTCCGCGAGGACGGGTTCGCCGGCTGGCGCCCGCGCTTCTACGGCGCGACGCTGCGCGGCGCCACCACCGGGATCGTGGGCATGGGCGAGGTCGGGCAGGCGCTGGCCGCGCTGCTGGCGCCGTTCGGCACCCGGATCGTCTACCACGACGCCCGCCGCCTGCCCGCAGCGGCCGAGCAGCGGCTGCAGGCAGCCCGCCTGAGCCTGCCCGACCTGCTCGCGGGCAGCGATGTGGTCATCGCGTTGCTCCCTTTGACATCCGGAACGCGCCGCATGGTCGGCCGGTCCGCGCTGCGGCTGATGCGGCCGGGGGCGTTCCTGGTGAACGTGGGCCGCGGCTCGGTCGTCGACGAGGAGGCGGTGGCCGAGGCGCTGGACAGCGGCAGGCTCGGCGGCTACGCCGCAGACGTCTTCGCGATGGAGGACTGGGCCCTGCCCGGCCACCCGGCGTCGATCCCGGCCCGGCTGCTGGCCCATCCACGGACGCTGTTCACGCCCCATCTCGGCTCGGCGGTTGACGGAGTGCGGCGGGAGATGTCGCTGCGGGCGGCCCGCCAGGTCAAGCAGGTCCTCGACGGCCAGCGCCCCGACCACGCGGTGAACAGCCCGCACCGCTGACCGCCCGGCCCCTTCCCATCGCCCCGGCACCGAGCCCATCCGGGCCGGGAGAACCCCGGAGGCGATCGCCTAGGGTTGGGGGATGGCCTCCCTGCCAGCGGCACTGGCCTCGATTCCCAGTCCGCCGACCAACGGCATCCACGTCGGCCCGTTGTTCATCCATGTCTACGGGCTGATGTACGTGGTCGGGATCAGCCTGGCCATATACATCACCGGGCGGCGGTGGGCCGCGGCGGGCGGTGACCGGTCGCTGGTCTACGACGTGGCGCTGTGGGCGGTGCCGGCCGGGATCGTCGGCGGCCGCATCTACTTCGACCTCACCACCCCGTTCGACATGCCGCATCACTGGTGGGGGCCGTTCGCGGTGTGGGACGGCGGGCTCGGCATCTGGGGCGGCATCGCGCTGGCCACGATCGTGGGCGCGTGGCGGGTGCGCCGGGCCGGCGCGAGCGTCGGCGTGTTCATGAACGCCGTCGCCCCCGCCCTGCTCGTCGCGCAGGCGGTGGGCCGCATCGGCAACTACTTCAACCAGGAGCTGTTCGGCAAGCCGAGCAGCCTGCCGTGGGCAGTGCAGATCAGCTACGCGGCGCGGGTGAACTCGGGAATCCCGGCGGCCGACCTGAAGTACACCACGTTCCAGCCGTCGTTCCTGTACGAGATGATCTTCGACCTGGCGCTGGCCGCCGCGCTGGTCTGGCTCGGCCACCACCGGAAGATCCAGCCGCAGGGCCTGTTCGCGCTGTACGTGGCCGGGTACTCCGGGTACCGGATCTTCGAGGAGACGATCCGGGTCGACTCCTCCGCCTACTTCCTCGGGCTGCGGCTCAACTTCTTCGTGGCGATCGCGGCGACCGCCGCCGGGCTGGCCTGGTTCGTCATCGCCCAGCGCCGCGGCGGCGCGCAGCACGGCCCCCCGCCTGCCTCCGCATCCCCTTCCACCGCGGCCCAGGCGGCCGAGGCGGGCAAGCCGGCCGGGCCGGGCACCGCCCAGCCGAGCACCGCCCGGCAGCAGCCGCCACCCAGCCCGGCGACGGGCTGAACCCGCCAGACCCGGTCAGCCCATGGTCTTCGCGCCGTCCAGTGATTCGCGGATGATGTCCGCGTGCCCGGCGTGCTGGGCGGTCTCGGCGATGATGTGCAGCAGCGCGTGCCGGGCCGACCACTTCGCGCCGGGCGGGAACCACGGGGCCTCCGGCAGCGGGTGCGCAAGGTCCAGGTCTGGCAGGCCCGCGACCAGCTCGTCGGTGCGGCTGGCCGCGTCGGCGTAGTCGGCCAGCACGCCTTCCAGCGTTTCGTCGGGCAGCAGCCGGAACCCGGCGGCCCGCCGGGCCCAGTCGGCCTCGGTCATGTCCGACACGCCGCCGAGGGCCGAGGGTCCCTCCAGGATGAAGTTCGCCCAGCCGCGCTCGGCGGACGTGACGTGCTTGATCAGGCCGCCGAGGCACAGCTCGCTCACGGTGGTGCGCTGGCGGGCCTGCTCGTCGGTGAGGTCGCGGGTGGTAAAGCGCAGGAAGCGCCGGTGGCTGGCCAGCACCGCCAGCAGGTCCGCGCGCTCGCCGCTGGCGACCTGGGTGCTGGTGGCTTGATCCGGTGTGCTCGTGCTCATGGTTCCTGCCTCTCATCGTCGCTGCTCTAAGACCACGCTAGACTCAATAGCGGCCACTTTCTGACCTGAATTGCGCGACACTTGAATTATGGCCAACACCAGCACCCGCATGCTGCGGCTGCTGTCGCTGCTGCAGACGCACCGGTACTGGCCGGGCGCCGGGCTGGCAGACCGGCTGCAGGTTTCCCAGCGCACGCTGCGGCGGGACATCGACCGGCTCCGCGAGCTCGGCTACCCAGTCCAGGCGCAGCGCGGCGTAACGGGCGGCTATCAGCTAGCGGCCGGAGCGGCGCTACCACCCCTGGTGCTTGACGACGAGGAGGCGGTGGCGCTGGCGGTCGGGCTGCAGGCTGCTGCGGAGAGCCCCGTCGAGGGGATCGCCGAATCCTCGGTGCGGGCGCTGGCGAAGGTGGTCCAGGTAATGCCGGCCCGGCTGCGCCGCCGAGTCGAGGCACTGCGCACGATGACCGTGCCGGCGAGCTGGGGCGGCGGCGCCCGGGTGAGCGTGGACCCGGGTGTTCTCACCGGGGTCGCGGTTGCCTGCCGGGACACCGAGCGGCTCCGCTTCAGCTACACCGCGGCGAACGGCCAGCAGACCACCAGGCACGTGGAACCGCACCGGCTGGTCTCGCTCAGCCGCCGCTGGTACCTGGTCGGCTACGACCTCGACCGGCATGACTGGCGCAGCTACCGCATCGACCGCCTCACCGGGCCGGAGGGCACCGGCGCCCGGTTCCGGCCGCGCGAGCTGCCCGCCGCCGACGCGGCCGCGTTCGTCCGGGCCGGCATCGGCAGCGTGTCCGCCGTCTACGACGTCGAGGTCCTGATCGACGCCCCGGCCGCGGCCGTGCGGGAGCGGATCGGCCGGTGGGCCACGGTCGAGAACGCGGGCCCAGGCCGCTGCCGGATTCGCATGACCGCCGACTCGCTGGACTGGCCCACGATGGCGCTGGGAGCGGTCGGCGCCGACTTCGAGGTCGTCTCCCCGCCCGAGCTTGCCGACCACGTCCGCGACTGGGGCCGCCGGTTCAGCCGCGCGGGCGGGCCGGGCTGAGACCGGCGACGTTGCTGGCCGTCGACGACACCTCGGTGAGGTGGATGCCAACGCTGACCGGGTGTTCCTCGAGGCCGCCCGCGGCCAGGGCACCGATGCCGAGCTGCCCGTTCTCGTTACCGCCCCACGCCCACAGCCGCCCGGCCGAGTCGATGGCGAAGCTGGTGTACCCGCCGGAGTTCACCTTCGCGAACGTCACCCCGTCCGGCACGTGCACCCGCACCGGCACGTCAGAGCTCGTCAGGGTGCCGTCGCCGAGCTGGCCTCGCTGGTTGTTGCCCCAGGCCCAGACCGAGCCGTTGGCGAGAACGACCACCGTCTGGCCGTTGGTCGGGCCGCTCCCGCCCTGGAACACCTGGGTAACCCGCCCGGGAAGATCGACCTTGACCGGCACGGCGCTGTCCCGCGTGTTGCCGTCGCCGAGCTGGCCTGCCGCGTTGTATCCCCAGTCGTAGTAGGTGCCGTTGGCCAGCAGCGCCCCGGAGCCTTCCCACGACGAGGTGAGCGCGGTGACCTGCACGCCGCCCAGCAGCCCGGAGACGCGGGCCGGCCGGGCGCTCGAGGCCGTCGACCCGTCACCCAGTTCCCCGGCGTCGCCACTGCCGCACGCGTAGACCGCGCCGCGTGCGTAGAAAAGCGCATGGGTCCGTGCGCCCGTGGCGAGCGTTACGTCGCTCAGCGGCAGCCTCTGCGGCGTGGCCTCGATGAGGCCGGACAGGCACAGGTCATCGTCGGCGTTGAGGCCCCAGCCCCACGCGTGGCCGGCCGAGTCGATCGCCAGGCCACCGTCGAAGGGCATCGGGTTGGGCAGCGACGCGATCTTGACCCCGGCCGGGAAGTCGACCTTGACCGCTCTCGTCTGATACGGCGTCTCGTGGCCGTCGCCCAGCTCAGCGAAGCTGTTCACGCCCCAGCCAAACACCTGGCCGGCCGACGTGAGCGCGTACCCGTCGGAGTTCGAGGTGGCGATCTGCACCACCTTCCCGGTGATCCCTGAGATGGCCGTCGGCGCCCCCAGCTCGAGCTGCGCGATCTCGCCCTGGTTGCCGACGACGCCCCACCGGTACACGTCGCTGGTTGTCGTCGGCGCGGGTGAGGAGGTGGGTGCGGAGGTCGCTGCGCCGCTGTCACAGGCCGCGACGGCCAGCGCGGTCACGAGCGCCGCCGCAACGGCCGCGAGCGCCTGCCGTGTGCTGCCAGCGCGGCCCCGCGCCGCACCCAAGCCCCGCGCCGTACCTAGCTCTCGCGCCGCACCCGAACCCCGGGCCACACCCAGGCCCCGGGCCGCACTTGCTAGAATGTAAACCATGGTTGTCATTCTAGACCTGGAGCGGTCGTGAGCGAACACGGTCGCGGGTCGCCGCCCGACGAAGGCCGGCAAGCTGGCGCGGACCGGCCCGGCCGCAGGCGTCCCGCGCTGGGCCCAGCGCTGCGCCGGGCCTGGGTGGGCTACCAGCGGCGGCTGGACCGGGAGATGGCCGCGGCGGGCTTCCCCGACCGGGGCTTTCCCGATGGCCGGGTGCTGCGCCTGTGCGCCCGCTCTGACGACGTCACCGCCTCCCAGATCGGCCGGGAGCTCGGCATCACCCGCCAGGGCGCGGGGAAGATCGTGGCCGACCTGCATGATCGCGGGTATGTGGTGCTCGGGTCGTCACCGGGCGACGCCCGGCAGAAGGTGATCACGCTCACCCCCCGTGCTCGCGACTACCTAGCCGCGCAGCGGGCCGCCGCGCGCCAGATCGAGCGGGAACTGGCCGAACAGGTAGGCAGCGAGGCGTTCGAGGGCCTCTTTGCCCTGCTCGAAGCGCTCGGTGGCGAAGAGGACCAGCTCGGGCTGCGCGACTACCTGCGACACGCCCTCCGTCTCGCCGACGACCCCGAACAGGCGTGAAACCCCGGCCCAGCTACGGGACCCGGCGCTGCTGCAGCGGCACTGCCACGGTGGGCCCGCCGCCGGGGGCCGGCCGCTGCCCGGCTCCTGCGTCCGGGTCGCGAGGCCGGGCGCGCAGCCGCGCGGTGTAGATCGAGTAGCCGTCGATGTAGCGGGCGACCGCCGTGGCGGTGACGGTGGCGGCGATCATCGGGATCGCGATCGCAAACCCGCCGTGGGTCAGCTCCAGGATGAGAACGAGCCCGGCCAGCGGCGCCTGCATGGCCGCGCCGAGCATCGCCGCGGCGCCGATGAGCGCGTAGGCGCCGGCGGGCGAGCCCGGCCAGGCCAGGCTCCAGGCGATCCCGGCGGCACCACCGAGCACGGCGCCGGTGCTCAGCGTGGGAGTGAACAGGCCGCCGGACGCGCCGCTGCCCAGGCACAGCGCGGTGACCAGCGGTTTTAGCGCGAACAGCGCCAGCAGCAAGACGAACCCGTCGGCGCCGATGAACGCGTCATGCGCCATGTCCTTGCCGTTGCCGAACAGCTGCGGGTAGGCAAATCCGATCAAGCCAAGTGCCCCGAACGCGACGACGGGCGCGACCATCGCGACCCGTCCGCTGGCCTGGTGATGGGTGACCCACCCGATCAGCCGGATATAGCCGGACGCGATCAGCCCGATCAGCGGCCCGGCCAGCAACGCCCAGACCAGCAGCGTCGTCGTGAACCGGTAGCTGGGGATGTCGAGGTAGGTCGGGCGGTCGGGCAGGTACAGCCACGCGGTGGCCGTGGCGATCCACGAGCAGGCCAGCGCCGGGAGGACCACGGGCACGCTGATCGTGCCCAGCATGACCTCGGCGGTGAAAAGCGCCCCGGCGAGCGGGACGTTGTATACCGCGGCAAGGCCCGCGCCGCCGCCGCACGCCATCAGCAGCCGGCGCTGCGCCGGGGTCAGCTTGGCCCAGCCGGCCAGCACGCTGGCGGACACGCCGCCCATGAGCTTGGGCGCGTTCTCCCTGCCCATTGACGCGCCCATGCCGATGACCACCTCGGAGATGATCGAGGTGCCGAGCGACCGCCGGAACGACAGCCGCGCATCGTCGCCCCACACGACGTCGTCCAGTTCTGACTTCTCACCGGCGGTATAGCGGCGCAGCAGGAACCAGGCGACGCCGCCGAACACCCCCGCGGACAGCAGGACCACCAGCCGCCGGATGTCGGAGGCCCGCTCGACCGCGGCCTCGAGCGAGCCGGTGTGGTAGCCGAACGCGACGTGCTGAACGCTGAACAGGATCAGCATCATCAGGTCGCCGAACAGCCCGGCGGCGACGCCGGTCGCGACCACCATCAGCCAGAACTTCGGGGTCAGCGCGGCGTCGCCGTCGCCGGTCGCGTTGGGCTGCTCGGTGGCGCCGCGGCCGGACGGCAGCCGGTGGCTGATCAGCGGCGGCGGGACCCGAACGCGCCCCGGGTACTTCTCCTGGCGTGGCGGCTTCGTCACGGCGCCGCGATTCCCGCCGAAGCGGGTACGGCGGCCACGGGCTCGCTATTCCGGTCCAAGGGCGCTCCCTGCGGGGGTTCAGGGCACTCGCCGACTGCTGTCAGCAGATACTTTCGTAACAGAAGCATATCGCGCGGCGGCATGGCAGCTAAACGGCGCGGTGGTGAACATTTCATGATCGAGGCGGCGAGCCCAGGGTCGGGCGAGCCGGCCGCGCGGATCGTCAGCGTATGTTGACGCCCGATGATTGTCAGCATATGCTGACGGTCATGGAGTCAGCACTTGAGATCGCTGAAGGCGCCGCCAGCACCGACCCTGACGTCGGGCTCCGTGCAGTGGCGGCCTTGCGGACGCTCACCGAGCGGCTGGAGATCCTTCAGGTCGAGAACGCCCGGACGCTGGGGTGGTCCTGGCAGGACATCGCTACCCGGCTCGGTGTCACCAAGCAGACCGTGCACCGCAAGCACGGCAAGCGGACCGGGGCGCGGTGATGGAGCCCGGCACCCCCGAGGCCCTCGCCATCCTGACCCTCGCCCTGGAGCATTCCAGCCGGCTCGGGCACCGTTACATCGGCGGCGAGCATCTCCTGCTCGCTCTGGTCTCTTCCGGCCAGCCAGCGGGCGCCCTCCTGGCCGAGCGCGGCGTCACATCGCAGCGCGTTGAGGAGGAGATCGTCCGTCATGCCGGTCACGGGGCCGGGGCCGGCCTGTTCGGCAGCCTTGACCGGGACGCACTCGCGGCCATCGGGATCGATCTGGGCGCCGTGCGCGCCAGGATCGAATCGTCCTTCGCAGCGGATGCCCTCGCGCACGCCGGCCGGGCCGTCGAGCGAGGTGCCCGCCCGGCCAGGCTGAACCTGCCCCGCCCCCGCCGCGACGTGCCCGCCTGGCTCATGGCCCGCTGGCACCGGCGCCGCGCCGCGGCCGGGGAACCGATCCCCCTGCGCGCAGCCACTGGACTCTGGCGGCACAAGGACCGAACCCCTGTGTTCATCCCGTTCACCCCCAGCGCCCGCGAGTTCTGGGAGAACGTCCGCCATGAGGCGCGGGCCCAGCACGCCCCGGGCCCCGGCACCGAGCACGTCGCTCTCGCGGTCATCGCCATGAACGACGGGCTGGTACCTCCCATCCTGTCAGCACTTGGCGTGTCAGCACCGGTGCTGCGCGCGGCAATCCTCGACCGCTGCCGGCAGGCGAGTACGGACCGGTGTTAGGCGCTGATCGCGGCGACCACGCTGAGCGCCGCCATGACCGCCATCGCGGCCGCCGCGAGCAGGTTTACCAGGCGGGCCGGAATGACCCGGAGCAGGCTGCGGCCACCGGTGATGGCCAGCGCGGCCACCACCCAGAGCGCCAGCACGCTGCCGAGGCCGACGGACAGCGGGTCGTGGTAGCGGGCGGCCAGGTTCGCGATGACGATCTGCGTCAGGTCGCCGAACTCGGCCACGATGACGATGGCGAAGCTGGCGGCCGCCACCGGCAGGAACCCCTTCGCGACGGCGCGTTCCGGGGCTTCATCCTCGTCCTGGCCTCGCCGGCGCCACAGCAACCAGGCGCTGAACAGGAACAGCGCCGCGACGACCACGTCCAGCGTGCGGTGCGGCAGCAGGGACAGCAGGCCGCCGGCCACGACCGCGAGACAGGTATGCACCGCGAACGCGGCGGCCACCCCGGCGAAAACGGGCAGCGGCCGGTGCCGCGTGCCCAGCACCAGGCTCGCGAACGCGGTCTTGTCCGGAAGCTCGGCAGGTAATACCAGCGTGAACGCGACGGCACAGACGGCGAGGCTCATCGACGCGACCCCTTATCAGGCCCGGCCGCGCCCGGGAGTGCGCACACCTCCGGCACGGCAGTCGGTTAACTGCGGCCGAAGGTCTTGCTCAGCGCGGCGCAACAGCGCCGCGCCCCGGGCACCGGGCCCTTGCGGGCCGTCCTGACGATGTTCCCGGTGGCGAGCTACTCCCCTTCGCTGTCCGCAGCGTACCTGACCACGCTGGGCCCGAACAGCCCAAGGCACCGGCGGGCGCCTCCAGCGCGGGTGGCAGAGACCGGGGCGCTGCGCCAGCAGGCCCGGCTGGGGGGCTTCAGCGGGCCCGGCTGGGCTCCTTCAGCGCGGACGGCGCCAGTCGAGGCGCTCCGGCGGCGGGCCGAGGTTGGGCGGCGGCTCGTCGTCAGCCGGCTCGGCGACCTGCAGCCCCGCCTCGGCTGCCGTCATGGACCCGGCGGCCGCGGCGTCGGCGCTCACCGCCTCCTCGACACTGAGCAGCGTGGCCGTCGGCAACGCGATGATGCCGGGGTTGGCGTCGGCGAATACCACGTGGCGCCCGGTTGGCGACGCGTAGGTGACGATTACCGCGCTCGGCGGCAGCCGCTGCAGCTCATGCTGCTCCACAAGAAACTCGCGTGATCGCTGCGACGTGCGGGCAATCGACGAGCTGGTGCCGACCGCCGTCGAGGTGCTGATCCCCCACGTGGTGCCCGAGCTGATGCCGGCGGTGATCGACCGCGAGTCCGACGTGCCGTGCGACTCACTGGCGTCTTTGCTCTGCGACCCGGTGACGTGCCCGAACGGCGCGAAGGCGTCTTGCCGGGTGCGGCCGCGGCCGCGCTGCGAGCCGTAGCTCTCACTGACCGACGCCGAGTCGGCCACGGAGTCGGCCGTTCCCACCGTGCTGGTGTAGGAGTCGCCGGCGGTGTCGGTGACGGAGGTCCCGACGGTGTCCGTCAGCTGGCTGACCAGGAAACGGTGCTCGGTGCCGATCTGCTCGCTCGCCACCCGGGCGTCGTCGGCATTGCCGAGCCGCATGAACGCGATGGCGGCGTTGCCACGGCCGAGCCGCTCCTTGACGTGTCCTGGGATCGAGCGGTAGCCGACGACCAGCCCGGTGCCGGAGATCTCGCACGCCTCGAGCAGCCGGTCCAGCACATCGGCACCGAGCTTCTCCGCGCCGAGCAGGCAGACGGTGTGCCGCCAGCGCGGACCGGCCGATGCCTGCCGCAGCACGTGGGTGAGGGCCACGGTCAGGTAGGTGCCCAGGACCTTGTTGCCCAGCGCGCCCACCCGCCGGTCCAGGCACGCGACCCGCAACCTGCTCGGCGGCAGTGGCACCGGCGCCGACCCGAGCTGGTCCAGCCTGCGCAGCCGGGATTCGATCGCCCAGGCCCGCTCGATCACCACCCGGTCGGCCGCGGCGCGGCCGAACAGGGCCGTAACCCGGTCCACCTGGTCGGCGGTCAGCAGCCCGGCCTGCAGGTGCTCTCGCGGGTCACCGACCTGGGCCAGCACCCGCAGCGCGGCGGTGACCTGGGCGATGCTCGCCTCAGGGCCGAGCACGCCGAGGATCCGGTGCAGGATCGTGTTGTCGACCGGGGCGGCCCCGGCCGGGCCGCTCGCGCTCACACCCTGCTCGGCGGCGGCGACGGTCGCGGCCAGCACGTCCGCCAGCGCGTCGGCGTCGAGGCCGGTGCCAAGGTCGAGCCGGGGCAGGTCGCCGGGCAGCACCCAGACCAGCGGGTCGATCCCGGACCGGCGCGCCACCGCGAGCAGGTCACCGGCAACCGCGCCCTCGGTCAGGTCGAGCACGGTGACGTCGCCGCCGGCCGACAGGCGCGGCGCAGCGATCATGGTGAGCAGCGCCGACCAGCCCGGCAGCGTGCCGCCGGCCAGGTCTACCCGGTCGACCTCGCCGGGCAGGGAAACCGCGTACCACTGCAGCTGCCGGTCGAACGCCTCACGCCGTTCCTCCCACGCGCGGACCTGCCTGGCGTGCTGTTCCTGGCGTGCCGCAAGCCGGTTGCGCTGCACCTCGCGGATCTTCTCCACCCGCTGCTCCTCGGCGGCGAGCTGCTCGCGCAGGTCCTGCCTGCTCCGCTGGATAGCGCGCCCGCTGACTGCTGCGGCTGCCACGAAGACCGCCACGCCCAGGCCGGTGAGCGAATAGTTCAGCAGCCCGGTCAGCCCGAGAGCGAGCAGCAGGCCGGCCAGCGCGGCCGAGGCCGCGCAGGTCACTTTCAGCGGCCGGCTCAGCCGCCGTTCCTCACGGCGCTGCGCCGCCACCCAGCCCGGGTTGACCTGTTCCGTCGCTGGCGGCGCCGGGCGGCGCGGCAGCGGGCCCGGATCGGGATGCAGCGGCGCGTACTGCCAGCCGAGATAGACCCGATCCGCCCGGACCGCGGCGCGCTGCGGCGGAGGGACAGGCGGGCGGAACCCGGCGGCCGCGCTCATCCCGGCCGCTCACGATCCCCGGGCCGCACACCACCGTCCGGTCCCACGCCGACACCCCGGGCGGGCACATGCCGGCACCGGGGCAGCATCCGCGGCCGCGGCTCCCTGGCCAGCAGTGCAAACCCGCCGACGGCGGCCGGGGCCGAGCTTAGCCAGGGGTCCGTGATCAGATCGGGCACGCCGCCGATGCCGCGCTCAACCACCGGAGCCCCGTTCCGGCTGTTCCCGCCTAGCCCGTTTCCGCCCGCCCCTTTCCCACCGACTCCGTTCCCACCAGCCCTGTTTCCGGCGCCCCCGCTCGCACCAGCCCAGTTACCGCTCGCCCCGCTCGCACCAGCCCAGTTACCGCTGGCCCCGCTCGCACCGGCCCAGTTGCCGCTCGCCCAGCCACCACCAGCCCTGATCCCGCCGGTGAAGGCACCTATCAGCGCCTGATCGACAGGGCCGTCCGCGACCAGCACGTTCACCTCCGCGGCCAGGCGATCCGCGGTGTCGCCGGGCCCCGTGCCGAGCACCATGGCCATCCCGGCGCCGTGGCCGATCCTGACGAGGTCAGCCAGGGCCCGCCGGCCCACGACCTCGCAGCCGTTGATCCAGGCCAGGCTATCCCCGGGTACCGACATTCCGGCCAGTTCGCCACAGACGGCCGTCAGGTCGGCAACCACGAGGCCGGCGATCATCACGGCGGCGTTGTCATCGGCGCCGCGATCGAGCGAGAACAGGGTCACCCCCCGGTCCCTGACCGTCTGGCCCAGGCTGACCCGCGGCGTCCCCTCCAGGCCGGGTACCAGCCAGCGCCCGAGCGCCGACGCGCGCAGCCTCGGCAGCTGCGCAGCGGGCGCGGCCACCATGGACGGATCGGCCTGGAGCAACCCGGCTGAGACGGCCACCCGGTCCGCCAGCACGTCGCGGCGCGGGTGATACGGCGGGATCTGTGCTGCGCGCTCGCGCAGCCCGTCCGGGGTGAGCAGGCCGACCAGATCGTCGAGCACCGGCAGCCGGCGGTCGCCGGGAGCGGCGGCCTGGACCGCTAGCGCGTCGGTCAGGTAAGCGGCGCAGGACCGCCGCTGCTGATCACCGACGTCGGTCCAGTCGATCGTGGCCATGACCAGCGCAGCGGCGCGGGCCGGATCACCGCCGCGCAGCGGCTCGTAGCAGCAGGGCCCGGCGGGGCCGAAGCACGAGAACGGCGCGCCAGGCGCCGTGCACGCGGCGGCCAGCGACTCGGCAAGCCGCGGGGATCCGGTCAGGTCAATGACGATCACCGGCTTGCGCCGCCTGATCGCCGCCTGGGCGAGAGCGAACCCGCTCTGGCCCACGGCGGTCCCCGCGCAGAGCACCCCGCCCTCGGCTTCCCGCCAGGAGATGGCGGCGGGACGCCCCGTTGTCACGTCGACGCCCACACAGCAGCCGTCCCTGGTGACGACGCCCGCACCGGAACGGAGAGCGGCCGCGGTCGTCCGCCGGCGCGCCGTCACGATGAGGCCCGCCCGCCAGGGACGCCCGCCGCCTAGCCGCCGCTGCAGCCAGCTCAGGCCCAGGGCCTCGGCAGCGGCCAGGATCAGCGCGAGCGGGAACTGCTCGGGGAGCCAGTGCGCCAGGCCGGCGTAGGCATCGGACAAGTGCAGCAGGTGACCGGGATGCCCGCCGATCCCGCCCAGGTAGCCGAGCACGTACCGGGGCCCGGCCGTGAAGTCGCTCACGGCGCGGGACGGGCCGATGGCGAGCACCCACACCAGGCCGGCCCCGGCCGGGGCAGCCAGCCACTCCGGTCGCCAGCGGGCGACCCGGTCGATCACATACATGACCGCGGCGAGCAACAGGGTCAGCTGGGCCAGCAGCAGGTGCGCCAGCAGCAGCACCAGCGCGATGACAGCTATTAACTCGCCGTGGTGTGGGGCGTCCCTGGGGGCGACCTCCGGTGGACGACCGACCTGACCTGGTGCGGAGTAACGCATAACGGGTCAAGGTTCCCAGTCCTCCACCGCGTGTGTCCAGGCTGCGGAGAAAGTGCCCTCCCCCGCCGTGCCGTTCCCGGCACCGCGGGGGAGGCTGCCAGCGGATCAGCCGCTGAGCGAGCTGACCAGTTTCTGAGACACCGACAGTGTTGCCGACGGCACCGCCGTGCCATAGGTCGCCGACAGGTACTTCGAGGTGTCACCGGTGGTGAGAATCCAGGACAGGAACGCCTTGATGGCACTCGCCTCGGCGGCGCTTGGCTGGGTCTTCTTCACGATGGCGTACTCGTAGTTGATGATCGGGTATCCGGTGGGGGCCGAGGTGTTGATCAGCTGCTCGGCGCCGGCGGCGGGAACGGCGGGGAAGCTGGCCAGTGCGGCGCTGATCGCGGCGGGGGTTGCCGTGGTGTACTTGCCCGCCTTGTTGGCGACGGATGCCTGACCGAGGCCCGCGGCAGTGGTCTTGGCCTCGTAGCTGTTCCCGATGTAGGCGATGCAGTCCTTGATGCCGGCGCACCCGGTCACCATGCCGCCGTTGCCGGTCTCGGCCACCGCACCGGGCACGGACGGCCAGGTGATGGTGGTGCCGATGTCGGCCGCCGGCCACAGGCTCGGGTCCTGGGCGTTCAGGTAAGAGCCGAACTGGAACGTGGCGCCCGAGCTGTCGGCGCGGTGCAGCGTAACAATCTTCGCCGACGGCAGCGTCGCTCCCGGGTTGAGCGCGGCGATCGCCGGGTCGTTCCACGTAGTGATCTTGCCGGTGTAGATCTCCGCGAGCACCTTGCCGCTCAGGTTCAGCGACTTCACCCCGGGGAGGTTGTAGTTGACCATGATCGCGGCCACCGTGAGCGGGATGTTGAGCAGCCCGGGGTATTTCGCGAGGTCCGAGGCGGACAGGGGGGCATCGGACGCGCCGATGTTCACCAGGTCCTCGCCCGCGTCCGTGATTCCGGTGCCCGACCCCGTGGCGCCCGACGTGATCGTCACCTTCGGGTTCGCGGTGCTGTAGGCCGTCTGCCAGGCGCCGAACAGCGGGAACAGGATCGTGCTGCCGGTCTCAGTAATCGACGTGCCGCTGGCGTTGGCCGCTGCTGCCGCCGGAGAGGACTTCGATGCCGCAGGGGTTGATGAACTGCTGCTGCAGGCAGCGGCTAGCAGGGTGAGCGGGACCAGGGCGGCCGCTGTGCACACCAAGCGAAATCTCTTGACCACCGGAAGGTACTCCTTTACTTCCGCACACTGACGCGTGCGATACACGACTCGCACGCGGCGCGTGCGATGAGGGTCCGCGCTCACGCGCGGTTCCTGCCCCCGGGCGGCGGGGAGCTTTGTTGATATTTTTGATATTTCATATATATATAGTAGGTTTTTAGGTTATGCCCGGGGAGGGTCTCGGATATGAGAAGGGCCGCCCAGTTAGCGCGCGGTCTCTTCGTGTGCGGGGTGCTCAGGGACCCGCTCGGCGTCCCCGTGCTCCACCATGTGCCCCTAGTACAGGACGATGGCGCTACCGGCGACCCGGCGGGCCTGGGCCAGGTTGTGGGTCACGATCACCACGGTGATCTTCAGGGTGAACGTGCGGCGGCCGGTGCGGCGCGCGACCGGCCTGACCCGCTGCGGAGTAAGGAATATCGGGTCACGGTTCCCACTCCTCCACCGCGTGTGCCCAGGCTGCGGAGAAAGTGCCCTCCCCGCTGGGCCCGCTGGGCTCGCTGGCCCGGCTAACCCGGCCATCAGCTACTAGCTGACCGCCGGACTCGACCACGATCCGGAACAGGTCGGGGCGGAACACCGCGATGGTCAGCGCCACCGGCCTGTCCTCCTCGGGATCATCGAACCGCACCGTCACCAGCGCGGCCGGCTGCCCGGCCGACAGCCGCAGGCTCCTGGCCACCGAGGGCGGCGGAGGCTGCAGCTCCACGTGCACGGCGCGCGGCTCGCCCACCGCCACGAGCTCGCCGTGATCGGGGTCCGGCAGGGCCGGCGCGGTGATCGGCAGCAGGCTCAGGCCGCCCGCGCCTGCACCGCCCTGAGCGTTGATGAACGGGCCGGCCATCTCCTTGAGCAGATAGGTCGTGCAGAACGCGGCCGGCTCACCGCCCGCCGTCCACTGCACCCTGATCACGCCGACCGGGTCGGCGGGCGGAATCCGCAGCGCCCACCCGATGTCCTCCGGGACCTGGCGCCACGACGCCTGCCGGCTCCGGCAGTCGATCTGGCCGCCCATCGGGTCGGCGTAGGAGCCGAGCCCGGGCACGCCCTCGATCGGGATGAGGTACTCGGCCGGGCTGACCCGGTACAGCTGCCCGTCCGGCAACCGGCGGACGAGATGCCGGGTCGACAACTCGTCCACGGCGGCGTCGATCTCGGCGGTGCTGACGTTGTAACGCCGCGCCAGCGCGGTGTGCCTCGGCAGCCGCCAGCCCGGCTCGTGGTGCACCAGCGAGGCGGCGATGCGGTCGGCGAGCACGCCGACCGCAGGCCGCGACGAGCTGCGCACGCGGGGGCCGGCAGCGGCACCCGCACCCACGCCGCTCTCCCGGTCCTGACCCGTGCTACTAGTGGGCATGCGGGCCTGCGCGAATGCTGACCTGCTTTCCCCCTCCATAACCGGTTCCTCGCTGGCCCCCGGCACGGCTGTCACTCCGCATAACGCCGGGAGATCGCGACGATCACCCGTCCCAGAATGATGATCAGCAAGACGAACACCAGCAGGATCAGCGCGGCGTCGTAGGACAGGATCAGGCCGGAGGTCGTCCCGGCGTCCCAGAAGTTGAAGATCGCGTAGGTGAGGAAGGCCACCGGCTGGTGGGTCAGCTGCAGCGTCGGGTTCAGGTCGGTCCAGCCCGCGGTGTACAGCAGCGGCGCGGTCTCGCCTACCGAGATCGCGATCGCCACCAGCATTCCGGTGATCATCCCGGGCAGCGCGGCCTTGAGCACGATCTTCCGCAGCGTCCAGCCGGGCGAGATGCCGAGCGCCTCCGCGCCCTCGCGGTAGGAGGAGGGCACGCCCAGCAGCGACGTCTCGGTCGCCTTGGTGATGTACGGAATCGTCACCACCGAGAGCACGAGCACGGCGGGCAGCAAGCCGAATCCCCAGTGCAGGCCGATCACCAGGGTGAGGTAACCGACCAGGCCGAGGACGATCGACGGGATCCCGGACAGCACCTCGTAGCCGCCGCGGAGTATGGACCGGTGCCGGCCGACGGCGAACTCGGCCAGGTAGAGGCCGGTGAGGACGCTGATCGTGCCGCCGACGATCAGCACGCCGACGGTGATCATCAGCGTGCCGAGGATCGCCTGCTTGAGCCCGCCCGCGTCTCCCGACGTGGTGTTCGTGGTCAGCACGCTCCACTGGAAGTTCGGGATCGCGCGCACGATAACCCCGCCGGCCAGCCAGATCGCGGGGCCGACGATGATGAGCAGGGCGATCCCGCAGAGGATCCAGAACACCGCGTTGCCGATCTTCCGGCCCGTCGGCACGCGGGTCCAGTCGTCAGGCAGGCTGCTCTGGGCCGACGCGGATTGCCTCGTGGTCATCGTTACAGCCCCCTTCCGACGGGCAGCGCGGTGCCCGAGACCCGCCGCACCAGCAGCCGCGCGATCACGTTTGCGGCCAGGGTGATCACCATCAGGATCAGGGCCAGCTCGGCGAACGCGCTGACGTCCATCCGGTCGGTGATCGCGGTGTCGAGGTTCTGCACGATGTTCGCGGCGATGGTGATCATCGCGGCGTACAGGTTGGTGGGCAGCGTGCCGAGCGCGACCCCGCAGACCATGGCGACCGCGATGGTCTCGCCGAGCGCCCGGCCGAGGCCGAGCACGGCAGCGCCGACGAGGCCTGCGCCGACCCACGGCAGGGTCACCTTGCGGGCGGCCTGCGAGTCGGACATGCCCAGGGCGATCGCGCCCTCGCGTGGCAGCAGCGGCACGCCGCGGATCAGGTCACGCGCCGTGGACGCGACGATCGGGATCACCATGATCGCGAGGATCAGGCCGGAGGTCAGCAGGCCCTGGCCGTTCCCCGGGTCGCCATGGAAGAAGCCGAGCCCGGGCCAGTTGGGGATGATCTTGATGATCGCCGGGGAGATGTGGTGGGCGATGAACGGCCCGAAGGTGAGCGCGCCCCACAGGCCGATGATCACGCTGGGGATGCCGGCCAGCAGCTCGATGAACCCGCCTATGATGCTCGCCGCCCGTCTGGGCAGCCGCTCCACGATCGCCAGCGCGGCTCCGATCGACACCGGGACCGCGATGATCAGGGCGATCGCCGATGTCGCCAGCGTGCCGAGGATCTCCGGCAGCGCGCCGAACTCCTCACCGGCCAGGTGGGTGACGCCGTCGGACGTCACGGGCGTGCCGTACTGCGCGCCGAAGTTCCAGGTCTTCCCGGTGAAGATGTGCCATCCGGCGAACCTGATCGCCGGGATGGCCTGGAGGATCAGCGTGATCAGCACGAAGAACAGCATGAGCAGGGGCACCACGGCACCGCCGCGGCCGAGCCACATGACCAGGCCGCCGTTGCGGACGAAGTTGCGGAGCGAGGCGCCGGGCCGGCGGAGGGGCGGGTTGCCCGCCCCCCCGCTCGGCACGGTCGGTGCAGTGGTTGCCATCAGATCAGCTGCCGATGGAGCTGACCAGGCTCTGAGCTGTGGACAGCGTGGCCGAAGGCAGCGCCACGAAGCCCACCGTGGACAGGTTCTTCGCGGAGTCGCCGCTGGTGAGGATCCAGGACAGGAACGCCGTGACGGCCTTCGACTCGGCGGCGCTGGGCTGGGTCTTCTTCACGATCGCGTACTCGTAGTTGATGATCGGGTATCCGGTCGCCGCAGAGGTATTGATCAGCGACTCGGCACCGCTGGACGGAGCGGCCGGGAAGCTGGCCAGGGCAGCACCGACCGAAGCGGGCGTGTCCTGGACGTACTTGCCCGCCTTGTTCGCGAGCGCCGCCGATGCGAGGCCGGCGGCCGTGGCCTTGGCCTGGTAGCTGATCCCGATGTAGGCGATGCAGCCCTTGGTGCCGCCGCACCCGGTCACCATGCCGCCGCTGCCGGTCTCGGCCAGCGCACCGGGCGCCGACGGCCAGGTGATGGTCGTGCCGACGTTGGAGGCCGGCCACGCGCTCGGGTCCTGTGCGCTCAGGTAGGAGGTAAACAGGAACGAGCTGCCCGAGCTGTCCGCGCGGTGCAGGGTGACAATCTTTGTGGACGGCAGCGACGCGCCCGGGTTGAGCTTGGCGATCGCCGGGTCGTTCCAGGTCGTGATCTTGCCGGTGTAGATCTGCGCCAGCACGGTGCCGTTCAGGTTGAGCGACTTAATCCCGGGCAGGTTGTAGTAGACATCGACCGACGCCACCGCGAGCGGGATGTTCAGCAGCCCGGGGTACTTCTCGAGGTCTGCGGCGGACAGGTAAGCATCGGAGGCGCCGATGTTCACCAGGCCTTCGCTCGCATCAGCAATTCCAGTGCCCGAGCCCGTCGCGCCCGATGTGATCGTCACGGCCGGGTTCGCGGTGCTGTAAGCCGTCTGCCAGGTGCCGAACAGCGGGAACAGCAAGGTGCTGCCAGTCTCGGAAATCGACTTGCCAGATGCGTTGAGCGCTGCCGCCGCCGGAGAGGACTTCGATGCCGCAGGAGTTGATGAACTGCTGCTGCAGGCAGCCGCCAGCAGGGCGAGCGGGACCAGGGCGGCCGCTGTGCACGCCAAGCGGATTCGTTTGGCCACCGGGGAATACTCCTTTACTTATGCACGCTGACGCGTGCGTTACACGACTCGCACGCGGCGCGTGCGATGAGGTCCGCGCTCGCGCGCGGTTCTTGCCCCCGGGCGGGAGGAATTACGGTCCTCTCGCCCGGGAGGGTCTTGTCTAGCCGAAGCGGCCACCCACGTAGTGGGCGGTCTCCTCGTGTGCGGGGTTCTCGAAGACCTGCTCGGTGCTGCCGTGCTCGACCATGTGCCCCTGGTACAGGAACATGGTGCTGTCGGCTACCCGGCGGGCCTGGGCCAGGTTGTGGGTGACGATCACCACGGTGATCTTCGGGGTGAGCGTCTTGAGCAGCGCCTCGATCGACTCCGTGGCCAGCGGGTCGAGCGAGGACGTGGGCTCGTCGAGCAGCAGTATCTCGGGATCGACGGCCAGCGCCCGGGCCAGGCAGAGCAGCTGCTGCTGTCCGCCCGACAGCCGGAACGGCGAGTCCTTGAGACGGCTGGAGACCGCGTCCCACAGCCCGACCTCGGTCAGCCGGCGTTCGGTGATCTCCCGCATCCCGGAGCGGCTGGCCATCTTGTGCGCCCGCACCCCGGAGACCACGTTGTCCATGATCGACATCGGGAACGGGTTCGGCCGCTGGAACAGCATGCCCACCCGGCGCCGCAGCGTCATCAGCTCCACGTGCGGGGCCCAGATGCTGTGCCCGTCCAGGAGCACGTCGCCGTCGTGCCGGTAGCCGGTCACCTTGTCGTTCATCCGGTTGAACGTCCGCAGCAACGTGGACTTCCCGGAGCCCGTTGGGCCGATAAGCGCGGTGATCGCGCCCTTCTGGACGTTCGTCGTGATGTCGGAAAGAACCGTCCGCTGCCCGAAGCCCAGCGAGAGGTCCACCGGCGCGAGCGCGGTTTCCGCGTTCGCGGCGGGGGGAGCCTGCGTGCTGGCGGGCGCGCCGGAGGTGCCGGTCACGGTTACCGGGACGGTTGCGCCGCCGCCAGCCCCGGCCGGATCAGCCTCGATCGACATGATGTCGCCTTGCCCCCAAGCCTTGTGATGAGCCCTGCCGTGTTCGGCGGCCCGCACTATTTCTAGGGGGGCAAGGTAACGAGCAGTTGAACAACAGGTGATGAAACAGGCGACGAACAAATGGCAAGAAGGAGAACGATGCCCGACATGCTTGTGGCCCGCTGGGACTGCCCCAGCGGGCCACGAGCCGGAAACTACGAGGCTAGACGGCCACCTCGAGCTCGGTGATCTTGCCGATGTCGGCGGAAACGACGCGCTCGGCTCTGACGTTGCCGGGAGCGAGCACGCGCAGCGTCCACGAACCCGGGGCGGCGAAGAACCGGAACCCGCCGTCGTCGCCGAGCGGCACCTCGGCGACAAATTCGCCGCCCGAGTTGAGCAGGCGCGCGTAGCCGACGGGCACAGCGGACCCGTTCTGGGTCACCCGCCCCTGCACGACCGCCTGGGTGCCGGCGTCCTTGGCCGCGCTCACCGGTGCCCCGCCTGCGGGGGCGCCGCAGCCCTCAGCGCTCACTTGCCATCTCCTACCTCGATCGGAACCCCGACCAGGGAGCCGTACTCGGTCCAGGATCCGTCGTAGTTCTTCACGTTCGGCTGGCCGAGCAGCTCATGCAGCACGAACCAGGTGTGCGCCGAGCGCTCGCCGATCCTGCAGTACGCGATCGTGTCCCTGCCGAAGTCCACGCCCGCCTCGTCGCCGTAGAGCGCACGCAGCGCGTCGTCGGACTTGAACGTGCCGTCTTCCTCGGCCGCCTTCGACCACGGGACATTCTTGGCCGTCGGGATGTGCCCGCCGCGCTGAGCCTGCTCCTGCGGCAGGTGAGCCGGAGCGAGCAGCCGCCCGGCGAACTCGTCCGGAGAGCGGACGTCGACCAGGTTGTCCCGGCCGATGGCGGCGACCACCTCGTCGCGGAACGCGCGGATCGCCTGGTCCTGCTCCTGCGCGTGGTATTCGGTCTTGGCACGCTGCGGGACGTCGGTCACCAGCTCGCGGGACTCGAGCTCCCACTTCTTCCGGCCGCCGTCGAGCAGTTTGACGTTGTTGTGCCCGTACAGCTTGAAGTACCAGTACGCGTACGCGGCGAACCAGTTGTTGTTGCCGCCGTAGAGGATGACCGTGTCGTCGTTGGAAATGCCCCGCTCGGAGAGCAGCGCCTCGAAGCCGGCCCTGTCCACGAAGTCGCGGCGTACCGGGTCCTGCAGGTCGGCCTTCCAGTCGATCTTGACGGCGTTGCGGATGTGGCCCTTGTCGTAGGCGCTGGTGTCCTCATCCACCTCGACGAGCACCACGCCGGGGTCGCTACCATGCGCCTCGACCCAGTCGGCGTCTACGAGGACGTCGGATCGGCTCATATGGGAACCTCCTTGTCGGTTTCAGCCGGGGCCAGAGTCTGGCGGCCCGGCCAGATACGTCGGATCATCAGATACATCTCGCAGCCCAGGCAGAGCCCGAATACACCGTTCAGGAACGCAGCGAGCAGGCCGGCCGATGCGGCCGCCATGCCAAGCGGCGTGATACCCGCTGCGTAGCCGATGACCCCTATCACGCTGATCAGGAGGCCAGTGCCCTGGGCGAACCTCGGCGGCGCCTCTGGCTCGAGTTCTTTGGGCGGCCCGAGGCGCGGCCGCACCAGCCAGCGGTAGATCAGGCCGTACGGGGCGTACCGCATGCCGAAGAGGGTGGCGATTGCGAAGATCACCGCCTGCGCGCCCAGCAGCCAGGCGCTTCCGGTGATCAGGACAACGGCGAAGACCACCATGGTGATCAGCGCTCCGAAGCGTGGTCCCCTCGGATCGATGTCCATTTGCGATGTCCCTTCAGGATGCTGGCGGGGGTCGCCCGTAGACCTGGCCCCGCCCGGCACGCTCTGCTTCCCGGTGCCCTCCACCTCGCCCGTTGACGCGGCCCACGCGGCCGCGGGCCAGGGAGAGGATCGGGCGGCCCGGCCGGGCCGTGGCCCGGCAGGCTCGACGGCCTAACAGAGCGCGGTCGCGACGCGGCAGTAATCCACGGCGCGCCGCCGGGTCAGCATCGACTCCGGCAGCCGTGCGGCCGCTGTCACAGGCGACGCTGATATCCGGACAGGCACGGTCCCGATGCTATGCGTGGCCGGGCTCACCTGTCACTATCCCCCTCTTTCGATCTAATCACTAGGAATAACCCTACGACAACTCCCCAACGGCGGCGATAACGTCGGCCTTGCGAGGCTGACCACTCGCGCGCTTGGCGACGCGGCCGTCGGGGCCAACCACCAGGACCGTCGGAGTCCGGCGGATGTCCAGGCGGCGGACCAGATCGAGATGGGATTCGGCGTCGATCTCCACGTGTGCCACCCCGTCGACCATCCCGGCCACCTCGGCAAGGATCCGCCGGGTGGCGCGGCACGGCGCGCAGAACGCGGTGGAGAACTGGACCAGGGTGGCCCGCTGGCCGAGCGGCAGCCCTAGCTCCCCGGAGGTAAGCATGGGACCGGCGTCCGCTGCCGGGCCGTCGGCCGTCTGCGCGTCCGCAGTGCCAGACCTGGGGCTGCCGCTGATACCGCGGATCCGGCCGTTGGTCCGCTGCCAGGCAAGCCCGGTCACCACCGCGACGGCCAGCGCCGCCACGAGAGCAATCAGTCCGGGGGCCACGCTCAGCTAAGCGCGGGACCGAGCCCTCGCATTCCCGGTGCCGCCGTCATTCCGGTCAGAGCGCTATGAATTCGCCGCGACCCTGACGAGGATCTTTCCGTTGGCGCCGCTGATGTCGAAGCTGCGCAGCTGGCTCACGGCCACCGTGGTCGAAGCGTCGTACCAGTTGCCGTCGTGAGACCCGCCGACCGTCCAGCCGCCCGCCCACAGGTGCTGGCCGCTCGCGGTCGTCACCCAGAACTGGCAGTGCGTGCCGTTCGGGATGCCCGCGACCTGCACCTGCAGCTCGGTCCCCGACCCTGCCGGCGAGTAGTACACGGCCGCGGATACGTGCGTGGCCGTGTTGCTGCCGCGGACCAGGTCCGAGTTCTCCTGCTGGGTTGCCTGCGGAGCGGCGTGGTGCGACATCAGGATTCCGCCGGCCAGACCGCCGCCGCCTACCGCGATGATCGCCGCAGCGGCCGCCACGGCGATGCCGCGCCACCTGCGTGCCCGCCGCCGCGAGGAGACCTGCTCCAGCAGCGCGTCCAGCAGTTCGGCAGGCGCTTCTTCCAGCTCCTCGTCGCCGAGGGCCAGCCGCTCTGCGTCCGCATACGGCACCCTGCCCAGCAGCGCGGGCAGCCCGGCGAGGCCAGCCAGCTCTTCCCGGCAGTCGAGGCAGTGGGGCAGGTGGGCGTCCACGATCGAGCGCTCGGCAGGGTCAATCGCGCCCAGGACGTAAACGCCGAGGGCCTGGCGGACCTCATTGCACTCTGAGAGCCCGGTCATGGCGCGAGCCCCCGTTCCTCTAGTGCCAGCTTCAGCGCGCGGAGCGCGTAGAACGTCCGTGACTTGACGGTGCCCGGCGGCACGCCCAGCGCGGCCGCCGCCTCGGCGACTGACTTGCCCTTGTAGTAGGTCTCCAGCAGCACCCGGCGATGGTCGGGCCGCAGCGCCTTGACCGCATCGGCCACAGCCCAGGACTCGAGCGCTCGCTCCGCCTCGTCCGGAGCGGGGATCAGCTCGAGCGCTGCCTCGCCGACCTCGCGCGGCCGGGCCCGCCGGGCCCGGTACGAGTCGACCGCAAGGTTCCGCGCGACCGCGAACAGCCACGGCCGGGCGGGCCGCTCAGCGATCGCATCCGGGTGCATCCACGCCCGCAGCAGGGTTTCCTGCACGATGTCCTCCGCCCGCTGCCGGTCCCCGCTCGTCAGGTGCAGGGCATACCGCAGCAGCGGCCCCGCATGCTCCGCATAGAGCGTGCGCACCAGCATCTCGTCGGAGGCCGGGCCGCGCGTGCTCTTGCCGCCAGCCCCTTGTACCCCTGCCACACCCTCTCCACGGCTCCCGCGGCCCTCTTGGTTCGACGCCGCGGCAAAATTCTTGGTGACTTTGTGCAGTAAACAGTCAGCCTCCGGCGAACGGGGGCAGCACCTCGACCACGGACCCGTCACCGAGCACCACGGCTTCCGGCGCGCGGGTTCCCACTGGGTTCCCGTCGACCAGGAACGACGACCGGACCAGGATCGCCCGCAGCCGTGCGTTCCGTGCGTCCCGCTCGTCCCGCTGGTCCGGCCCGGCTGGCCCGTCGCCGTCGGCGTCGCCGGTCGCGGCCGCGAGCGCCGCAGCCAGCGCCTCGGCGAGCGTCCCGGCGCTGACCGCCTCCTCGGCGATCCCCGCCGCCTCCTTTGCCGCCGCCCAGTAGCGGAGGGTCACGATAGCCATGTCAGCTATCCTTGCTCATTATCGGACCCGGAAGGCCCCGGGCCCTCAGCGCAGCGGGAGTCAGGGCAGCCTCCCGCGGATAACTCCGCGGGATGGAGGTGGCGGCAGGTTGAGTATCGTGCTGCTGCTCACGGATGCACCAGAGCCTGCCGCCGAGATTCTTCCCTCACTGAGCCTGCTGTCCCACGACGTCAGGACCGCGCCCGCGGCGGCGACCGCGGCCAACGGCGGCTCCGGCACCGACGCGATCCTGGTCGACGCCCGGCGAGACCTGGTTCAGGTCAGGCGGCTGCTCCGGCTGCTGCACGGCGCGGAGATGGCCGTGCCGGTGCTGGCCATCGTCACCGAGGGCGGCTGGGCCGCGGTCACCGCCGACTGGGGCGCGGACGACGTGATCCTGTACACCGCCGGGCCCGGCGAGGTCGACGCCAGGCTGCGCCTCGCGATCGGCCGCATGGCGCCGGCGGCGTCCAGCGAGATCCGCTCGGGCGACCTGGTCATCGACGAACCCACGTATTCGGTACGGTTGCGCGGTCACGCCCTCGACCTAACGTTCAAGGAATTCGAATTGCTGAAGTTCCTGGCCCAGCACCCCGGACGGGTTTTTACCCGGTCCCAGCTGCTGCAGGAGGTCTGGGGATACGACTACTTCGGCGGCACCCGGACCGTCGACGTGCACGTGCGCAGGCTCCGGGCAAAGCTCGGCGCCGAGCACGAGGCCCTGATCGGCACCGTCCGCAACGTCGGGTACCGCTTCGTCCCGGTTAAGGGCGATGACGGCAGCCATCCCGAAGCCCGCAACGACGGCACCCCCGGCGTCCAGGCGCGCCCGGCTCATGCCGAGGTCTGACAGCCAGGGGGCGCCCGGGGCGGGCGCGCCGGCGATCACAGTTCGGGGGAAGCTCACCCAGGCCGAGGCGCAGGACGTGCTCGGGCTGGTCAGGGCCGCCACGGAACAGGATGGCGTCGGCCCGCTGTCCGAGCACGTCATGCTGCACCTGAGGTACGGCGGCGACCCGCGGGCCCGCAACCTGCTGCTCACCAGCAACGGCGAGGTGGCCGGTTACGCCCACCTGGACCCGACGGATCCGGTGGAGGGCCCGAGCGGTGAGCTGGTCATTCACCCCGCGCACCGCGGCGACGGCCTGGGCCTGCTGCTGACCCGCGCGCTGGTCGCCGAGGCCGGGGAACGGCCGTTGCGGCTGTGGGCACACGGCGACCTGCCCGCCGCCGCCCGGCTTGCTGCCGCGGCGGGGTTCGAGCGGGTGCGCGCCCTGTGGAAGATGCGGCGCTCCCTGCAGTCCGAGCCCGGCCGGCCGCAGGTCGCCGACGGCGTCACGGTCCGCACGTTCGTGGTCGGCCGGGACGAGGATGCGTGGACGGATCTCAACGCCCGGGCCTTCGCCCGCCATCCCGAGCAGGGTGCCTGGACGCGCGAGGATCTGGACCTGCGAGAACGGGAACCGTGGTTCGACCCGGAGGGGTTCTTCCTGGCTGAGCGGGGCTCCAAGCTCGTCGGATTTCACTGGACGAAGATCCACGGCTCCGGGGATGCGGAATCCGGTGACCACGAGCCGATCGGCGAGGTGTACGTCGTCGGCGTCGACCCCAACGAGCGCGGCACCGGCCTCGGCCGTGCGCTCACCCTGATCGGGCTCCGCTACCTGCGCGGCAGGGGCCTGTCCTGGGTGATGCTGTATGTGGACGAATCCAACACGCCCGCGATCAGGCTGTACGAATCCCTGGGCTTCACCCACACGGATACCGACGTCATGTTCGCCAACGGCCCGGTGAGCAGGCATGACACGTAGGCGGGTCTGACCTGATCGGGCCGGGGGCCAGCGGGCGAGTAGCTCCGCTGGACTAGTTAGACGCCGTCGCGCCGGCCACCGGGCGCACGCCAAGAACCTGGTCGAGCTCCTCGGCCGTCAGCGGCCGGTCGCTAGCCGCCACGGCGCTGAGCACCTCGGCGTACAAGTCGATCTCTTCGAGCGCTACGCGATCGTGGACGCGCAGGTCCAGATGCTCTCGCAACGCGCCCACCTCCATTGCCGAGCGGATTCGCGGAACCCTGGGGTCAGGTTACGGCGCCACCCCATTGCCGCGCATGACTCATCGGGATCATTTCCAGAACCATCTTCTAGTAATGCCTACCCAGATCCTGGGCTCCTCATTCAGCGGATTCGACCGTCCCGCTCTGACCAGGCAACATCCCGGTGGCGACCCGCTCTGGCGACGTAGTTGACGGCCGAGTCGGCGAACGACGCGCGATCGGCGTCGGTGAGCTCGCGGACCACCCGGCCCGGTACCCCGGCGAACAGAACCCCGGCCGGGACGCTCGCGCCGGGCCGAACCACTGAGCCGGCCGCGACCAGGGTGCCGGCCCCGACCCGGGCGCCGCCGAGCACGATCGCGCCCATCCCGATCAGGGCGCCCGCCCCGACGTGTGCACCGTGCACGGTGGCGTGATGGCCGAGGCTGACCCGCTCCTCGAGCACGGCCGGCTCCCCTGCGTCCACGTGCATGCAGCAGAGGTCCTGGATGTTGCACTCCGGGCCCACCACGATCTCGTCGTCATCGGCCCGCAGCACGGCCCCGTACCAGATGTTCGCGGCGTGGCCGATGGTGACCCGGCCCACGACGACGGCGGTGGGAGCGATCCAGGCCTCCGGGTCCACCGAAGGCACGAAGTCGCCCAGCGATCCCAGCAAGCCCATGGGTGCTCCTCCCCGCGGCTGCCCGCCGCTCCGCGCGGTACTCGCGCCGCGCTCTCGCCCGGGCGGAGGATACTGCCCCGTTGGCCTTGACCAATCCAGACATAACCGGATACTCAGCCGTTTCGGTTGCGCGGACGGTCCTTCGCGACAAGAGTCGTGGCGTCATTCCATAAAAGCCGCGCTCGGCCCGCAACCCGGCAGGACCCCAGCTGTCGGACGGGTCGCCAACAGTAGACCACATCCGCAGATCTGGCCAGCCCCCGAGCGGTCACCAGCCGCACGGCCAGATCTGCCTGACCCATCTGACGGGTGAAATCATGACCGAGCACACCGACCACGCCACCGACCTGGGACAGGAAGAGTTCGAGCTTGAGAGGCGCGGCTACAGCCGTCGGCAGGTAGATGAGTTCGCGGCGAAGACCCGCAACCACTCCCGTGACCTTGAGAACAGGCTGTCGCACGCCCTTGACGAGAATGAGCGGATCAGGCTTGAGCTCTCCGCTGCGCGGCAGGCGGCCGGCGGCCGGCCAGCACACGAGGAGATCAGCGAGCGCGTCGGCCAGATCCTGAAGCTGGCCGACGAGGAGGCCAAGTCCCAGCGAGACCGCACCAACGAGGACATCGCGAAGCAGCGGTCGGACGCCAAGGCGGAGACCGACCGCATGCGCGCCGAGGCCAAGCAGGAGACCGACAAATTCCGGGCCGAGGCGCAGAGCCAGGCCGAGCGCATGCTGCGCGCGGCCCAGGAGCAGGCGGAGAACTCGGTTGCCAGCGCCAGGGCCGAGGCCGAGAAGACGCGGAACGCGGCCCGCGCCGAGGCTGAGCGCTCGATCACCGACGCACACAAGCAGTCGGAGACCGCCGTGGGGACTGCCAAGGCCCAGGCCAAGCAGGTGCTCGACGAGGCGACCGCGCGCGCGACCGCGATTCACGACGGTGCGGAGCGCCGCCTCAACCTGCTCATGTCCCGGCACACCGAGGCGATCAGGCGGCTGACGGAGATCCGCGACGTGGTCACCACCCTGGTTGCCGGCGAGGTGGCCCGCGGCTCGCTGGAGGAAGAGGTCGAGAAGGCGGTCGCGAGCGCGATCGGCGACAACAAGGCAGCGGCCGGCCGGCCGGCCGGTCCTGGCGGTCCTGCTGGTCCGGCCGGCCCGGCCGGGCCGGCCGAGGGCAGGCACGCTCCCGCCGGGCCAGCGGTCCAGACCGGTCCTGGCGGTCCTGGCGGTCCTGCCGGTCCGGCCGGCGGGCCGGCTCCCGGCGCGGCGCCGGCCCAGGCCCCCGCTGCCCCCGTCATCGGCCAGCAGGTGCCCGGACGTGTCCAGCCGGGCCCGAGGACCCAGCCGCCGGCCGCCAAGCCAGCCGAGGTCTCCGGCGCGGGCAACGGCCAGGGCGCTCGGGTGCCGAACGGCGCCGCGGAGACTCACGCAGCCGCCGGCCGCCCGGCCGGCCCCGCCGAGGGCGCGCGGCACGCCGCAGGTGGCGACAGGCCGGAGACGGGCGAGGACACCGCGGACAACGCCCGCATTGCCCCGGAATGACCTGATCGCCGGTCCCTGAGACCGGACGCAGCCAGGGGCCGGTCCCGTCGATGAACCAAAGGCTCGATCTAAGGAGCCCAAAAGTACATCGATCCGGGGCTGGGCCCCTGTTTGCGCTCAGCGCCGGGTCCTGTCCGCGGTCGGCGCCCGGTCCTCGTCTGTGGCCACGGCCGGCGCGGCTGTCGCACAGGAACCGCCTGGCGCGCGGCGGCTCCTGTTTGCGGTCAGTCGTTAAAGGTCTGCACGGTCGGGGCGCCAGAGTTCCAGGTAGCTATCAGCGAGGAGACGCCGGAGCCCGCGCTGAAGTCCACGCGCAGCCAGCCCGCCGCCGACCACGTCTGGACCGAGAACCCGGCCGCCGGGGTCGCGGCGACCAGCTGCACCGATGTCGCTGCGACCAGCAGCGTTACCCGGCCGCCGGTGAGCGCGTAGCTGCGCACGACCCCGGAACCCGTTCTCCGGGCCGGCCGGGACGGCGCGGGGGCCGGTGGAGGGACGCCGGGCGACGGGCTGCCGGACGGCGAAGAGGAATGGCTGGGGCTTGGCGACGGCGGGTCCCCGGGCCGTGGCGTGGGCGTTGCGGCGCCGAGGACCGGGGCTGGCTGCCCGCCGCTCACCGCGTCCCGCAGCACGACCTGCGCACCGAGCCAGGCGAGCGCGACGGCGACGGCGGTGCCCGCGGCCCACACCGCGGTACCGCTGATCAGGCGCCCCGGCCGGCCCAGGCCGCTCGGCCGCCCCGGCTCGCCCGGCCGGCCCGACCGGCCAGGCCGTCCCGTCATTAACCGCCGCACATCGCCAATATTGCAGCAATCGATAGCGAATGGCGTACGGTTCCTGTCATGGCCCGGGTGCTCGTCATCGAGGACGACCCGCTGGTGAGATCCGCGGTCATCGGCGACCTGGCGAACCGCGAGCACGCGGTCCGCAGCGCGGGCACCGCGCTGGACGGGCTGCGCGAGCTGAGCCACCATCCGCCCGAGGTGATCGTGCTCGACCTCGGCCTGCCCGACCTCGACGGCCGCCAGGCGCTGCGGATGATGCGGGCGGTGTCGGCGGTTCCGGTGATCGTCGCGACCGCCTGCGACGAGGAGTCCGAGATCGTCCGCCTGCTCAACGCCGGCGCCGACGACTATCTGGTCAAGCCGTTCTCCTGCGAGCATCTGGCGGCGCGGATCGCCGCGGTGCTGCGCCGTAACGGGGCGGCCGAGGGCGGCGACGGCGGCCATCAGGTGCTGACGGTCGGCGGTCTCCGGGTGGATCTGGCCGCCCGGGAGGCGAGCCTCGATGGCAGGCCGCTGCAGCTGAGCCGGCGCGAGTTCGACCTGCTCGGGTACCTCGCCGCGCGCCCGGACCAGGTGGTGGCCCGGCGTGAGCTGCTCACCGACGTGTGGCACCAGTCCTACGGGGACGACCAGACCATCGACGTGCACGTGTCCTGGCTGCGCCGCAAGCTCGGCGAGAGCGCGGCGGCCCCGCGCTACCTGCACACTGTCCGCGGGGTCGGCGTGAAGCTGGCCAGCCCCCGGTGAGGCGCACGCTGGCCCTGGTCTGTGCCGCGGTGACCTCGATGGTCGCGCTCGCGTTCCTGATCCCGCTGGCCCTGCTCGTCCGGCAGATCGCGCAGGACAACGCGCTGCGCAGCGCCCAGTTCCAGGCTGCCTCGATCGAGCCGGTGCTCGCGGTCACCACCAGCCGGGCCGGCCTGTCCAAGGCGATCGACGCCGCGCAGGCGGGCGGGGACGGCAGGCTGGCCGTCTACCTCACCGGTCCAGCCGGGGGGCGTGGCGTGCTGGCCGCCGGAAGCGGCCAGGCCGACCCGGCCGATCTGGCCCGGGCCGTCGCATCGGCACGATCGTTCACGGTGCCACGGCCGGGCGGGTACGTGGTGTTCCAGCCGGTGGCGCTCGGTGGCGGCAGGCTCGCGGTGATCGAGGCGTTCGTTCCCGGCGCGGACCTGACCCGGGGCGTGGCCCTGTCCTGGGCGGTGATGGCTGCGGTCGCGGTGGCGCTCGTCGCGGTCTCGGTGCTGCTCGCCGACCGGCTGGCCGCCCAGATCACCGGTGCCGCGCGGCGGCTCGCCACGGCCGCGGCCGCGCTCGGCGGCGGCGACCTGACCGCGCGCAGCGAGGTGTCGGGCCCGCCGGAGCTGACCGCGGCGGCGGCCGCGTTCAACGCCATGGCCGAGCGGCTCAGCCGGATGATCACAGCGGAGCGGGTGATGGCCGCCGACCTGCCGCACCGGCTGCGCACCCCGCTGACCGCGCTGCGGATGAACGCAGGTGCGCTCGGGCCGGGCCGGGCCGAGGACGAGACCAGGCTGGCCGTCACCCAGATGGAGCAGGAGGTCGACAAGATCATCCGCGCCGCCCGGCGCCCGGCGCTCGGCGAGCCGTCGAGCTGCGACGCTGCCGAGGTGCTGGCCGAGCGGATGGACTTCTGGTCCGCGCTGGCCGACGACCAGCTCAGGGCGTGGCACCTGGTCGGCGCGGACCAGCCGGTGCCCGTGCCGGTGGCAAGGCAGGACCTGATCGCGGCCGCCGACGCCCTGCTCGGCAACGTCTTCCTGCACACCGGGGAGGGCACGGAGTTCGCGGTGACGCTGCACGCCGGCGACGGCGTCGTGGCCATCTTCTTCGCCGACGCCGGGCCCGGGATCACCGACCCCGGCGCGGCGCTGCAGCGCGGCCGCAGCGGCCGCGGCTCGACCGGGCTCGGCCTGGACATCGCCCGGCGGGTCGCCGAGTCGACCGGCGGCGAGCTGCGGATCGACCGGTCCGCCCTGGGCGGCGCGCAGGTCCAGATGTGGCTGCGCACCGGCGGGCCGCCGCTGTCCCGCGGCCGCAGGGCCGGCGGCAGGCGGCGGCTTAGCAGGCGCTCAGTCATCGATTAAGGGGCCCTTAACGCTCAGCCACTCCCCGGTCAGGCTGCGTGACGCGCGCCTAGCGTGGCTCGCGTTCACAGGCTCGTGGAACCCGCCCACGGGACCTTGGAACCCGACCGAGGGGTGACACCGCGATGGGCAGGCCGCACGGACGCCGCGACAACAACATCGGCAACGACGGCAATGACTATCGGCGCGTGCGGCCGCGGCCGGCCGGCTGGCGGCGCATCGGCGTGTCGAGATTCCTGCCCGCGATCGTGATGGCGGCGGTCCTCGCCGCTGGGGGCACCGTTGCGGCGCTCGCGGCCAGCGGCTCGGCAGGCCCGTCCCTGACGGTCAGCTACCAGACCACCTCCAGCTGGGGCACCGGCTACACCGGCCTGTACACGATCACCAATGACGGCGCGGCCGCCGCGGCCGGCTGGACCCTCGGGTTCCGGCTGCCCGGCGGCGCCTCGCTCAGCAGCCTGTGGAACGGCACCGACGAGGTCAGCGGCGGCCAGGTGACGGTGACGAACGCCAGCTGGGACGGCACGATCGAGCCGGGAGCCGCCGCGAACGTCGGCTTGGTGGTCGAGGGCTCGGCCGCCGCCCCGGCAGACTGCACGATCGACGGCGCGCCCTGTCAGCCGGGCGGGGGCAGTACCGGCTCTCCGACACCAAGCCCGTCGGCCACGGCCCCCACACCGACGCCAACGGCCACGCCGAGCAGCAGCCCGTCCCCATCGCCGACTTCCCCGGCGCCGTCGCCCTCCCCGAGCCAGCCGGCCGGGATCACCGCTGGCTTCGCCCCGTACGTGGACACCAGCCTGTTCCCGCCGTTCAGCCTGACCAGCGTGGCCGCCAGTACCGGGGTGAAGCAGTTCAACCTGGCGTTCGTGGTGTCCGGCGGCGGCTGCACCCCGGAATGGGGCGGCACCACGGCGATCGGCGACAACCCGGTCGCCGCCGAGATCAGCGCGCTGCGCGCGATGGGCGGGGACGTCCGGGTCTCGTTCGGCGGTGAGGACGGCAGTGAGCTGGCGCAGACCTGCACCAGCGTCTCCCAGCTCGCCGCCGCCTACCAGCAGGTGATCTCCGCCTACGGCCTGAACAAGGTCGATTTCGACATCGAGGGTGCCGCGATCGACGACACCGCGGCCAACGCCGTCAGGGACCAGGCCCTCGCCCAGCTCGAGGCGCAGGATCCCGGCCTGCAGGTGTCGTTCACCCTCCCGGTGGAGCCGTCCGGGCTGACCCAGGACGGCATCAACCTGCTGGACGGCGCGGTCTCGGCTGGCGTCAAGATCGCCGCGGTCAACGTGATGGCGATGGACTTTGGCGACGCCAACGCCCCGGATCCGGCCACGATGATGGGCACCTACGCCATCGACGCCGCGACGGCCACCGACGCGCAGCTCGCCGGCGTGCTCGGGATCAGCGACGCGGCGGCCTGGGCAAAGGTCGCGGTAACCCCGATGATCGGCCAGAACGACCAGACCGACGAGGTCTTCACGATTGCCGACGCTCAGCAGCTCGAGGCGTTTGCGGCCGCCAAGCACCTGGCGTGGCTGTCGATGTGGTCGGCCGGCCGGGACCAGGAATGCTCCGGCGGCGTGGACACCGCCGCGCAGCCGACCTGCAGCGGCATCGTGCAGACGCCGCAGGAGTTCATGGAGACCCTGGGCCAGTACTGAACGGTCCTAGCCGGGCAGGGCGTCCAGCCGGCGCAGGATCACGCCCTCGCGCAGCGCCCAGGGGCACACCTCGAGCTCGGGCAGGTCGAACAGGTCCATCGCCGCGTCGGCAATGATCGCCCCGGCGGCGAGCTGGGGGGCCCGGCCCCTGGACACGCCGGGCAACTTCATCCGCTCCGCCGCCGACGTCCGTGACAGCCGGTCCGCCAGTGCCGTTACGTCGGCGTGCCGCAGAAACCGCCGCACGTACGGCCCGTCGCTGGACGGGGCGGCCCCGGCGATCCTGGCCAGCTGGCGGAACGTCTTGGACGTGGCAACCGAGTGGTCGGGCCGGCCGTCCCGCATGACCGCGCCCGCGGTCGCGGCGATCTCGGCCCTGACGTGCTTGCGCAGCTGCCGCACCTCGTCGGCCGACGGCGGGTCGCCGCCCAGCCAGTCCCTGGTGAGGCGGCCGGCGCCGAGCGGCAGGGAGACCGCGACACTGGGCTCCTCGTCCACGCCCGAGGCGATTTCCAGCGATCCGCCGCCAATGTCCAGCATGAGCAGCCGCCCCGAGGACCAGCCGAACCAGCGCCGGGCGGCCAGGAACGTCAGCCGGGACTCGTCGGGGCCGGGCAGCACCTTGATGTCGACGTCGGTCTCCCGCTGGATCTGGCCGAGCAGCTCGAGGCCATTGGCCGCGTCCCGCACGGCTGAGGTCGCGAACGCCAGAAACTCCTGCACGCCCTTGTCCTCGGCGATCCGCAGCGCCTCATCCACGAAGTCACGCAGCTGCACCGCGCAGTCCTCGGTAAGGCAATTCTCATCGTCCAGGTGGTCGCCGAGCCGCAGCTCGGCCTTGTGCGAGAACGCGGGAACGGGCCGCGCGCCCTGGTGTGCGTCAACAACAAGCAGATGGACAGTGTTGGACCCGACGTCCAGGACCCCCAAGCGCATAACACGACGCTACCGCCTCTGCTGCAGCAGAAGGGGACACTGGCGGCCCAGCCGGGCCAGCCAGGCGCACCGCTGTATGTTCGGAACATTAGGGGACCGCTGGAGGTGGCATGAGCGAGAGCGCGCGAGGCAGCGTCAGGGTCGAGCAGGGGCCGAAGAGAGTCCGCGTCTACCTGGGCGGCGAGCTGGTCGCCGATACCAGGACGCCGTACCTGGTGTGGGAGTCCCCGTACTACCCCACCTACTACCTGCCCGCGTCCGACATGCGCGCGACGCTGATCCCGGCGGGAGAGACCAAGCACTCACCCAGCCGCGGTAACGGCGAGGTGCTCCACGTGAAGGTGGCCACGGCGACCGCGGAGCGGGCGGCTGTGCGCTACCCGAACTCCCCGCTGGAGCAGCTGCGCGACCTGGTCCGGCTGGACTGGGGCGCGATGAGCGAGTGGCTGGAGGAGGACGAACCCGTATATACCCACCCGCGCGACCCCTACAAGCGGGTGGACATCCTGGCCAGCTCGCGGCACGTGCGGGTCGAGGTGGACGGCATCACCGTCGCCGAGTCGCGCCAGCCGCGGGTGCTGTTCGAGACCGGCCTGCCGCCCCGGCACTACATCCCGCTTACCGACGTGCGGATGGACATGCTGCGGCCGTCCGAGACGGTCTCGCACTGCCCGTACAAGGGCAGCGCGAGCTACTGGTCGGTGGACACCGGCACAAGCGTGCACCAGGACATCGTCTGGATGTACCGGACCCCGCTGCCGGAGAGCCAGAAGGTCGCGGGCCTGGCCTGCTTCTACGACGAGAAGGTGGACGTGTACCTGGACGGCAAGCTGCAGGCCAAGCCCAAGACCCCGTTCAGCTAATCCGCCGCGGCCGGCTTGTCCAGATCCTCGATCCTGGAACGCGACGGTCCCCGGCTGGCCGAGAGCGCCCGGGCGGTTTCTTCGGCCGCGCGCAGCGTCCTGATGATGTTGCCGCTGGCCAGTTTCCCGCAGTCCTCCTCGCTCCAGCCACGGCGAAGCAGCTCGGAGATCAGCGCCGGGTAGCAGGAGGTGTCCTCGAGCCCCTCGGGCAGCCAGTCGACGCCGTCATAGTCGCTGCCGATGCCGACGTGGTCGACGCCCGCGACCTCCCGGACGTGCTCGGCGTGGTCGGCCACCTCGGCCAGTTTCACGGCCGGCCTGGGGTGCTTGGCGATCCATTCCTGGCGCAGGCTGCGGGCCTGGCCGCGGCCCGGGACGTTCTTGAAGTCGAACCCCCGCCGCTTGGCATCCTCGGCGAACTCCCGCTCCCAGTCGCGGCACGCCTGGGAGACGAACGCGGGCACGAAGTTCACCATGCAGGTGCCGCCGTTGGCAGGCAGCCGCGCCAGGATCTCGTCAGGGACGTTCCTCGGGTGGTCACAGATCGCCAGCGCCGACGAGTGGGAGAAGATGAGCGGCCCCTCCGCGGTGTCCAGGGCGTCGCGCATGGTGTCCGGGGACACGTGGGACAGGTCCACGAGCATGCCGAGCCGCTGCATCTCCCGGACCACCTCACGGCCGAACGGGCTCAGCCCGCCGACGACCGGGTCGTCGGTCGCCGAGTCAGCCCAGGGCAGGCTGCGGTTGTGGGTGAGGGTCATGTAGCGGACGCCGAGCGCGTATAGCGCCCGGAGCGTGCCGAGCGAGGAGCCGATGGAGTGGCCCCCCTCCGCCCCGATCAGCGAGGCCACCTTGCCCGCCGCGATGATCCGCTCCACGTCGTCGGCGGTCAGCGCGAGCTCGAGGGTGCCCGGATAACGCCGGATCAGCTCGTGCACCAGATCGATCTGCTCCAGGGTCGTGGTGACCGCGGTCTCGCCCTCGAGGTCGGCCGACACGTACACCGACCAGAACTGTGCGCCGACGCCGCCGGCGGCCATCCGGGGCCAGTCGGTCTGGATCGTGGCGACCGGGTGGTCCAAGTCGGTGGTGTCGAGGTCGACATCGTCGGCCACGCGCAGGGTCCACGGCAGGTCGTTGTGGCCGTCGAGAATCGGGTGGCGGGTAAGCAGGTCGCGGGCGGCGGTGGCGGCGGCAGGGCTGGCTTCGGTGCTCGTCATTGCCCCAGCTTACGTAGATCGTCCGGGCACCACCTCCTGCCCCAACGGCGCATTGACGACGTGAGGATCCGCACCCGGCGCGTTCGGATGCCGTTAGGAACGGCGCCGGCACCGGCTAGCCGAAGGACGCTGTATAGCGGAGGTTGTGCACAGGAGGTGCCGGGTGAAGCGCTACCTGACCAGGGACGCCGCCGCGGTCGCCGCCGGGCTGCTGCTGCCGCTGGCCGTTTCGGCGCTGCTGCTCCCGCTGCGGTCCAGCTGGTCGAACACGAACGTCGCCCTGGTGCTGGTGGTCGCGGTGGTCGCGGTGGCCGCGATCGGCAACCGGTGGGCGGGCGTGCTTGCCGCGCTCTCCGCAGCCGCCTGGTTCGATTTCTTTTTCACCGTGCCCTACTACCGGTTCGCGATCTCCCGGTCGGCCGACATCAGGACTGCTGTGCTGTTGCTGGTGGTCGGCGTGGCCGTGTCCCAGCTTGCCGCCAGGGCCAGACGGCTTCGGGTGCTGGCGATCACCGACGCGCGCTACCTGGCCGAGATCCACGAGGCGTCGGAGCTCGCGCAGACGGCCAGCTCGCCCGACGTTGTGGTCGACCACGTCAAGGGCCAGCTCATCAGCGTGCTTGACCTGGCTGGATGCCGGTTCGAGTACGGGTCCCTGCTCGGGCACCCGCCGCGGCTGGAGCAGGACGGCAGCGTCATGGTCGGGCGGCACCGCTATGCCGTCGAGGACGGAGGGCTCCCGGGCGAGGAGATCGAACTGCGGACGATCGCCAACGGCCGGTATTACGGGCGGTTCATGCTGCGGCCCAAACCGATGTCGCGGCCCTCTCTGCAGGCTCGCCTGGTCGCGGTGACCCTGGCCGACCAGGCCGGGCTCGCGTTCAGCGCCCGTTAAAGCGCGCGCCTCGGGCGCGCAAAAACCTTACTATTTCACGTATGACGTTATGGATCACCGTCGCGCCACCTCGCGCAGGCTGGCGGGGTGAGCCATGGGGGTAGCGATAATCGCGCTGGTAATTGCCAGCGTTATCGGCTGGCATGCCAGCAAGGCGCATATCTCTCATGGCCTCATACCGACCAGAAAGGGCCAGTTGCCCGCCATGCGCCGTGACCGAACGCGCTATATTCTCCGGACGCTCTTGCTGGCAGTCATAGTCCTGGTGATTCTTGTGCTCGTCGCCAAGCACTAAGCGCTGACGAACGCGACGACGTCGCTGAGCACGGGGCGGTAGCCGTCGGTGGTGTCGACCTCGACCCAGGGCGCGTCGATGCTGACCCGGTCGAACGCGTTGTGGGCCTGGGCCTGGCCCGCCGCGTCGCCGTAGGTGGGGTCGGCGTGCGCCCGGCGCAGCGGGTTCTGCGCCGTTCTCCGCAGGATCCGCTGGAACGCCACGTCCGCGGCAACCACGGCGTGCACGATGCGGATGCGGGCCAGGCCGTGGAACGGCTCCAGCCGGGGACGCCACACCCGGTCCTGGAACGCAGCCTCGGCCACGGTCGTCACCCCGGCCCGGATCAGCAGGTCAAGCACGCCGAAGAAGACCGGCAGGGTCCGCATGGTCAGTTCGTCACCTCGCGCGGCCACGAATTCCGGAGTGTTATGCACCATTCCTTCCTTTATCTCGTCGCGGCAGATCGCCGGGCATCCGATCGCCCGCGCGATCTCATGCGCGAGCGTGGTCTTGCCCGACCCGGCCGGGCCACTCACCACGACGAGCACCGGAAGATCGCCCATTCTCCCATTTATAGCGGCGGGTCCCGGCGACGCCGGGGCCCGGCGGCGAGGGCGCGCCTGGCGGCTGATGGGTATATCCCGGTGGCCGGCGTGTGATGCTGGCAGCTGACCCGACCGCTGAGGAGTGATCCAATGACCCCGGCTCGTCCGTCCGCCCGGCCATCTCGGCAGAAGGGCGCTCAGGTCAACGACCTGCTGCCGCTCGGCGACTGGATCCGGCACCATTCCCTTCGCAGCTGGCCGGTGCTCCTGTTCCTGGTCCTGATCTGCGTGCCGTCGATCGCGCTGGTCATCCTCGGCGCAAACCCGAGCGCGGGCACGTTCGACAGCGTCGCCTGGATCTTCGCCGCGTACTTCGGTCTCGCCTGGCTGCTGCTGCTCGGCGTGATCATCCGGCCGGAGCACGTGACCAGGCTCCTGCTCGTGGTGGTGACCGCGATCGCACTGGTGGTGGAGATCCCGCTGGCCGTGACGCTGGAGACCGTGCTGCACGCCAGCAACGCGGGCCTCGGCCACAGCATCTACAGCGTCGGGATACCGGAGGAACTCGCCAAGGCCATTCCGGTGCTCGTCATCGCGCTCTTCTACGTGCGGCGCCGCTCCCTCGAGCCGAGGGACTACCTGTTCCTGGGCGCAGTCAGCGGGCTGGTCTTCGGGGCCAGCGAGGTCGTGCACTACTTCACCATCAATGGGGTTGTCGAGTTCTACCTGACGGTCAAGGCGGCACTCCCCTCGATACAGAGCCTGATCAACAGCGGGCACTCCACGTCCACGTCGCTGTTTGCCGTGCTCATCGGCCCGGTGCGGTACTTCATCCTGGACTTCGTCTGGCGGTTCCTCACCGACTCGATCACCCATGCCTGCTGGGCCGGGCTGACCGGCTACTTCATCGGTCTCGCGGTGAGCGGACGGCACAAGTGGTACACGGTGGGCTGGATCGGCGTGGTCATCGCTGCGGTCCTGCACGGGCTCAACGACTGGGGTCGGGTGAACGGCCACCCGGTGTGGATCCTGGTGACGCTGGTCAGCGGGATCCTGTTCCTCGGCTACGCCAAGGTCGGCTCCCGCGCCCCGTTGCACCTGTTCGACGGCGAGCCGCACCCCGGCGCGCGGCACGCCACGCCAGCCGCACCGGGCGGGCAGCCCGCCGGAACCGCGGCCGGATCTCCCTCGGCTGCCCCGGGCCATCCGGGCGTCCCCGAGCCGGTGCCGGCCGGCCGACGGATACGGCCGTGGTGGGAGCACTAGGGGCAAGCAGTCCGCCCCGCTACTCCTCCGCGTGGCAAACGGCTTCCACGTTGTTGCCGTCCGGATCCCGCACGAACGCCCCGTAGTAGCTGGGGTGGTACTCCGGCCACAGGCGCGGTTCGTGCAGCACCTCCGCGCCGGCTTCCACCGCCGCCTGGAAGAACGCCCGCACGCCCGCGCGGTCCGGCGCGGTGAAGGCGATGTGTGACTCGCGGAAGCCGTCGCCGGTGGTCAGCGGGCCGATCCAGAACTCCGGCATGGGCGGGACTCCATAACCGATGACGTCGCCGAAGTCCATCGCCCGCCGCCCGCCCACCGGGGCGAGCACCGCATCGTAGAACTCCGCGCTCGCGGTGACGTCGGCGCACTGGATCGCAAGGTGATCAATCATGACGCTATCTTCCCGGCGGACAGACGGCCGTCGCCAGCATCCGGCCCAGCCCGCCGCCCGCGAACTCGATGGGGGCTCTGGGTAAATCGGTTGCCGGCCGATATCGGGCAGTGGTTCACTCGCCGGGCATCCCAGCCGCGAAAGGCGCCGAGTGTCAGCACGGCCGCGCTCCCCCGGCGATCGCGCCGGCATCGATCCGAAGCACCTCTACATCGGGATCGAGGTGGCTGAGAGCTTCTTCGTCGCCATCACGTACACGACGGCGGTGGTGTACCGGGTCACCTCGGGGCACCAGAACCCGCTTCAGCTGATCCTGCTCGGCACAATGCTGGAGCTCTCGTACTTCGTCGTTCAGCTCCCGACCGGGATTCTGGCCGACATGGCGAGCCGCAAGCTGTGTGTGATCGCCGGCCGGTTCCTGGTCGCGGCCGGCTTCCTGATGCAGGGTTTGTCCCCCGACTTCACGGTGCAGCTGATCGCGCAGATCCCGGTGGGCATCGGTGCCGCGCTCACGTTCGGCGCGCAGGAGGCGTGGCTTGCCGACGAGGCCGGCGAGACGGAGCTGACGTCGGTGTTCCTGAGGGCCACGCAGCTTGGCATGGTCGGCGTCATCGCCGGGAGCATCCTGTCCGGTGTGCTGGCCAGTCTCGGCCTGGACGTCCCGTTCCTGGTAGGCGGCGGCCTCGCCGGTGTGCTGGCCGTCGCGCTGCTGTTCGTCATGCCGGAGAGTAACTTCCGCCCGCCCGCACGGACGGTGTCCGCGGGCACCGTGACCCGCCAGGCCTGGGCCACGCTCGCCGGGCAGGTCAGGCAGACGCACCGGGCGATGGTCGTGGTGCCGGGCCTCGTGCTGCTGCTCGGGATGCTGTTCTGTGTCGGCATGTGGAACGAGAGCTTCGACCGGCTGTGGGGCGCATATCTGCTGAAAGACATCAGGTTCCCGCATCCGTTCGGGCTCAGCACCGCGGCGTGGTTCAGCGTGCTCGCGGTCGCCACCGCGCTGCTCGGCCTCGCCGCCACGGAATGGGCCACCCGCCGCACGAACAAGCTGGGGCCGACGTCCGTCGTCTCCACGCTGCTGGTGCTCACGATCGCGACCGCGGCTGGCGTGGTCGGCATGGCGGCCAGCCGCGTGTTCGTGTTCGCGATCATCGCCTACCTGGCCGTGGTCACCATGCGGCCGCTCTTTTCTCCGCTCGTCACCGGCTGGGTCCTCGGCAGGGTCGACTCCAGCGTGCGCGCGACCGCGCTGTCGGCGACCGACATGTTCGACAGCGGAGGCCAGATCGTCGGCGGGCCCATCGTGGGCGTTATCGGCGTCCTGGCCACGATCCGCATCGCGCTGGTGGCCGGGGCCGCCGCGCTGGCGCCGGCGGCCGGCCTGCTCGTCGCGGCGACCAGGAGGGTGCGGGTCCGGGACGACGCCGCCGGCCAGCCGGATGGCGCCACGGCACCGGATGCCGCCGCGCCCGACCTCGGCCGACAGGCGTGACCGGGCAAACCGAGGCGCTGCTGGTTGGCGGCCGGGCCGGGGCCGGCAAGAGCAGCGTGGGTTATGAGATTCACGAGCAGCTGTCGGCCGTGGGCCTGCGGCACTGCCTGATCGAGGGCGACAACCCCGACATGGCATATCCGGAGCCATGGGAGCACCACCTCGCGGAGCGCAACCTCGCCGCGATGTGGGCCAACTACCGCGCGCTCGACTACCGCCGGATGATCTACACGAACACCGCGAGCGTGCTCAAGAAGGTGATCGGCGAGCTCACGGCGGCCATGGGCGACGACCCGCAGGTCACGGGCGTCCTGCTGACCTGCAGCGACACAACCGCCCGGCAGCGGCTCGCGCAGCGCGAGATCGGATCGGCGCTGGACTGGCACGTCGAGCGCAGCGCCCAGATGGCGCGCAGGCTGGACCGGCACGCCCCCGTTTGGGTTCACCGCGTAGCCACCGACGCACGGACCGTCGCCGACATCGCGGCCGAAGTCATCTCCCTGACCGGCTGGACCTAGCCAGCCCGCGCACCGGCCGACACAGCGCGCATGGATGTACCAAAAGGCGGCCTGGAGGCCGTCAAACGGTACATTCACGCCAGCATGAGCCATCGCGGGGCGGATATCGTCGACCCATGTGCGGCGATCATGCCGAGCGCGATGGTGGGCGCGAGCTGGTCAAGCCGTTGCTGGAGCGGTTCACCGCGGACGCGGCCGGAGTGGTGCCGCTCGTGGCGCTGTGGGCACACGGGTCGCTGGCGCTCGGCGACTACCAGCCCGGCCGCAGCGACCTGGACCTGGTGGCGCTGGTCAGTGAGCACATCGGCGACCCACAACGAGCCGAGCTGGAGCGCATCCATAAGGCCCTGGCCAGGGACGAGGAGCTGGCGGACAAGCTGCACTGCTCGTACGTGGCCAGCTCCGAGCTCGCGGACGCCGGCCGCAGCCATGTCACCTGGGCCATGGGCGAGCTGTACGAACGGCCGGTATCACCGATCAGCCGGAGGGAACTGCGCGACGGCGGCCTGTGCCTGCACGGCCCGGAGCCCGGCACGATGGTTCCGGTGATCACCGACCAGGAACTCGTGGACTACGTTCGCGCCAATCTTCGCGACTACTGGTACCCGGTAACGCGCAAGCCCGCGCTGTGGCTGCGCGACATCTGGGTGGACCTGGGGATGCTGACACTCGCGCGGGCAAGCGTGACGCTGCGGGACGGGCGGCTCATCAGCAAGCGGGAAGCGCTTGAGGTGCTGGCCCAGCTTGATGCGCCGGCCGAGGTGGTGCGCGACATCTACCGGCGTCGCTACGAGGCCGTGCAGCCGATCTCGGGGCGGTGGCGGTTCCAGCGCGCGCACCTGGCCCGGGCCTTTGTGCAGGCCGCGATTCCGCGCGTCCTGGCCTGACCCTCACTAGGTGCTGGCGAGGAACGTCCAGCGTGGGTACGCGTTGGCCAGCATCGGCCGGTGGACCTCCCAGCGCCGCGGCCCGACCGGCGCGACCGGCAGCGGCGCCGGTCTTCCCGCTGTGAGCCGATAGCCCCAGCGGAAGCCGGTGAGGGCGGCCAGGCGCCTGGTGCGGGCGATGTCCGGCAGCGCGACCAGGAATGTCTCGGCGACCCACTCGCCATCGGGGTGATCGGGATTGGCCGGGGCGTCGAAGAACGTGGGCAGGTAGCCAAAGCAGGCCAGCGGCGAGTCCGTCGTGGCGAGCACCGGCGGCAGGTCCACCTCCACGATCAGCTCGCCGCTCGCGGCGACGCTCCTGCTGATCACCTGCAGCCACCCGACGACCGCCCGGTATCCCTCACCGTCCAGGCTGACCTCGGCGCGGATCGCAGGGAAGCCGGCGAACCTGGCGTTGTCGAAACCGATGGCGGCCAGGTCGAAGCCCAGCGCGGCCGGATCGCTCGTTACGCCGTAGTGCACGTCGACGGCGCCTGCATCGCCGCGGCAGGTGAACGGCAGCACCAGCGCCGGATCCGGTGACTGGTACCTGATCGCTGCCACGCCGACCGATGCTAGTGCCCCGGTCCTGGACACCATTTCGTGATCTGGGCCGATCACGTGCCGCGATGGCGCGAACGCCGCGATTCTGGTTACCTCGGGAGATCCAGCCACGAGGAGGCGCGATGAAGATCGCCGGATCGGTTGCCCTGGTCACAGGGGCTGGCCGCGGCCTCGGACGGGTGTTCGCCGCAGAACTGGTCAGCCGGGGAGCCGCCAAGGTGTACGGGGCCGCGCGTGATCCTGCCGCCGTCACGGACGCCGGGGTCACGCCCGTCGCACTCGACATCACCGACCCAGGTGGCGTCGCCCGCGCCGCGGAGCTGTGCGCGGACGTCAGTCTGCTGGTGAATAACGCCGGTGTGATGAGGGCCAGCACGTTCATTGACGCGCCCAGCCTGGACGCGGCCCGGCTCGAGATGGAGACCAACTACTTCGGCACGCTGCGCATGTGCCGGGCCTTCGCACCGATTCTTGCGGCCAGCGGCGGCGGCGCACTGGTCAACATGCTCTCGGTCACCAGCTTCTTCACCAATCCGTTCAACGCCAGCTACGGCGCCTCGAAGGCGGCGGAATGGTCGCTGACCAACGGCATCCGCACCGAACTGCACCACCACGGCACCCTGGTGGTCGGCGTGCACGCCGGCTTCATCGACACCGACATGGTCGCCGGCCTCGACGTGCCCAAGATCAGCCCGGAATCGGTCGCCGTGCAGGTCTTCGACGCCGTCGAGGCGGGCCAGGTCGAGGTGCTCGCCGACGAGCGGACCAGGTCCGTCAAGGCGTCGCTGCCGCGCGACCACGAGCTGATCTACCCGCCCATCCAGGAGCTGTGGGACTCTGCCTTCAAGGGCCCGGGCCAGGACCGGCCGTGAGCACTGCCGAGAACGGCGAGCCGACAGTCACCTTTGGCCTGTTCGACTGGGTCGACGCGGACGGGGTGCGGGACGCTGGGCAGCTGTACCGGGAACGGCTTGACCTGCTCGCCGACGCCGAGTCCGTCGGCTTCGACATCTACCACCTCGCCGAGCATCACGGCACGCCGCTCGGCCTGGCACCCTCGCCGAGCGTGTTCCTCGCGGCCGCGGCGGTGCGGACCACGCGTATCCGGCTGTGTCCCCTGGTTTACGTGCTGCCGCTCTATCACCCGACGCGGCTGGCCGAAGAGATCGCGATGCTCGATCAGCTCAGCGGGGGACGTCTCGAGATCGGGTTCGGCAAGGGCGGCAACCCCTACGAACTGCTTTGCTACGGAATCGAGCCTGGCGACGCTCAGCAGCGATACAACGAGGTTTTCGACTCGGTGATGCGAACCCTCGAAAGCGGCGTCATCGACGCAGCCGGGACCGAGGCGGATCGCACCGAGATGCCGATCCGAACCCGTCAAGCACCCCGCCCGCCGGTCTGGTACCCCAGCAGCAACCCGGAGAGCGTCCCGCTCCTTGGCAAGAGGGGCTTCAACACGATTCTCGGGTTCAGTTTCAGGTCTCCCGCAATCGAGGTGACCCGGCTGCGGCGCGACGAGTACTTCGCTGGCGTGGCGGACGCGCCGGCGGGGACCGCGATGGGCGGTGCGGGGACGCCGACGCCGCGCTTCGGGATCATGCGCAACATCTACGTCGGGGAGTCCGACGGTGCGGCCCGCGAACGCGTCATCGAGGCGATGGATGTGTTCTACGCGCAGTTCACTGCCTTGTGGCGGCGCCACGGCGACGACCGCTACCTGCAGCCGCAGGACTTCGGCCGCGCCATCGACGAGGGCCGGGTGGTCGCGGGCTCGGCCGCCTCGGTACGGGCCCAGCTCGCCGAGATGCTGCAGGCGTCGGGATGCAATCACTTCGCCGGCGCGTTCGCCTTCGGCTCGCTCAGCTATGCGGAGGCGCGCTCATCGCTGGAACGTTTCGGCACGCAGGTGGCCCCTACGCTACGCAACCTCCACCCGCGCTGAGCGCGTCGCGGATGGTAGCGGCCAGGCCGCGGCCGTTCGACCCGTCGGGGTCGAAGTCGGGGTTGTAGATCGCGATCTGCAGGCCCGCCGCCGCGCCGGAGGCGATGGCCACCCGGACCACTGATACTAGATCCTCCCAGGCCAGGCCGTTAGGTCGCGGATCGTCGACGGCCCGCATGATGCTCTCGTCGAAGACATCGGCGTCGATGTGGATCCAGAACCCATGCGGGCCGTCCGGGCGGGTCAGGAACGTGACGGCCTGCTCGGCGGCAGCGACGGCACCGAGCCCGCGGACCTGCTCGCGGTCCAGCTCGAGCATGTCCGGCGGAAGTGCCTGGCAGCCTCGCCGTTCCCGGTCGGCGGCGTCGCGGCTGGCAAACACGACGACGTCACCGTCACGGACCAGCGGCCGCTGCCCCTCAAGGTCGCAGACGATGTCGGGGCCGCGGCCGGTGGCGAAGGCGAGGTCGCTCGCTGACGCCGCGCCACCGATCGGATTGACCTCTGGCTGGTAGAAGTCAGCATCGCCATCGATGTAGAGCAATCCATAGCGCCCGCGCCGCTTCAGTGCCAGCGCCGCGCCGAGCAGGATCGAGCAGTCGCCGCCGAGCACGACGGGAAACTCACCCTCGTCGAGGAGGGCGGCCAGCGCGTCGGCCAGGACGCTGGAGTAGCCGGCCAGCGCCTGCGGATTCAGGATATTCGTTCCCGGATCACGGACCGGGCTGTAGCCCTCCGCCACTACCCGGCCGGCGCGGCGCGCGGCGAGGCCATCGGCCAGCCCCGCCCCAAGCAGCACATCTGGCGCACGCTCGACCCCTCGGTGCTCGGGAACGTGGCCGAGCGCGGACGGCGCCTCAAGAATTGCGTACTTCGGCATGGGCCACATCTTTCCGCGCCGGCCCGGCCCAACTGCAAACCGGCGGTCACCGGCCGCGGCCCGGCGCACGGACCGGTCAAGCCGCAAGCACGCCCCGCGCTAACCGCACTTCCAGCCCGGACCGACGTCCACCTTTTTCCCGGCCGCGTCGTAGGCGGTGTACGTCAGCAACCGGACGCCGTTGGGGACCGCGAACGCGTAGACCCTGCCGCCGCCGGCGATCCGCACCGCCGGGACGCTGAACGATCTGCCGTCCGAAAGGCCAAACCGCACGGTTACGACGGACGGCCGGGCCACGGCGGCGTACCAGACGCCCGCCGTCCCGGGGCTGCAGGTGATGTAGCTGGTCATGGCGCCTCCGCTAGGCCGGATGGCGGTGGCGCTTGCCGCGCACCAGCCCGCTGAGCCGACGCCCTCGACGCATATTCCCCACGGCCCGGCGTACGCCCGCGATGACCAGTGCTTGCCGCCGAGCGTGCCCGAGCCGATTCGGTAGGACGCCCGGGCCGGACCCCGCTGACCGGGGCGGAGCCAGACAATGAGCTGGGCACCGAACGCGCCGTTATACGGGATCGCGTAGCCCAGTTCGCGCGTGCCAGAGAAGGACACGGCCCGGCTGACCGTCAGCCGCGTCGGCGCAGCGAACCCCACCCAGCGCTTGCCGTCGACCACCGTGGGCCGCAGCGTCAGTTCGGTGCCGTTGCCGAGCGTGACGGCGACCTTGGTCACGCCGGCCCCCACGGCGGCCAGCTGGAACTGAGTGCCGCCGCTCACGGCATAAATGAAGCTAACCTGGTCCGGCGACGCGCTCGCCTCGCCCGGCACGCATTGCACATCCTGGCCGAAGAACGTGCAGCCGTTGGACACGCCCTGCTGAGCCACCACCCTGAGCTGCCAGCGCTTGCCGTTGATCGTTCCCCACGCGACCTGGGCCGATGGCGAGCCGGGGCCCGGCCGGTGAACCGTCACGTCGTACCTCGGCGTGACCGGCGCTGGCTGGCCCACATGTGGCACGAGCCGGGGCACGAGAACACCCAGGAGGACCAACCCGGCCACCCCCGCTGCCGCGGCGGCTCGCCGGCGCAGCCGGACGGACTTGCCGCGCCGGACGGCCGCCAGGTACGGCGGCGGGCTCACCTCGACGGTGCCGAGCAGGCGGAGCTGCTCCCTGATCTCCTGCTCGTCCTTGACGCTCACCGGGCTCCCCCGTCGATAAGTGCGGCGCTGTCCCGCAGTTTGGCCAGCGCCCGGGATGCCTGACTCTTTACGTTGCCGACCGAGCAGCCCATCACGGCCGCGACCTCGGCCTCGGTCATGTCCAGCCAGTACCTGAGCACGACGACGGCGCGCTGCCCGTACGGCAGCTGAAGCAGGGCCGCTATCAGCGCGGCTCGGTCTTCGTGCCGGCCCGCCGGATAGCCTGTATGGGCAACCTCTGGGGCGGCTGCGGTCAGGTCCTCGATCACCCGGCGCTTGCGGAACCTGTTCAGGTTGGCGTTGACCACGATCTTGCGCACGTAGGCGTCCGGGTCAGCGGCCCTGCGTACCCGCGGCCAGGAGGCATAGGCGCGGGCGAACGCCGTCTGCGCCAGGTCCTCGGCAGTCTGCAGGTCACCGGTTAACCCGTAGCCGAGCCGCACCAGCTGGGCCCAGCGGCCATGCATGAAATCGCTGAACTCAGCGTCTGCCGCGGCGTCCATGGCCACCTCCTACCACCACAGACCACCAGATCTGCGCGGTTGGTTGCACGGCTTATTTCTGCTGCTTCCGGCGCGCCTCCAGGGCGTCCAGGTCTCGCTCGGCGTAGAGCCGGTGCTCCCATTCCTCGTTGAGGATGACCAGCAGGCATTCACGCACGGGGTAGCTGCGAGGCCGCGGCCAGCCGGGCCCATCGACCGGTTCGGTATGCGCGTCCAGCGACACGTCGGTCAGGTTCTCGATCACCCGGCGGACTGTGGACATCCGGTCATGGCGCAGCTCGAGCACGACGTCCAGCGAGGGCCGCACGTCACGGTTTCGGGGTACCCCCGGCGTATCGGGCATCTCGTCCCACGGCAGGTCCAGGGGATCCCACGGCGCGGGGTCGCCGAGGATCGCCCGCCTGATCCAGGCGTCGGTGGCGAACGCCAGGTGACGGAGCGTCTCGATGAACGACCACTCCCCGTCGACCGACTCGTGCAGCAGCTCCGGTGGCAGGCGGCGAGCCCGTTCGACCGTCTGGCCCCACAGCCGCTCGAGGAGGTCCCACGCCTCGCCGAACCCGGCGGGGTCTGCCGGGCGCATCTTGGCCCGGTCGGGGTAGCGCCGGTTGAGCTCGGCGTCGACAAGGGGCGCGATGTCGACGCCGTTCACCGTCACGTTCAGGAGCTCTCCGTAGATGGAGACGTTGGCCAGCTCGACGCCCCGCAGCACCGCGCCGCTCAGGTCGACACCGGCGAACCGAGCGCCCGACAGGTCGACGGCGCGCAAATCCGCGCCGCTGAGGTCGACGCGCTCGAACCGGGAGCCACGCAGATCCGCGTTGATGAAGTCAGTCACCCAAAGGACGGTAACTAGAGTTGCCGACAGTTACCACAGCCGGCAGTTACCGCAAGCGCCGACAGTTGCCCCGAGCGCGGGAAGCTCAGCCGCTCACGACGGCTACGCAGCCGGTGCCTGCGAGATCCGCACCATGTTGCCCGAGGGATCGCGGAAGGCGGAGTCGCGCGGGCCCCAGGGCTGGTCCATGGGCTCCTGGAGCACCTCGGCGCCGGATGCCCGCACCTTCTCGAAGAGCCCGTCGAGGTCGTCGACACGGAACATGATCATCGGCAGGACGCCCTTGGTGAGCAGTTCCTGCAGGATGTCGCCGTCGGCCTGGGACCGGCCGGCGTGCGGCTCCGACAGCACGATCCCGAGGCCGGGCTGATCCGGGCTGCCGAGGGTGACCCAGCGGAAGCCTCCCGAACCGACGTCGTTCTGCACCTCGAGCCCGAGCGCGTCGCGGTAGAAACCGAGTGAATCGTCCACGTTGTTGACGGTGACGTGGCAGTACTGGAGTTCGATGGTCATGCCGCCAACCCTAGGCGGCGGCTCCCCGGGCCGCTTCTCCGTTCCTGCTCGCCGAGTTCCGCGTCGGCCGGGTGCGCACCTTCGCCACGCACGGGGGCATCGCGGTTACGGCGGGATGCTCCCGGCTGCGATACGCGCTCGGCGTCTCCCCGACGATCTCGGTGAAGCGCGAGCTGAACGAGCCGAGTGAGGTACAGCCCACCGTCATGCACGCGTCGGTCACGCTCATGCCGCAGCGCAGCAGCGCCATCGCGCGCTCGATCCGGCGGGTCATGAGATAGCCGTACGGCGTCTCGCCGTAGGCCGCCCGGAACTGCCGCGAGAAGTGCGCCGGCGACATGAAGGCGTGCTGGGCCATCGTCGGCACATCGAGCGGACGGGCGTACTCCCGGTCGATAAGATCCCGTGCCCGGCGCAGGTGCGCCAGGTTGGCGAGCTCTTGCGGGGTCATCCCATGACGCTACCATCCGCCCTCTGACAACGGCTGACCTGCAGGAACGCCTGACCAGCCCGGCAGGCCCGCGGGCGTCCCGTTCATCGCCTGAAAAAGAACCAGCGCCAGAAACGGCGGGTACCCACCAGGCGGGGCCAGTCACGGACCGGGGGGCCCGGGGTAACAGTGTGGATGCACAGGCCTGCACCGCCAGGGAGCAAACAGGTATCGCGGCAGTTTCCCCAGCAGTGCTTGCAATGAAGAGTCCGCGGCATACCTACTTGCCTACTTGACGAAGTACCAGTCCTCCGGGTTGATGCTGAGCGTCGGGCTCTGCGGGTTGACGCCGCGCAGGTTACCGGCAACCTCGGTAAGACTGTAGGCACCGTCCGGCTGCCAGATGACCGGCAGCCTGGGTGCCAGGTAGTTCTGCCAGGCGTACATGTATGACAGGTTTCCGCTGGTCAGCGTCTTGTTGATCAGCGCGTCGTTCGTGCTGTCACAGAACCCGCCGGAGTCGCCGATCGCGTCACACTTGAACAGCACCTCGCCCGTTGGCAGATAGTCGGGGGCGAACGTGAAACCGGTGCCGTAGTTGGCCATGTCCCAGTTGCACGGCGTCTTCGCAACCACACAGTTGGCGATGACCTGGGCAATCACCTGGTTGTAGGTCTTCGGCACCAGGTTCAGCTTGATGCCGACCTGCGCCGCTGTGGACTGAAGGTCGGTCATCTCCGAGTCGACCCACGAGGTGCCCGTGGCATAGATGAAGTTGAGGCTCAGGCCCTGCCCCTTCTTGACCCCGGGCCCGCACAGGGTCGGGTTGGCGCAGGTGGACACCCCGTTCGGGACTACCGTCCAGCCGTGGCTGGTCAGCAGGCTCTTGGCCTTGGCCGGGTCGTAGGGATACGGCACGCCCTTTCTGCCTTGCGGCGACAGGAACCTGGTCACGGGCGTGCTGCCGACCGGGCCAACGGTTACCGTGCCGTAGCCGCGCAGCGGGCCATCGATGATCCCTTGCTGGTTCATCAGGTATGACAGGGCCTGCCGGAAGTACAGCTGCCTGATGATCGGGCCGTTGCCGGTGCTGCTCTGCAGGTTCATCAGGTAGAAGCTGATCCCCCACGGGTAGAGCGGAGAAAGGTTGTAGCCCTTGGACGCCAGCGGGTTGCCGCCCGCCGCCTTGCCTGCTGGTTTCGCCGGCACGTCCTCGGGTGGGATGTAGCCGACGTCGATCTTCTGGCTGCCGCTGGAGGCCGACTGCAGCACGTCGTACTCGGCGGTGTCGGTCGTGAACGGCACCTCCTCGAAAGCAGCCAGCTTCGGCTTGACCGGGCCGGAGTAGGACTTGTTCGGCACGAACGTGATGTGCCCGTCGGGGTTGAACGCGCTCAGCTTCCACGGCCCATCCACGATGCTCCATAGCGGCGAGCCCACATAGCTGTTCACGCGCAGGGCCTGAGCATTCAGGTAGGCATACACCTTCGCGCAATCGGAGAGGGTCGTCGTGCAGCTGCTCGGCCCGGACGCGGTCCGGTCCCAGGCGGTCGGCATCGGCGTGACCTGGCTCAGGTCGTTGTAGAGGAACCAGGTCGGCGAGTACGCCTTATCCATCGTCATGGTCAGCTGGGTCGAGCTGACTGCCTTGATGTTGCTCACGTTCGCCGGGAAGCCGGAGTAAGCGCCATAATCCTGCGGCAGGGCCTCCTGCATGTGCAGCCAGAACACCACGTTCTGAGCGGTGACCGGGGTGCCGCTGGACCACATGTAATGGTTCAGCGTGATGGTCACGTTCCTGCCGCTGAAGACCGGCGCCTTGGCGAGGCTCAGCGACGGGTTCATCGTCGGCTGGCCGTTGTCCCCGAACCAGTACAGCGGCCGGTACATCAGCGCCTGAAGGTAAAAGACGTTGCTGGTGGTGGCGTAGGCGCCGGCGATGTACGGGAATATGTAGTTCGGCGGGGTGGCCGGCTGCTCGGCGTAGGTGGCAGTGCCGCCAGTTACCGGCTGGCCTCCCGATGAAGTGCCGCCGCCGTTGCCGCTGCCGCAGGCCGCTGCGGCAATCGCCAGGATGACCGCACCGGCTCCAACCACGAGCGCCCGGCGGGGCCTGGACCTGAACGTGCGTCGCCGACCTGGTGACCGCATGCGCGATGCTCCTTACGCCCGGGGAGCCTGAGCGCCCCGCCCCTCCCGACGCGCGCTCCCACAAAGGCGGCATACCGATCATCACGGCACCAGATGGCACGTCCCAGCTTCATTCGAGGTTTAACACACGTTTGCCTAACGTGTCCATTCACGGGAAAGGCTTCTTCGCCCGCCGCCGCTGATCCGGCATCCTGTCTAAATGCCCTTCACCACTTCGGCTGCCGCGGCACGCGCGGCGGTCTCCGCCGCCGCTGGCTTCGGGATCGGATGCACGGATCCCGTGATCCTGGCTGACGGCGCGAACGTGATCGTCCACCTGACCCCGTCTCCGGTGGTGGCGAAGGTCGCCGCCAGCACCACCGCCGTCCGCCCGGACCCCGCGGCTGGCCTCCAGCGCGAGCTTGACGTTGCCGTGTTCCTGACCGGCAAGGGCGCCCCTGTGATGCCGCCCAGCGCGGAACTGCCCGCCACCACCCACCGTGCCGGCGGTCACGTCATGTCCTTCTGGACGTACCTGCCGCGCGCGAGCACCTCTCCCCCGGACGCAGCCACCCTCGGTTCGATGCTCCGTGACCTGCATGTCGTTCTGCGCCCATACCCTGGTGCGGCTCCCTGGCTGGAACCGCTCGGCGATATCGAGGCGTTCCTGGCCCGGCCACGGACCGGGGTCAGTGACGCTGATGCCGAAGTCCTTGCTGAGGCTTTCCAGCGGCTCACCGGGCAGCTCGACCCGGCGCTGGATCAAGGACAGGTGCTGCACGGTGACGCTGGCGCCGGCAACCTGATGGCGACCGGCGCGGGGTGGGTCTGGCACGACTTCGAAGACGTGTGCTCGGGGCCAATTGCCTGGGACCTGGCCCCTTCCGTCGCCAGCCAGTTCATGGACGGCTCGCGCGTCCTCGCCGCCTACGGGGATGCGGTCGACGCCCGCCAGCTCGATATCTGCCGGCAGCTCCGGCTGCTGAACCTGACCGTCTGGTACAGCGTGTACGCCGAGCGCCTGCCTGAATGCCGCGAGCGGGCGGCAGAGTTCGTTGCTAGCTGGCGGCAGCGGTGACCGTCCCCGTTCCGGCTACTCGGCCGCGAGCAGTGCAAGCAATTGCCCGGCACTCGCGTGACTGCCTGGCAGTAACAGCCGTCGCGCACTGGATTCGGCGTCATCCGGGTCAGCTGGCCTTGCGCCCCAATCCGCACCACATCTGCGACTCAGGCACGGCCGTCCCAGGGCCGGGCCGCCAGTGCGAGGCCTGCACCACCCCCGGCTCGACCAGGTCCAGCCCGCCGAGGAACGCCGCCACCTCGGCGCGGCTGCGCAACGTGACCGACTCGGCCATGGCGGAATTCAGCCGGTTGAACGTCTCAGACAGCTCTTCGGAGTGCAGATCGCTGGCCAGATGCGTGAGCGCGAGGCAACTGCCGGGCGCCAGTGGCGCCATGAGCTGGCCGACGAGGCCGACCGGGTCATCCGCGTCGCCGAAGAAGTGCAGGATGCCGAACAGCAAGACGGCGGCTGGCTGTGAGAAGTCCAGCGTCTTGGCCGCCTCGCGCAGGATCAGCAGCGGGTCGCGCAGGTCCCCGTAGACGTAGCTGACCAAGCCTTCCGGCGTGCCCCGCAGCAGCTCGTTCGCGTGGGCCAGGACGACCGGATCCCGGTCGACGTACACGACGCGGGCGTCCGGCACCTCCCGCAGCGCCACCTCGTGAACGCTGTCTCCCTGAGGGAGTCCACTGCCGATGTCGAGGAACTGGGTGATGCCCGCCCCGCCAACTAAGGAACGGACCACCCGGCCCTGGGCCGCCCGGTGCTCGCGCACGTCGGCACGCACAGCGTCGATCCCGCCCGGCCAGGCCGCGTAGGCGCGCTCGGCTGCCTCCCGGTCGACCTCGAAGTTGGCCTGGCCGCCGAGCAGGTAGTTGTAGACGCGCGCCCCGTGGGCCTTGGTGGTGTCGATCCCCGTCGGCTCAGTGCTCCTGGCGGGGGTCTCGTCGCTCGTCACGGCGCCCTCCTGCTGCCACCATCACGGATCTACTCCGGCGAGATCAGCAAACATCCTGATTATCTGGCTCACTATCGCTGCGCTTCAAGCCTGTCGAGGATCGCAGAGACGTCAGTGCACTCCGCTGCCGCCAGGGAGTCGCCGTACGACTCTCGCTCGCGGAAGGAATGCGCGAGCGAGGCGATCGCGCGGTAGCTGACCAGGCAGCGCAGTCCGTCGTCACCGGCCACCCGGGCCGCTTGCGCGAGCAGGCGGTCTGCCGCGGCGTTGCGGCCACCGCGCTCGCAGTCGAAGGCGAGGGCGACCAGGTCCAGCGCGCGGCTGCCCAGCCCGAACTCGTCCCAGTCCACTACGCCCGTGATTGCTGTCCCGTCGGCCAGGATGTTCGACAGATTCAGGTCGTTGTTCGCGTAGTCGGCCGGCGGCAGCCGCAGGCCCCAGACTGGCTGAAGCCAGCGCCGCACCCGCGCGCAGAGCGGGCCGGCCGCCGCGGAAGCCCGGGGGGCGTCGGCCCAGGCCTCGTCCCAGTCGTCGAACAGAACGTTCGCCACGTAGTCGGTGAAGTCGCGCTCCTCGTCCCGGAACCCGGCGTCAGCCTGCAACTCGACCAGACCCAGCGCCGCGTCTAGCATCGGGCCGTCCAGCGCTGCGAGCGGACGGCCAGGGAGCCGGTTCTGGGCGGTTACGTGCCACTCCGCGCTGATCATGCCGTGCCACAGAATCGTGGGAACCGGATACCCGCGCGCCCCGAGTACCGGAAGATACTTCGCGCACCATTGCGTCTTCTCCGGGGCGTTGTCACCGCGCCTGGCCTTCACCACGATCGGGCCCGTTCGCTGCGCGCGGGCAGCCCACGTCATCCGGGACGTTCGCGGCGGCGTGAGCGGCCGGGCATCGTGCACCGGGTCATCCAACTCCCGGGCGATCAGCATGCCGATCTCGTGCCAGGCGGGCATCTCGGTCGCCACGCTCAGATCGTAGGTGCCACCTGCCTTCCGCGTTCGGTCACGTCCACGTGAGGCGTCAGCGGGCCCAGTCCCCTGGGAGCGTCGGCACCGTCCAGTCCGCGGGCGGCCGCCACCCGAGCCAGCCGGATTCACAGAACGGGGGGCCGCCGGCAACCAGGACGGCGATCATCCGCTCCGCCTCTGCCCGCACCTTGTTCGCGACTTCGGCCGTTAGGTGGCCGTCGGCTACTGCCCGCTCGAAGTCGTGCTCATCCTTGAGCCGCCAGCTGTGGTCCGGGGCGACGACCAGGTCCAAGACGAGATCCACGGTGTCAAAACGGGATCCGGCACGCCGGAATGGCTGCTGAAGGTTGACGTACCACCCGATGAACGCGCCTGTCGCGTCGAACTCGACGTCGACGCAGTGCCACACCCCGGGCTCGGCCAGCCGGATCAGGCTTCCACCCGCCCACACGAGGTCCTTGGACACCCAGCTCGCCAGGTCACGGACCTTGGTCCCGGCGGGGGTCCGTGCGCCCCTGAACGCCGTGTCGGGAGCCAGGTACAGCACGGTGCGCCCGGGAGAATCGGACACCACCCGCATCGGCAGCGCTGTCATCACCGCACCATTCCAGAGCTTCCGCCAGAGCACCGGCTCGCCCGGGCCGAGCATGCGCCTCACCTGCCTGTCTGCGCCGCGCGCTGGTCCTCGATCTGGACACCTGGCGGGTGCCCCGACACCTTAGCCGCCGGCGGAGGATCGCCCTCTATCGTGGCGGGCATGGCATCGTGGTGGCACCGCGACATGATCGCGCCGGGCAAGCTGCCGCTGATGCTGTGCTTTCTGGCTTTCGTCGTCACGTTCGTGGTGACCCGGACGATCACGCGCATGATCCGAGACGGACGCGGCCCGTTCCGGAACCGGGTGACTGCCAGCGGGACGCACATCCATCACTCTGTCCCCGGCATCATCCTGCTGATCATCGGGGCCTTCACGGCGGTCGGCGGCCCTGACTCGCTCGGCTGGCGCTCCTTCGCCGCAGTGGCGGTCGGCATCGGCACGTCGCTCGTCCTGGATGAGTTCGCGCTGATCCTGCATCTGCAGGACGTCTACTGGAGCGGCGAGGGCCAGCTGTCGGTCGAGGCGGTAAGCCTGACGGCCGGCTGCCTCGGGCTGGCCCTGGCTGGTTTCAGTCCCTTCGGGATAACAGACATCGGCAATTTCGAGCTAACCCTGCGCCTGACCGCGAGCGGGATCTTCATCGTCGACGGCGCGCTCGCGTTCATCTGCGTCCTGAAAGGCAAATACCGGACGGCGCTGTTCGGGCTGTTCCTGCCCCCGGTCGGGGTGTTCGGCGCTTTGCGCCTCGCGCGCCCGTCGTCGACCTGGGCCCGGCATCGCTACGGAGGCGAGCGCCTGGAACGCGCGACCCGCCGCGCCGCCGACTTCGACAAACGCTGGACTCCCCTCCAGACCGACTGGGAAAACTTCATCGGCGGAAAGCCGTCCCAGCCAAATCCGCCGGCCCCCCACCCGGCCGCCGGCGACAGCCACCGCTGAGCTCCGCGGAGACAGGGGTTGCTGCAGCACAGACGGCTACATCCCGGCGTTCAGCGCCGTGCCCGGCCGACCCCGTCGGCGTCCATGCCGCACCAGGTCAGCGACAACCTGGATGACGAGCCCGGGATCGTCGCAGTGAACGTGATGCCCGGCGTTCACCGCGACCACGTGTGTGCTGTCCGCTGAGAGGTCCGCCAGTTCGTCTTGCAGCTGGGAGACGAGGCCGTCGCCGTAATGGAACGGGCGATGGACGCCATTCCCGGCCTGCTGCAGATACCTGACTACGCACGAGCGGCGGGCTTCGTGTCGCACGCCGGGGTGACGCTGATCCGGGCATTGTTGGAGGCGACTGGGCTGACCGGGGGTATGGTGCGCGTCCCGGACGCTGCTCGTCCTGGCCCGACTCGCCAAGGGCTTACCTGTATCGGCTGGGCCACCACAAGTGGTTCCGGATGAGTTATTGACGTGTTTGGGCGTGTTGCGGGCGTGCGTCAGTGTGCTCCCTGC